>Ga0308394_1000172_pt1 | contig 38195 bp, 40 predicted proteins | sample Hotspr2Sampleme2_FD_202366 | JGI IMG/M metagenome (GOLD analysis project Ga0308394, IMG submission 202366) | Hot spring phototrophic mat microbial communities from Mushroom Spring, Yellowstone National Park, Wyoming, United States - 20050701_me2 ...
AGAAAACGCACATCACATCCAGTGAGGATGCCGTTTATGACCCTGCCCTATGTGTCGCCGGCCGAGACGTCTTCATTGTCTTCAGCCCGAATCCTGGTGGTTGACGACGAGCCATTGATTCGTCAGTTCATTGGACTAACCCTGCAGAAACAAGGACACCAGGTTGCACTGGCCGCAGACGGGCGTGATGCCCTTGAGCAGCTTGGCACCGCGACCTTTGAGTTGGTGGTCTGTGACATCAGCATGCCGCACATGGATGGCATCGAGCTGTGCCGCCTCGTCCGCAGCGACCCGCGGACAGCCGCTACGCCGTTTCTTTTTCTTAGCGCCTACCAAGACATTGAAACCCGGCTGCAGGGGCTGTCTGCCGGGGCCAATGATTTTCTGGGCAAGCCGTTTAGTCTCGATGAGCTGGTCTATCGGGTCAACCGCCTGCTGACCAACCACCGCTCCCCGCTCGTGGACGAAGCCCTTGAAGTCAACCCCAACCACCTGGGGCAGTTTTCTTTCGAGCGGGCACTTTACATCATTCGCAGCCAGGCACTGAGTGGCTTGCTGACAGTCATTTTTCCCCAGGGCGAGGTTGGACGGGCAGTGTTCGAGAAGGGCAACCTGACGGCAGTGGAAATCGAAGCAGCCAATGGTGACGCTATGCTCACGGGCCTGGAAGCGCTCGAATACTTCCTGCAATCGCCACGGGTGACCTTCACCTTTTCCGGGCAGCAAACCCTCGACAATGCCGTGCTGATAGCCCAGATCGCACGTACGGTCGAATCGGAAGCCGGGTAGGAAGTTCAGCGGCGCTAACCGGCGTGCCGGCCGGGAGTTGTCCCTCCCCCGGCCTGCTGACAAATACGGTGTCACACGGGCGTCGTTTTTTTCATTCTCAAGTAACGCCGGTGTGGGATAGGATGCAGCTGTCCTCCCGCCGACTTCTCTGACACAGATGTTCATACCGATGACTGCCGCACATACCACTTCATCGCCGGTTGATATTTTGGTTCTGGGGGGTGGCTTTGCCGGTCTCAACACTGCCTTCCAGTTGTCGAACTACCCTTGGACGCGCCCGGTGCGCATTACGCTCGTTGACCGCAATGACCGGTTTTTGTTCACGCCAATGGCTTATGAAATCCTTACCGGCGAGGTCGAGGTCTGGGAAATAGCGCCACTGTACCGTGACATTCTCGGTAACCGGCCGGTCAGGTTTGTGCAGGGTACCATCGAGCAGATTGACCTTGAAAAACGCCAGGTACATGTTGGCAGTGCGTCCTACCGGTACGACTATCTGGTGATTGCTTTAGGAGGACGCCCCAACTTCCGGCAAGTACCCGGTGCCGACAAATACTCCCAGCCGTTCTACGACCTAGCCCATGTCCAAGCCTATCAAAAGCACTTGGCTCAGACGCTTACCCGCGCCAAGCAGACAACCGATCCAAAGGTGCGCAAGGCACTACTGAACTTTCTGGTGGTTGGCGCCGGTACTTGCGGTGTCGAAGTCAGTTGCAAACTGGCCGATTACCTTAGTCAACAGGCCCCGGCGTACGGACTCGACCGCAAGGAAATGGAAATCCACCTCATTGACCGCAATGAGCGGATTTTGCGAGGTGTGGCCCACCGGCTTGAGCCAATCGCCCTTGACGCACTGCGGCGGCGCGGTGTCAACCTGATTCTGGATTGGGGCGTAACCAAAGTTACGCCAGAGGGCGTTGAGATTCGCTGCGACAAACAAGGTACGCTCAAGCAGGTAGCGGCGGCTACGGTCACATGGACCGGCGGTATTGAAATGCATCCGCTTCTGACTGGTCTTCCTGTTGAGAAGGACGCCCATGGTCGGATTCGAGTCACTCAGCAGCTTGAAGTTCCCGGTAAGCCCGGTGTCTACGCACTCGGGGACGCCACCCACTTTCCGACCAAGGAAGGTCATGGTTTGCCGGCCACAGCCCAAGTTGCTGTTCGACAGTCAGAAATCGCCGCCTGGAACATTCGCGCCGACATTGAAGGTTGGCCCAAACTGCCTTACCTCTACGTTGGACTGGGTGAAATGCTCACTTTGGGCATTGGAGAAGCCGGTGCAGATGTCCTCGGCATGTGCATTGGTGGCACCCTTGGAGCAGCCCTGCGGCGCGCTGTCTACCTGACAAAGCTGCCGACCATCGGTTTGAAGGTACGGGTTGGCGGCCTTTGGATTAGCGAAATCGCCAAAAGTTTGCTGGCTACCGGCGAGCGCGCCCTAGATGCTGTGCGGCAAGCGACAGCACAAGCGCAGGCTAGTCGTGCGGCCTGAAACCGCCGACTGAAAGTCGGTCAAGACGATCCCACAGCAGGGCGGCTTATTGGGTTTCGTCGGTCCTAAGCAACCCCTCGCGCTGCATGGCTTCGCGCAGGCGCTTGATGGCACGTGCATGCAAGCGTGATCCCCACGAGCGCGACAAACCGAGCTCGGCTGCATATTCTGCGGCACTCTTTCCCTTGAAGTACAAGGCTTCGATAGTCGCCCGATCTTCATCGGGCAGTTGTGCGACAAGACGCATCATCCGGCCAATAAGGTCATCCCGCTCCAGCGCACTAGCAAAATCTAGGCTTCGGTCGTCGGCAATCGTGAGTTCCTCGTGATCGAGCGACAGCAGGTAGATTGGAATCAGGCTTTCAAGCTGCGCCCGCGCTTCGGCAATGTCGTCCTCGAGCGTCGTGCCGTAGGTTGAGCTTCCGGCGTCCTCTTCGGCAAGGCTGTGCAAGAAATCTGTAGCATTGGCTTCTGCGCGCAAGCGCCCACCGTCTATACGGGCGAAGTTGGCCATTTTGCGCACTTCGTCCCAGATGGCACCCTTGATGTAGTAGTGTGCAAAGGTGACAAAAGACACCCCCCGCGCCGGATTGTACTTTTCTGCCGCACGTACCAATCCTAGGTTGCCGTAAGCAATCAGTTCTTCGAGCTCGATGTTTGGCGGCAGCTTCCGTACGATCTCATACGCAATCGTCCGCACGTAATGCAGGTGCTGCTCGATAAGGGCATCCCGATTGACGTTGGTAGATGGCTGCGTTCCGCTCATGCCGTTGCGCGCCACCGTACAAAGTCACTAAAGCTGTCACCCGGTGGCGGTACGGTGGCGCCCAGCCCGAGCGACGATTTGCTCTGGGTAGTTTCGGATTTCGGCAAACTTCTGGGCTGCCAGTTTAGGAAAGTAGCGCGCGGCGGCCAATGCCAAAGGCGCAGTTTCACCACCCAGCGACAGGTGTTCCCACTTGGTGGCCCATTCCCGGGCAAAGGCAACAGCTTCCGGCCCGGTCAGCCCTTCCTCGCGGGCGCGCGCCAAACCTTCTCGATAAGCATGCCCCATAGCCAGTGTAATTGTCCCTTCACCCCCGTTGTAGGCGCCCATGACAAACTTCCAGTATTCTGTCCCCTGCGGGGTGCCATAGCGGGAAAAGGCCATTTCTTCAAGGCGTTGCGCTTTGAGGTAAAGCAAGCGAGCTGCAGCTGGAATCGCCAGAGTAGGGTTGAGCCGCTCGTCGCTTTCCGTTCCTGGAATACCAACCGATAGTCCTAACTCGCGGGCTTCGCGGCGACCGAGCTGGGCAATACCGGCATACCCATACTCATTGATCACATCTGGGCGCAGTCCTGATTCCTGCACCAACAAACTCTTAAGCAACGCAGGGGGCAAACCTGGACACAAAGCGGCAGCCTGCTCGATGATGGGATCAAGGGTGCTTGCCGCAGCCATTTTGTCTTTGCCCGCCACACGCAAGGGTGTTTCCCCGGCAGAGGGAGCTACTGGCCGCTGTTCAGGTGTAGACCGCGCCTGAAAGGCAGCTAAGTCATTGAGCATGGGCTGCACTAGCCGAGCACTGATGTCATTCCATTCATCAAGCAGTTCTGGTGACTGCGACAGATCGGCCCCAATCAACTCTGGGTGGCGGGCGTGAAAGATGAGGTCCGTCAACTGCCACGGATCGGTAAAGCCGGCCTGCACTGCTAAGACAATCGTCTTGAGCTCCTCGCGGGTGCGGCGCTGCACTTCCGGATCGCTACCTAGGGCCTGCTCCAAGCGGGTTTCAAAGGCAGTTTTGCTAGTGGAACGGGTCGCCGCCGGTTGTCGCAGAAAGGCATCTGGTCGTACCCGCAATAGGTCGGTGCGTTGAATGGTCTGCTCGTTCGCCATGGCGTTCTCGGTCAGACTAACCTTAGATGTTGCTAAGGGTTCCTCCTGTTATGCGGCTCAACCGTAGCACGCAAAGCCTACAGAGCGCCCCCGTTATTGTTATCGTCTGCTTGTGGGCTATGTTGCGTATGCGTTCCAAATGTTCGTACCAAGGCATACGCGACATTGTTCTGGGTGCTGTGCTAAGGTGTGCGTCTTACCCGCTACCAAGTTGCCCAGTAGCTGTTTGCCGCGCAGGGTCTTGGTCAATTCCTTGCTGAAAGGAGTGTTCTAAAATCCATGCAAAAATCCATGCGAACTGTCTGGATGCGAAATCTCTGGCTTCGGTACGGGCTCTGTTTGGGGATTGTGGTTAGTCTACTCCCCATTGCGGCCCGCGCATATAGCCTCGATGAACCAAAGAAGGCTCCCGTCATCGAAGGCGAATATGACATGGAGATCACAGTAACCGGCGCGGGTATCTTTCCCGTTGAGCTGAAAGTCATGCGTGATGAGCAGGGCAAACTCATCTGTGAATCCAAAGACCAGATCGGTGTGTCCTTTACAGGCATCACGGTGGATGACACCGGACAGGTGACACTGACCGGCAACTACCAGGGCATGGCATTTGAGTTCAAAGGGAAACTCGAAGGTGATACCATGAAGGGCGAATTTGACATTTCGGGCTATGTCGGCACATGGGTTGCCACCCGGCGCAAGCCTTCTCAGGAATGACCGTCACAAGGTTCATGGAACACCGTCACCGAAGGAGCAGTAACACCGCCAGTAGGTGTCGCTGCTCCGCTGTCACCCTATGGCGCGCTGGGCCATTTCGGCAAAAAGACGGGCCATTGCCCCCATGCGGGCAAAACGTTCATCTTGGGTAAAGCCCTTCACGTACCGGAAATAGATTTGCTGCACGATGACTGCCACCTTGAACAGCGCAAAGGCTTCGTGCCAGCGTATTTCGCGTAAGTCCCGGCGGCTGATTTCGGCATACCGGGCCAGCAGTTCCGCGCGGGTCAAGTTGCCGGGCAATGCCGTCAGCCCAAAGCTCATAGCGTGGACTTCTGGCGGGTCGTCCTGTTCCACCCAGTAAGCAAGTGTTGTGGCGACATCCGTCAGGGGATCACCTACTGTGGCCATTTCCCAGTCCAGCACGGCCCGAATTTGGGTCAGATCGGCCGGGTCGAGAACAACATTGTCGTACTTGTAATCATTGTGGATAAGGGTGGCAGCGCTATCTTCCGGAATGCGTGTCGTCACCCAAGCAATGACTCGTTCAATAGCCGGTACGTCATCGGTCTGCGCCGCGCGGTACCGTTTGACCCAGCCTTCGACCTGCCGCCGTACGTAGCCCGTACCCCGGTAGAGATCGCGCAAGCCGGCAGCTTCGACATCCACCGCATGCAATTCAGCAAGAAGGTCGATGAAGTTTGTCGAAAGCCGATGCATGGTTTTGGCATCAAGCGTGACACCTTCTGGGACTTTCGTGCGCAGGATGACGCCTCGAACGCGCGTCATAACATAAAACGGCACGCCCAATGGCGAACTCTCCGCCGGGATGTAGCACAGCGGACGTGGTACCCGCGGATAGACCCGGTGCAAGCCCGACAGTACCCGAAACTCGCGGTGCATGTCGTGACCTGCCTTGATATGTTCTGCTCCGAAGGGCGGACGCCGCAGAACATACTCTCGGTCGCCACTCCGCAGAGCATAGGTCAGATTGGAGTGCCCGGCCGGAAACTGCTCGATGACAAGCGGTGGAGTAAGCTCCGGCAGATGGGGCTGCAAGCAAGCTAACAGGGCTTCCGCATCCAGGGTTTCGCCGGGTCGTGGCGGACAAGGAGCATCAAGCGCAGAGGGTGGAACGGTCATCAGTTGCCTCAAAAGGAAGAATAGAACTGTACAAGCTTTGTCTTAGCTGGGCTGCAGCCCCAGATGGAGTTGCATGGGAATAGCATACCGGCTGCTGGGCGACAACGGGCGCCCTAGCCTTGGTTTCGAGCAACAAAAACCAGTGGGAAGCATGATTTGTCCTCTAATTTCACGACGGGTATTTCTGACAATAGCGTTGTTTCTAGCTTCTGGCATCGGACAGGACGCTTTAGCTACAGCGCACAAATTTCACGCCAGTTTTACAACCGTTGAGTTCAATGCGGAGACAGGTGCGCTGGAAATCTCCCTGCGTGTTTTCAGCGATGACCTAGAGCAAGCCCTAAGCCGCCAGGCGCGGCGGCGCATCGAACTCAATCAAACGCCAGAGGTAGAAGAGCTTGTCAGTGCCTATGTGCGGGAACGCTTCAAACTGCGTCGCAGGGATGGCACGCCGGCGCGGGTGGTGTGGGTAGGCATGGAGCAGCGGGTAGATATGACGTGGATATACATCGAAGCACCGGCCCCTGGCGGCTTCACTGACATGGAAGTTCTGGTGACGGTTTTTTTCGAGCTGTTCCGCGACCAGAAAAACAACGTCTCATGCAAGGATGCGCAAGGCAAGCGCCACGACACCCTGTTTCGTCCCGGCGACAACACCTTCAAACCGCTGGTGCCGGCCTCATGATGGTAGTGTTCGACTTTGCAAACCCGACCGCTGCTGCTGCCTGGTACGCCATTGGCGATCAGGTCATGGGCGGCTGTTCGTCTGGGCAGTTGCGCCCAACAAACCACGGCTTCGCCGTGTTTGAAGGCGTGGTTTCCCTCGCCAACCAGGGCGGCTTTGCTTCCGTCCGCTCGGCTCCCCTTGCGCATCGCCTGCCGCCCCAGGCGGTTTTTGTCATTGTGGCCAAAGGCGACGGGAAGACTTACAAGTTCGTTGTACGCACTGATGCAGCTTTTGACGGTCTTGCCTATCAGGCCACCTTTACTCCCCTGCCGGATGCATGGCAGATGTACCGATTGGCTACAACCGATTTCACACCGACCTTCCGTGGCCGACCCGTTCCGGCCCCACCGTTACAAACAGAAGCCACAGTGACCTTGGGTTTGATGATTGCTGGCAAGCAGGCAGGCCCCTTTGCCCTTGCCATCCGGCAGATAGGTGTTCTCCCTCAAGCTTGAACGGTCTTTCGGCGCTTCACCCATTCCGGTTGCATTCTTTTCAAGGTGGTGGAATCTGGGTAAAACAGGCACATCCAGAAAAAGTGCTGTCCTAACGCAACATCATTCCCGGCGTTCCGATAACCAGGGCAGAACCGACAATACTTTCGAATGGTGGGAGGCATAAAGCAATGGCACGGATCAACGGCGCTGCACGGACACCGGCACCTTCCCCGGTACGCACTAGCAGCACGGCACAAACGTCGGCAGCTTCTTCGACTCGGACTACCAGCACTACGACCAACGCTATTACCCGGACGCCGGCGACGTCACAAAGCCCGACAACCAACACTCAACATCTCATCCGGCAGGGGGAAACCCTATCGAGTATTGCGCAGCGCTACGGCACAACGGTGGATAATCTCCTACAGGCTAATCGGCAGATTAGAAATCCAAACCTCATTTATGCTGGGCAGGCACTAAATATTCCCCGCAACGCAAATGCGCCGGGTCAGGGACGTGGTCAAGCCGGTGGTCAGTATGTCGTGCGTCAGGGCGACACATTGTCGGCAATTGCGGCGCGCAACAACATTGGCTTGGGGCAGCTCGTCAGAGCCAACACACAGATTCAAAATCCCAACCGCATTTATCCGGGACAGGTCATCAACCTGCCGGGCCGCCAGGCAGCCGCTCCCGCCCCAGCACAGCCAAATCCAAGCCGGCCCAATCCGATGCCATCACGCCCGACACCTCCCCCTTCTCAGCCAGCGCCTCCTGCCCCACCACGAGTAGACGCTACAGCGCCTGTTGGCGCCATTCCACGCACTGGCAACGCCTTCATTGACTCGATTGCAGCCGATGCCATCCGCAGCCAGCGAATGACTGGTGTGCCGGCTTCGGTGACGATTGCGCAGGCCATTCTCGAAAGCGGTTGGGGACGCTCGGAGCTGACCCGCCAGGCCAACAACTACTTTGGCATCAAGGGCACGGGGCCAGCCGGCTCAGTCACGATGCGGACGCGCGAAGTCATCAACGGACGTGAAACGTATGTCAACGCCCAGTTCCGCAAGTACAATTCGGCAGCCGAGTCCTTCGCCGACCACGCCCAGTTCTTCATCCGCAATCCACGGTATGCCACCGCCATGCAGCACACCAACGATGCCTTCCGCTTTGCGGCTGAGATTCACAAGGCCGGGTACGCTACGGACCCGAACTACACCAAACTGCTGCACGGCATCATGCGTCAGTATGATCTGACGCGCTTTGACGCCATTGCGCGGAACGGCAATGGCACCCCGGCGCCGCCCCCGGCAGCGCCAGCTCCGGCGCCTGCCCCTTCGACGCCGCCGGCAGCCGGCACGCGCGAGCACCGGGTTCGGGTGGGCGACACGCTCTCACGTATTGCCCAGCAGTATGGCACAACTGTTGCCGCGCTTCAGCGTGCCAATCCCGGCATTACTAACCCCAGCCTTATCTATCCGGGCCAGCGCATCGTGATTCCCAGCAGTGCCAACGGTAGTCAGCCGACACCAACGCCTGCACCATCTACTCCGCCGACCTCTGGCTCGCCTGCGCCGCCCAGCCGGGGCTTGCCACGCACAGAAGGAATGACCACAGCTCAGAAGTTCGCTCTGTATGCCAGTTACATCGAGCGCTACGGGTCTGCCCAGGCTAAAGCCGACCTGGCCGCTGGACGGGTAGTGATTCTGGGACTGCGCCAGGAAACCAACACCCGTGCCAATGGGGGACAGGGCGTCTACGACGACCGCATTGTGACTTTGCGCAAGTTGCCTAACGGCCAGTTCCAGGTGACAGAATTGCGGGCCAACACCGAGCCGAGCAGCCAGTACGAAGATGGCTGGTCAGGACGGACGCGGAGTCCAATGGGTATTGACAGCAACCGGGACGGCCGGCTTGATCTTGGCCGGCTGGTGGATGGTACTCACGAGTACGTGCGCGCCAATGTGGGCACCAAGTTCGGCCCGATTCAGCCCGACGGGAACAACATCCTGATGCCTACGACGAGTCGGCCGGTTGTGCGCGACACCAACCACGACGGTGTCTTCGACGAGCGCGATCGCAACCGGAACAGCTTCGAAGGACAGACAATGTACTTCCACCGTGGCGGCACGACCAACACGTACTCGGCTGGATGCCAGACCATGCCCCAGAGTGAGTTCAACCGCTTCTGGGATTCTCTTGGCAACCAGCAGCGGTTCCAGTACGTTTTGGTCACAGTTGGCTAAGCCATACACAAGCCAGCACCGTGTGTGGTCTCTTTGCACACGGTGCCGGGCGAGAAAGGATAAGTAGGCACCATGAGTGGACACATCGGTGGGATTACGGCAGGCGTGCCTACCAGCAGCACGCCTGCTCAGCATCACGGAATGCACTCAAGCAGTGGGGCAACTTCTTTTGAATCTGTCCTGCAGCAGACAGTCGGGCAGCCGGCAGATATTCTCCGGCAGGGAAGTGGTACATCGGGGCTGACCCTAGAGCAGCTTCGCGCCGATCTCATACAACGCCTAACCAATCCAAGTGCCAGCGACTTCGGGAGTTTGTTAGATCAAGCACGACTCCGCATCCCGGCCCTGCGGGAAAGTCTTCACGGGCTTTCTCCAGACCGGCGCTCCCCTGACCTGCTGGCGCGGTTTTCGCAGGTTGAAAACCAGTGGCTGCAAATCGAGACCATTCTCAGTTCAGACCGCGAGCTCTCGCAGGGGGAACTTCTTGGTCTACAGGCGCGGATGTACCAACTGACCCAGAACATCGAGATTCTCAGCAAAGTGGTGGATCAAGTCACGAGTGGAATCAAGACCGTTCTTCAAACAAATGTTTGAAGTGCAAGCTCAGGCTTGACCTCAAACCAAACAGCGAGTTGACAGGTCACTTGGAAGCGCTACAATCCTTGCCGTCGGGCTTCGTATTTGACTTTGGTAACTACTTACCAGAGTTGACTTTTGAAGCAAGAACTCAGGACGTGTGCGCAGGCCCTTCATAACGTACACTCGCTCCCCATAACACTTCCGACACGAAAGGCATTGTGCCGATGAAGCAGCACCGCAAATCACGCCGAAGTGGCAACCACAGCGGTAATCAAAGTGGTAATGTTGCCAAAAACTCCAAAGGGAAACGCGCCGGGCAGGCCAGTCAGGCCAGCAGCCTGCCCCAGTATGCTGAGGAAGTGTACGAGTCAGCCGTTGTCCCACAATCACCGGCTGAACTTGAAGCTTACCTGGCAGCGCAAATGCGCAACCTTATCCACGCGCGCCAGGAGCAGGAACAAGCCCTCCGGCTCATTCGCACCATAGGCGAACAGCTTGCGCGCGAAGGTAACAACCCAGAGCTTCAGAAACAGTACGCGCAGGCGGTGGCGCTCTGGCAACTATCCCGTCGCAACGGGGTTAGCGCGAGGCAGAAGTTGCTGTTTGCTATGTCTGAAAAACTCATCATCAACACCAACCAGCCATGACGGAAACTGGGACCTCCCCGCCGATCGTCCTGGACGAAGCTCTTGTCAATCGCATCCACGACTTAGCCCGCGCACTAGGGGTTTCCCCTGATTCTTTTCTGCTCTCCGACTTTGCAGGAGCAGACGCCGACTTGCTGCGCCAGATTGTGGATGGGCTGACCTTGGCTTTTGTCACGCACTGTTACCATCACCACCCACGCGGGGAAAACGTCTATGAGCTAATGGCGCTTGAAGAAAAAGTCACCCCTAATACGCCTGAGGCAGCGGCGCTCGAAGCCCGCATTGAAGAAGCCGCCGCTGCCCAGATTCCGTTTGTGGTGAGTATCAATCGCCTGCTCGAAGACTACTACCGCATTCGGTGTCAGATTGATGCACAGCTTAGTGCGCTGTAAGGGTGCTGTCGGCACGAAAACAGCTAGGCACAGCGCTCTGCCAACCTTTGCGGGCAGCTCAGGGCGTTTTGTTCCCTCGCAGGCTGGTATCGCTGTCAAGTCGACAAATTAGGCGCTGCTACTCAATAACCGAATTGAGAAGCACTAGCTGGTAGCCAAGGGCAAACACCCCAGCTGTAGGAACTTCTGCCGGGCGTTCTAACACCCGTCCGGCAACGAGCGGCGGAAGCTCAAAAAAGAAACCTTGTTTACGTAGCAGGGCGTGACTCTGGGTCTCCTCATAGCGTGCTGCCTTGCAGACAACCGTCGCACAGGGTCAACGAATGATAGCAGTGGTGAGCAGAGGAATCAGCGCCGAAGTGACAAGTGTAGGCAGGCTGCGCATCAGTGTTGTGCCTGCCGATCGCAGTTCAGAATGGGGCACGTAAAGCACGTCATTGGCTTGAAGCACCAGGTCTTTCTGCTTCCCAGACTGAATTGCCGCCAGGCTGATCTTGATTTCCTCACGTTCAAGCTTACCGGGCACAGTCCGATAGAGACGAATGTCGTTGCGCTTGGCGCCCTCTGCAAGCCCACTGGCCATAGCAATCGCCTGTGTCACCGTAATCGGGTTGCGTGCCGTAATGGGACCGGGTTTGCGCACATTCCCGGCCAAATAGATGACATCAGCCCGTGGCACAGAAATGATGTCGCCCGGCTGTAACAGCAGATTGTTTTTGGCATTACCGGCAATGATGTCATCAATGTTGACAGAAAGGATTTCAACCTCTGGTGGCACATCCTCGTCGCTCAGTGCTGGTGATGTCCCTGAAACCGGTTGTGTTTCTTCCGCCGGTCGTGGTGTGTAACGAATGATGTTGACAAAGCGGCTGGAATCCTCGGCGAGCCCACCCGCCAGCGCAATGACATCGAGCAGCCGCATGGCACGCCGCAGCGGCTGACGCCCCGGCGATCGGACAGCTCCAATGACCGTTACAAGCCGTGAGTTGAATTCCGTCACCGTGACGCTGACTTCCGGCTGGCGGAGATACTTCCGCAGGGCTTGCCGCAGTAGCTCGGCTGCTTCACTTTCAGTCAACCCAGCCAGTTGTTGCCTGCCAATGAACAGCAGTTCCACACTACCACTGTCACTGACTCGGAAACGCCCCGTTAGGTCGGGCTGCTTGAACACCTTGATCTCCACGACATCCCCTGGCCCAATCACGTAATCACCGTTTGGAGCAGCATAGACCTGCGTCGCATGTACGGTTGGGCTGGGCATTACTGGCGGAAACGAAGGTGGATTCGGCGCTGGCTCCTGGGCAAAACTGAAACCGACCAGTCCCGGCAACGCCAATAACCATAACGCAAGGCAAAGCATGTGTTGTTGGTTCAACATAGTGCTATCCTGAATCAGAATTTTGAATAGAGAGTCAGATAGTGATGCTCACTGTAGAGCATTCTTTCCAGGCATCAAAGCCGGTTTGTTGGGCGTGGTGCTACACTTCGCCACTCACCACTCGCCACTCGCTATTCGCTATTCGCTATTCACTACTCACCACTCGCTACTCACCACTCGCTACTCACTACTCGCCACTCACCATTCGCTATGACACTCTCGACAATCAACATCGGCATTCTGACCATTTCTGACCGCGCCAGTCAGGGCGTATACCAAGATGAGTCTGGTCCGGCTATTCTGGCCGTACTGCGCGAGTACATTGCCAACGACTGGACGCCCATCATGCGCCTTGTGCCCGATGAACAGCCGCTTATCGAGGCAGAACTCCGCCGACTCACCGATGAAGACGGCTGCTGTTTGGTTGTCACCACCGGTGGCACCGGTCCTGCTCCGCGCGACGTGACGCCAGAAGCCACAGCGGCTGTTTGCGACAAAATGCTCCCCGGGTTTGGTGAACTTATGCGGGCGGTGTCGCTTCAGTATGTTCCAACGGCAATTCTTTCCCGGCAAACGGCCGGCATTCGGGGGCGTAGCCTCATCGTCAATCTGCCCGGCAAGCCCAAATCCATCCGGGAGTGCCTGGCGGCCGTATTCCCGGCGATTCCCTACTGCATTGACCTCATCGGGGGACCTTACATTACGGGCAACCCAGAGCACGTCACTGTGTTTCGTCCGAAAGCCTGACCCGATGGGTGAATTTCGTACCATCTGCTGTGCTATCTGTCGCCATCTGGTCTGGAGTTGGGCGTTACTGCTACTTTGTGTGTCGGTTGTCGGCGCACAAAGTGGTTCTCCGGCAGCGGCGAATGCAGCGGCTTCGGCCGATGACCCGACGGCCCCGGATTATGTCACCCGCCTCACCCGCCCTGACTTCGACCGGCTGGCGCGCCTGACCAGCCAGGGCAAGGGGCTGGACGTTCCGGGCGTCATGTTCGTCATTGACCGCGTGAATGGGCGCGTCTATTACGCCAACTCGCGCCGGTTCCGGTTTCACAGCGACTTTGCACGCGCCACCTATCTGACGCTCGATGCCGGCGATGTCTTCCTGCGCAACAACTACACCAACGAGCGCCGGCGGTTTCTGCTCGGCACGGTAACATTTCAACCACGGCTGGAACGTTTCACCTATGAGTTTTGGGAAGGTGACCTGCTGACGCCGGCATTGCTGGCCGAGGCGCACCGGCATCTGAGTGCTACCAGCTTTGCCCCGCTGACGTTCAAGGCCAATGCCCGCCGTCACGAGGAAATTGCCGCACAGCTTCCCGACCTGCCCTGGGTTCGGGCGGAAGCCACGCTGCCGGAAACAACGTTTCTGGCGCTCAACCCCGGACGCGCCGTGGGTGTGTTGCGGCTGGTGGAGCAGTTGCCACCGGCGCAACCTTTCGAGCGCGAAGATATTGTGATCTTCAAGGAAACACCCCTTTCGACGACACCCCTGCGTGGCATCATCGTGACGCAGCCAGGTGCACCGTTGTCGCACCTGAATCTTTTGGCCAAGAGCTGGGGCATTCCCAACGCCTATGTCAAAGACGCCGACCTGCGCTTTCGGAGCCTTGTCAACCGCTGGGTCACGCTGGTCGTCACCGATGAAGGCATCACATTAGAACCCGCCGAACAGATCATCGAGTCGGAACGAGAACGGGAACTTAGCCGGGAGCTGCGCATTCCACGCGCCGATCTGCGCTGGCGTGCGCTGACTGACCTGCACCGCCAACGGGCGCGGGACGTTGTCCGGTTTGGCGCTAAGTCGGCTAATCTGGGAGAAGTCGCCCGAGCACGCTTGCCCGGCATCATTGTACCGCGCGGCTTTACCATCCCCTTTGCCCACTACAAAGCCTTTGCCGACCGGCATGGCATTGAAGCGCGGGTCTTGGCGCTGCTCAATGACGAACGGTTTCACCATGACCCACAGGTCCGGCAAGTTGAGCTAGCCAAGCTGCGCGCCTTCATTGTGGCAGCCCCTTTTGACCGGGCGTTGCGTCGTGCCATTCTGGCAAAGGTTCACCGGGAATACCGGGGACGCGGCCTGTTTGTCCGCAGTTCAACCAACGCCGAAGACCTGCCTGACTTCAGCGGTGCCGGCCTGTATACGACCGTGCCCAACGTCATTGGCGACGAAGCTTTGATGACGGCCATCAAGACCGTCTGGGCCTCGATCTGGAACTTCGAGGCGTTTGAGGCCCGCGAAACAGCACGCATTGACCATCTGGCCGTCTATCCGGCGGTCCTCATCCAGGAAGGCATCAACGCGGACAGCGCCGGCGTTCTCATCACGACCAATCCCTTCGACTGGCGCGACACCGAAGGCATCTACATCAATGCCAAGCGGGGACTGGGCTTGCGGGTTGTTGAAGGGCGGCGCATCCCGGAGCAAATCATCTACCGTCCCCAAAGTGATGCGGCTATTGTTCTCACCCGCGCTGACGACGAGACAATATTGACCTTTGACATAAAAGGCGGCGTCAAGGAATTGGCCGGTGTCCCCGACCAACCGGTACTTACTGCTGACATGATCCGCCGGCTGGGGCAAGCGGCGCTGGCCATTGAGCGCCTCTTTGGCGGCCAGAAGCAGGACATCGAGTGGCTGACCTACCGTGGACGGCTCTACATTGTGCAATCACGCCCGTTCATTGATCGCAACTGGCAGGCGGGGCCGGTACGCTGATGGCGGCAACACGCGCGCGCGGCCTAGGCGACAGGCTTCGATGCGCCGGCGAAGCCAGGCGGGACCTAGCACTTCCACTTCTGGCAACCAACTCAAGATAAACCGCTCCAAACCCCGCCCCCGCGCCACGGTCATTTCAACATCAACCATCTCCGGCCGACCCTGCGCTGCTGGGATGTAGTTTATGACCCTTTGCGTGACGTGATGTTGGCGCTCTTGGAACACCCGGGCTGTGATGCCGAAAAACCGTAGCCTTACCCGGACTGGTGCCCCAAAAAAGCCGTTGAAGTAGTATCGCTCCAAGTAGCTCTGCACACTGGTGAAATTCGGCGGCAGGGCGAACCGTTCCTCAAGCAAAGTAACGCGCCGCATGTGATCAATGGCCAGCGAGACAATGCCGCGCCGGCGGCTGTCGTAACCAAAGGTTTTGAGTGTTCCCCCGTTGGGATCGAAATACAGCCCGTAGGTGTCATAGCGCCGGCTTCTGAGACGCTGGCTGCCAAGCGAGACATATTCGATCTCGATACGCCGTTTCTCGATGGCAGCAGTAAGCACTTGGTTCAGTGTCTCTATGTGGGGCGTATAGTCCTTAGCCGGAATGAGCGCTGTACCGTAAACGGCAGCTAGCTCGTCAAGATGCGCGGCCAAGGTTGGGGGCAAGGTTGCGCGAAGCTTCTCTAACAGCGACCGTCCATACTGTCCCAACGGCAGGCGCGTAGATGATCCGTCCATCAGTACGGCTTTTTGCGCCAGCCACAGCGCCGCCACTTCAGCGGGTTTGAGCGCCGGTGGCCGGAAGATGTAGCCCTCGGCAAAACCGTAAAACACCTCCCGCCCCCGTTTCTCCTCGGTAATCCGGTAGTGAAACGAAAGCTCATCGATGAGCCGCTTGATGGTTTTCTTGTCACAGCCGAAGTGTCTGGCCAGTTCGGTCTTGGATTTGAAGCCGGAGGCCAGCAGCAGGGGCAGCTCAATGGCCAGGCGCGTCAGATTGCCGCGTTTGGAGTCTGCCTGCGGAGAGACCGGGAGCATGAACGGCTTTCTGTACTCCTTGCCTCAGCCTGAAAGCTTTTGTCGCACAGCACGACCCCGGCGGGCGTGGCCTTTGCGTACGCCCAACCGTTGCGGCGGCTGTTTTGAACCTGTGGCAGATAGATTAGGACGTTGCCCCGTTCCTGTCCACTAAAGTGGCGCGGAAACAGACGGCGAAACTGACTGTCGGCGCGTCCCTTTTGAAGCGGTTGTCAGCCCTTCCTGTTACGCAGGTCTGTGGCATCCTTGTTGCTTTTTCCAATGTTACAAATGTCACAGAGTGTCTGATAGTTTTCGAGCGCATCAAGACCACCGCGTGAGCGGGGAATGATGTGGTCAACGTGGAGTATGGCTCCATCGTGTGAACTTCGCCCACAGGCAACACATCTCCATTGATCCCGCTGGAACACCTGCCAGCGCATTGCAGGCATGACGCGGACTTTCGATTCTGCCGCCCGGGCAGCATGGACTCCAAGCGTTTCCGGCACTGGCAATTCAGTTTGTTCCTCAGTTTCCTCCAGCTCCCGTTCCAGCCAGGCAGACAGCTTCGCAACAAGTGCATCAAGCCGGATCGGCAAACCTTTTGCCATCTGGATATATGAATCATAAACGGGGAAGAAATAAGCGAAGCGATTCACTATTTGCTTCAGAGTGTCTCCCGATACCGGGAAGTGATAAGTGTGACCGAGGAAATGATTGTCATAGAGCTTATGCTTCAACCGGAGTTGATATTCGTCACGGAGTGGCGCAAGGAGCGGCAAGTCTTTCAAGTACGGAATACCCGGTGCCATGCCCGACGCGAAACACAAGGGATTGACCTTGTGTTCGTTATCAATGTGAAAGCGGAGCAGCATTTCAAAAGATCGCGTGTCAAGTCCCTTCAACCACGCATTCTCCAAAACGGTGAAAACGCCATATTGGTCAAGCACAAAAGCAAATCGGAAGGGCAGGATTTGAACGGGTTTTCCATCTTTGCGCGCAAAGCCCGGCCACTTGGCTTTGCGCTGCCCACCGAGACCGACAAAGACGGATTCATACTTGATGAGCAGTTCCCGGTCACGCTTCTGCCGGAAGTTGGGATAGACGCTGACGATGGAATCTTCAAGCGCCTCGATACCGTAAATCTCGCGGATGCGGGCAATTGCGACGTTCATCACCACGCGCAGGCGCGGCAAAACTGAGTGTTTGAGCGCATCCGCCCGCAGTTGAGCGTCGTCAACGAGAAAGAGATTGGCATCCTGCTCATCAAATGTAATGTCTGAGAGTGCTTGAACGCTCATTGTACTCATTGTAATGGCTGACGCTTGGCGCAAGGGACGTGCCGTTTGCGGTGCATCCCGCTTGATGCAGTGTCAGGCAATGTACCGGAAAGGGTGCTGTCGCCGGAGTACCACAAGCCCGGTACCGAAGGCGCTGTCGGCTCAAAACACAGTTAGCCAGCGACCACTTTCCTTTGGATTCAGCCCGTATCGGTTTTCTCCCCGCCTCAGCCTGAAAGCTTTTGTCACACAGCGCCGTACCAGACAGGTGTGCCCTTTGCATGGGCGCCAGCCGTTGCGGCGGCAGCTTTGAACCTGCAGCGCACAGATTAGGATGTTGCCCCGTCCTTGTCCATCGTCGTTCCTACTATCTCTCAGTGGCTGCTTGCGGCCAACTTACTAACTCCAACGAGGTGAACAACATGACGCTTTCACTTGAGAAACTTCGGCAAGCTGTCAACACGGCCACAGCCCTACGCTGCCGTCTTCGTCTCGAACCGGCCGGCGGCCCCGGCACAAAGGTCTTTCCCCCAACCTACGAGGGCGGGCTCTACGCCTTGGAAGAGCGCCGGATACCGGGTTACGACCGCCCGGTGCGCTGTGTCCTAATCGATTCCGTGCAATCCCAGGCCAACCGTATGGAGGAGGCGCTCCAGCAGGCCGTGGACGACGGCCGCCTCTCCCTTCCTCTGGTTGAAGTGGACTTTACGCCCTATTTCCCCGGCGATGGCCAGCCGGAAGACATGCGGCTTCTGGAGCCCATCGGCAGGGTGTCGTCCCTGCAGGCTCCGCACCGCATTGTGGATGCCATCCTGCGCGACAGCGTCGTTGTGGAAGAACAGCGAAGGCCGTTTCGTTGCTCCAACATCAAGCAAGAGTCTTCCTATGGACGCCGGCTTCGTGAAGTGGCAGCCCAACGCGCTACACCTTTGTTTGAGCTGTGCCCGACGGCGCTCCTGTTTGGCATGTGGGATTCCACTGGCCCCAAAGGCGGCCTCGGCGCCAAATTCGAGCGCGCCATGGTGAGCGAGATTGTGGGCATCAACGCCGTTCTGGGCGCGAAAACCAGCAGCCGGATTGACCCGCTGGGCATCCAGCTCAAGGCCGGGCCGCTGTACCGGACGGCCGAACCCCTTGGATGGACGCTTGATCCTAGGAAAGCTGTCACTGAAAAGGGCAAGCCTGTCCTGCTCGGCGATACTGGACGCCCTTCAGAAGCCAATCACGGCAATGTCACCCCAACCATCTCCGAACGTGACCGGCAGGGTGAATTCCTGGGCGGCGGCGTCACCATTGACTACGCCGAACAGAGCATCGTCCTGTCGCTGCCGGCCCTGCGGCGGCTGCGCTTCCCGGTCAACGGCCAGTATGACCGCCGGGCAGATGAAGCAGCGCGGACCGTGCTGGCGGCGTTGGGCCTGTGTGCGGCCATCCTCGCCAATGAGGCCGGGCTGGATTTGCGTTCCCGATGCTTACTGTGGCCGCAAGAGCCGTTGAAGTGGGAGCTGTTGGGCCGACCCGGTGAAATTCAGTCGGACATTGTCCTCGACGCAGAAGCCGCGCTCCGGCTGTTCAATGACGCTGTCGCTGAAGCCCAGAAGTGTGGACTTCCGTGGCGCACAAAGCCGCTCCAGCTTCAGCCAGCGCCGGAACTTGTCAGGCTCGTCGTCAAAAGCCAACAACTGGCGCAGAGCCAGGAAACCAAAGAGGAGTAACCACTATGCTGACGCTGGCTTGGACCTATCTGACGGGTTATGCCCGCGCCACCGACCCGGCGCAGCGCGAGGCCCCGGAGTGGCCGCCGCATCCAGCGCGGGTATGGCTGGCGCTGGCAGCCGCCTTTTTCGAGACCGGTGAAGACCCTGCCGAAGAACATGCGCTGGAGTGGCTGCGCACGCTGCCCGACCCACAGTTGTGGCTTCCCTGCCGGGCCGGCAGCCGCCGGCGTGTTGTCACAGCCTATGTCCCGGTCAATGACAAAGCCGAAGGCACAGCCCTGCTCCAATCTGCGCCACTGGCGCGCAACAAGCAGCCGCGCACGTTTCCGGCAGTCTGGGTTGGCGACCAACCCTGCTACCTGCACTGGCCGGAAGCCCCAGAGGCCGACCGCTACCGACCAGCACTGGCGCAGCTCTGCGCCAAGGTAACGCGCATCGGGCACTCGGCTTCGCTAGTGCAGATGTGGGTGGCCGAAGCTCCGCCCAACCCGCAGGATGGCTTTGAAGGCTGGCTGCCGGCCGGTGATGCTGACAGCGACCTGGCCAACATACACCTCCGCCGCATCTATCAGGGACCTTCCCTCGAACGCCTGCGGGAGACTTTCCAGGCCGGGCGGCGCCCGCTGGTTGGGTTGGCTGCCGGGTACTGTCCGGCCACGCTTGAATCACCGCCTATGACCAAAACAACGGCTTTCGACCGCGATCTTCTGGTGTTGACCCAAGTTGACGGCCCAGCACTGCCAGTAACAGCCAGCCTTCGTGCGACCCATGCGCTCCGGGACACGCTGATGGCCAACTGCCTGCAGCCACCCCCGGCGTGGGTGAGCGGCCATGACGCGCATGGGCGACCGTTGGCCGACGGGCGCGGCCATCTAGCCCTGTTGCCGCTGCCTTTCGTCGGCTACGAATACGCCGACGGACGGCTGCTTGGCATGGCGCTGGCCTTCCCACCGGAGATTGCACGCCATGAGCGTGGTCGCGTCCTTCGCCCGCTCCTAGTCAATGCGCAGGGAAAGCCGGCTGAGATCAGCCTTAAGCTCGGCAAGTTAGGCGTGTGGGTGCTGCGCAAGCGCGCCTGGGATGACACTCGTATCACGCTCCAGCCCGAAACATGGACAGCCTTCCCCCATGGCGCTAAACGCTGGGCTAGCGTAACGCCGGTTGTTCTCGACCGCTTCCCGAAAGCCGACCGCCTGACCGAGCGCATCAACTGGGAATACGAAGTCGGCTCCATTCTCTTTGAAGCCTGTCGGTACGCCGGGCTGCCAGAGCCGGTCGAGATTGACTTCGGGACAACCGCCTGGCTGCCAGGCACGCCCCGTGCCATTGCCAAGGAACGTCCCTTGCGCGGCGACCCCCCGGCTTCTCAACCGGCACTGGCCAAGCTGGGTGACGGATTTCCCCCCTACATGCTCAAAGGCGCGCGTGCCGCAAAGCCACAAGTTCACGTCTTCTTGCGTTTTGCCGAGCCGGTCGTTGGCCCGGTCCTGCTTGGCGCAGGCCGCTTTTTTGGCTACGGCCTGTTCAAACCACTCGATTTCGTTCCCAAACGGAGCTAGCCCATGACGCACGTTGGTGTTGGTGATTTCGACGCTTTTTTCCGCGAAGCCCACGACTGTGATCCCTACCCATGGCAGCGGCGACTGGCCGCCGCAGCCGTTGCTGGAAACTGGCCCCCGGTGATCGACCTGCCCACCGGCAGCGGCAAAACGGCCGTGATTGACATTGCCGTGTTTGCTCTGGCCTGTCAGGCGGCGCTGGAACCAACGGCGCGCACGGCAGCGCGCCGGGTGTTTTTTTGTGTCAACCGGCGCGTCATTGTGGATGCCGCTTACGAACGAGCCATGCGCCTTGCCGGCCGACTGCTGGAAGCAGAAAATTCCCCCGCCCAGTGGCCGACGCTGCACAGGGTTGCGGCGGCTTTGCGGCAGCTTTCAACCCTCCGCCCAGAAAGCGCCCCGCCGCTCGATGTCTTGGAACTGCGCGGCGGCACGTACCGTGACAATCGCTGGGCCCGCTCAGTGACGCAGCCGATGGTGGTCTGCACGACCGTGGACCAGTTTGGTTCGCGGCTGCTCTTTCGTGGCTACGGTGTTTCGGCTCATGCAGCCCCCATCCACGCCAGTCTGGCCGCCTATGACAGCCTGGTGTTTCTCGATGAAGCCCACATTAGCGAACCCTTCCGGCAAACCCTGTGTGCCGTCCGGGAATATCTTGACCCGCAGCGGTGGGCAGAAGAAGCCATAGGCGTGCCCCCCCTTCGGCTCGTGGCCATGACAGCGACGCCGCCCAAAGCTGCCGGTCATGCAGCGACCTTTCGGTTAAACGATAAAGACCGGAATACCCCACGTCTGGGTGCGGTTCTGCGCGCTGACAAACCGGCGCAGCTCAGGGTGGTTCCCAACCTTCCGCAAGCTCTTGTGGAGGAAGCCAAGAAGGAAGCCCGGCGGCTGGGCAAGGCTGCCATTGGGATCATCGTCAACCGGGTGGCGACGGCCCGCGCCGTCCACCGGCTTCTCCGCGAGGCGTTTCCCGAACCCCTGGTGGAACTCGTCATCGGCCCGATGCGTCCGGTTGACCGCGATGCCCAGCAGCGGCGCTTGATGCCGCTGATTGGCCCTAACCGGCCTGACCAAAGCGAGCAGCTTAGCTTTGTGGTGGCGACCCAGTGTCTTGAAGTCGGCGCCGACTATGACTTTGACGTGCTGCTGACGGAATGCGCCTCACTGGATGCTCTGCGGCAGCGGTTCGGGCGTCTCAACCGCCGCGGACGGCCCATTGCCGCCTCGGCCGTGGTGTTCATCGAAGAAAAGGCGCTCAATCCCAAAAAGCCTGACCCGATTTATGGCGACGCCCTGCCCAAAACCTGGGCGTGGCTAAATACACAGGCGCCTCTTTTCAACCAGGTAAATTTTGGCATTGACGCTTTTGACGCCTACCTGAACGGTCAGGGGCTGCCCGTGGAATGTCTGGCGCCTGCCGCTCGGCGCAAAGCCGCCATGCTGCTGCCGGCGCATCTGGATTTGCTCTGCCAGACCAGTCCCCGGCCGGCGCTGGAACCCAACGTGGCGCAGTTGCTGCACGGCCCGCAGCCCGGCGAACCGGACGTGCAGGTGTGCTGGCGGGCTGACCTCGATGCTTTTCCCCCAGAAGACTGGAGCGAAGTCGTCAGCCTGCTGCCGCCGACGGCAACCGAGTGCATGACGGTGCCGATGTCGGTGGTGCGCCGGTGGCTGACTGGTACGGATGAGACCGGCAAAGACGATGCGGCTGACCTTTTGGAGCTTGGGGGCGAAGCCACCGGGACGGATGCCAAACCGGAGGCCGCAGACGGGAAAGCCATCCGGCCTGAGCGCCGTGGCCTGCTGTGGCGCGGTTTGGCGGACAACCGGCTTTTGACGACGGTGGATGACCTGCGCCCGGGCGATACCCTGGTCCTACCGGTGGCGGCCGGCGGCTGGGAGGTGTTGGGGCACATACCGGCGGACGCAGCGCCGGATATGGCCGAAACGGCTTCGGCGACAGCCCGCAACCGCCCCGTGGTGCGTCTCCACCCACATCTTTTTGACCGCGAGTGGCCGGCTCTGCAGGAACTCTTCGCCCGCCTCGCCGAGCCGGAAACCGTGTTCGGGGTGGAGGACTGGCGCGAAGCGTTGCGCGCTCTGGCGGACGACCTGCAAACCGGAGCGGAAGACAAGTTGCCTCAGCACTGGCCGGCTGACGCCCTGCGCACGGCGCTGCACCAGTTGGCTGACCCAAAGCTGGGCCTGCTTCGTACGCCTTACCCGGACGGCCGGGGCTACGTGCTCACCACCCGAAAGCGACTGGCTGGGATGGTAGCGTGGTCGCTGCCGCTAATGGACGAAGGCGAAGACGAGCGTTCCTGGATTGCTAGCGACGAGCCAGTGACACTGGCAGCGCACAGTCGGCATGTCCGGGATGAAATCCGGCGTACGGTACGGGCGCTGCCGCTGAAGATTCGGGAGGAAGTGTTTCTGGCAGCGGCTGAGGCACACGACTGGGGCAAGGCGGATGAACGCTTCCAGGCGCTTTTGCAGCGTGCTGACCGGACGGAAACCTGGTTGGTGGGGGCTTCCCCGCTGGGTTTGCTAGCCAAGTCCGATGGCTTGCCGTTGACGCCGCTCGAACGGCAGCAAGCGCATGAGCGAGCTGGGTTGCCGGTCGGTTTCCGGCACGAGATGCTTTCGGTGCAGATGGTGGAAGCCCTCTCTGGGAACCCAGACGTCATCCCCGGGAGCACGGGCATCTCGCTCGCCGACCTCGATCTCATCCTTTACCTCATTGGCACGCACCATGGGCGAGGCCGCCCCCTAGCGCCGGTTGTGGTGGACTTAGAAGCACCTGACGTTGCCCTTACCGCCGAGCTGTTGGGTCGGTCATACACTGTGGCGGTATCTCATGCCTGGCGTGAAAAAGCGCCGCCGCATCGGCTCGATTCGGGCATTGGTGCGCGTTTCTGGCGGATGCAGCGCCGTTTCGGTTGGTGGGGCGCGGCGTATCTGGAGACCATTCTGCGTCTGGCTGACCACCAGGCCAGCGCCGATGAAGAAGCCGGTCTTGTGTCCTGACCGGCGTGGAAAATGACTTCTTCATGACCTTTTGGAGATAGCATGATGACGCCGAATCACCACATCGTGTTACGTGGATTGGATGGAACGACGCCGCTGGGTTTTCTGGCGGCCCTGGGGCTGGTGAATGCCCTGCGGGGGCGCTTGCCTAACTTGTGTCTGGCATGGACGACTGATGATGGCGGGTGGGTGGCCAAACTGGGCAGCTCTGTACCAATCCGTCAGGCAGACCTGCTGGACATGCTGGAGAAAACGCTGGTCAGGTCGCTGGACCGGCATCCGGCGCGGCTTTACGCAGCAGTCAAGCAGCAGCCGGAGGAGGTGTTTCTGGAGGTGCGTCAAGCCGCGGCTGTTGATTGTCGTTGGGAAGCCGATTTTCTGGCCGCGATAGCCAGCAATCTGGCGCCAGCGGATGCGACAAGCCAGCTTCAGACAACGCGCCGGGATTATCACGTGGGCAACATCAAATCCATTCTGGAGAAGACAAAACGCGAACACCTGTCTCGGACGCTTTTCAAGCCATGGGACTACGCCGACCCGATGGACAATCAATCCCTGCACCTCGATCCTTCGGAGGACCGGCGGCATGCCTATCAGTGGCATAAGCCGTCGGGCGACCCGACCCGCAAGCAGCGGGGCACGATGTTGGGGGCCAATCGGCTGGCGATTGAGGCCTTGGCGTGGTTTACCGTCTGGCCCGTGGGTGGCGCGCTCAAAACACTTGGATTCAGCGGGTTTGGCAGCCGGGAGACGCGGTGGACGTGGCCCATTTGGACGCCTTTTGTTCCCCCTGATCTCATCCCTTCCCTGTTAGCGTTGGCGCCGCTTCAGGACGATCCCATTGGGGAGAGCGACCGGCGGCGATTGCGTCACATGGGGATTGCGGCGGTGTATCGCGTACGGCGGATTTTAGTAGGCAAGACACCGAACTTCACGCCGGCGCGCAACATCGCCTGACCACCCTGGGAGCGCGGGCATCCTGCCCGCATATCTCGAAGCCTGGGCGTTTTGCCCGCATAACCTTTTCACGGAAAGCCTATGAAAGACAATCTCCTTGCTACGCCGGACCTCATCCCGGCCAGGATGCTCAATGAGTATGTGTACTGCCCACGTCTGTTTTACCTTGAGTACGTCCAACGTGAGTGGGCAGAAAATGTTGATGTTCTGGAAGGACGTTTCGTTCATCGGCGCGTTGATCGGCCGAGCGGGCCAACGCCGAGCCCGGCCGAAGTTACGGCAGATACCAAAATCCACGCGCGTTCGGTGGAAGTTGGCTGCCCAGAGCTTGGGGCTGTCGCCGTGATTGACCTGCTCGAAAGCGATGATGGACAGGTTGTGCCGGTGGATTACAAACGGGGTGCAGTGCCAGACTTGCCGGAGGGCGCCTGGGAACCGGAGCGCATTCAGCTTTGTCTACAGGGTCTTTTGCTGCGCGCCAACGGCTATCGCTCCAGCTATGGGATTATCTACTACGCAGCCGATAAAACCCGCGTCCGGGTGGATTTTACACCGGCTCTCGTTGCACGGACAAAGCAGCTTTTGGCAGCAGCGCGGGCTTTGGCTGTTTCAGGCGCGATACCTCCGCCACTGGTCAACTCTAACAAGTGTCCGCGTTGCTCTTTGGTTGGCATTTGCCTGCCAGATGAAATCAATTTCCTGCGCGGCGATGACAAGGTTGATGACAGGGCTTCAGAAGCCACGGCAGCAACGGTTCTACCGTCTGCAGCCGAAGCGGCTGAAGTCGCGTTGCCGGTTCCAACCGGCAGGGAAGTACGGCGACTGGTACCGGCGCGTGACGACAACAAGGCCGTCTATGTTCAGGGTCAGGGTTATGCGTTAGGCCTCAATGGCACCGTACTTGAAATCCGCGACAAAGGACAGGCCGTAGATGCGGTGCGGTTGGTTGAAATCAGCCAGGTCAACCTTTTTGGCAACGTACAGATTTCGGCGCAGGCACTTCGGGCTTTGGTGAACCGGGAGGTTCCTGTTTTGCACTTGAGCTACGGTGGCTGGTTACAGGCCGTTACAACAGCTCCGCCGCACAAAAACATTGAATTACGTCGGCAGCAGTTTCAGGCAGCCGGCGATCCGGATTTTTGTCTTAGGCTGGCAAAGGCTTTCGTGAGTGGAAAAATCCGTAACAGCCGTCTTCTTTTGCGGCGAAATGGACGTCGACTTGATCCGGAAGTGTTATCCCAGTTGGCAGCATTACGTAATGCTGTTGAGAGGTGCGAAGAACTATCTTCGCTTTTGGGAATTGAAGGCAACGCAGCACGTGAGTATTTCCGTCATTTCTCGGCAATGTTTAAGCCAGAGAACGAGCCGCCATTTGATTTTACTGGACGCAACCGGCGTCCGCCCAAGGACCCAGTCAATGCTTTGCTTTCCTTTGCGTATAGTCTTTTGGCTAAGGAAATGGTGGTTGCCGTTATTGGTGTTGGTTTTGATCCTTATCTTGGTTTTTACCACCAGCCGCGCTATGGAAGGCCAGCGCTGGCTCTTGACCTGATGGAAGAGTTTCGTCCTTTGGTAGCGGATTCGGTTGTCATTACGGTTGTCAACAATGGCGAGATCGGGCCTGATGATTTTATTCAGCGAGGTGGAGCGGTGGCACTGACACCGCGTGGTAGAAAAACCTTCATTGAGGCTTTTGAGCGTCGGCTTGATCAGTTGGTTACGCATCCGGTTTTCAACTATCAGGTCAGTTATCGCCGGATTTTTGAAATTCAGGCGCGACTTTTGGCTCGTACGCTAATGGGTGAAATCCCGCGCTACATTCCCTTTGTTACTCGCTAACGGATAGAAAAACTAGGAGAGAGTTCATGCGAAGTCGGTACATTGTTTGTTACGACGTTGCCCACCCGAAACGATGGCGCCAGGTCTATCGGATTATGCGTGGGTTTGGCGATCCCTTGCAGTATTCGGTTTTTCGGTGTGATTTATCAGCGACGGAGCGTGTCTTGTTGCTGATGGCGGTGACCGAAGTGATCAACCAGCGTGAGGATCGGATCATGCTGGTGGATGTTGGCCCACTGGACGGGCGTGGTAAAACTTGCATCGAAGCGTTTGGGAAGCCTTTGGAAGTAACTCCGACCGAGCGCATCACCGTTGTTGTGTAGCGTCCATTGTCATACAGTGGTGTTGTGTGGGGTCTGTGCGAGTAGCGAGGTGGTGCTGTGTGGGGCGGGAGCTGCTCGCAGGACTGAAAGGCTTATGTGGCTTGAACTTACAAAAACAGGGTTGATGCGATCTGGGTTTCGTGGGTATAAACTCCCTACCGCTCGCAAGACACCCTGCAGGTCTTTGAAAACAAGGGGCTTGTGAGTGTGCGATTTTCCGCTTTGAAAAAAAGCGGCTCCATTGAAGGGATTTTTTTCGGGATGACGCTACAGCCGCAACGCAATTTTCCGCTTTGAAAAAAAGCGGCTCCATTGAAGGGGTTGTGTATTCGTTTACAGGTCGGTACACAGTAGCATTTTCCGCTTTGAAAAAAAGCGGCTCCATTGAAGGCGCTCAGGGCTAAGTGTCAGTGAAATCAGGCACTTGTGGATTTTCCGCTTTGAAAAAAAGCGGCTCCATTGAAGGTCGCTCCAGCGCTTCAAGCTTACGCCGTGCTTCACGAATTTTCCGCTTTGAAAAAAAGCGGCTCCATTGAAGGTCCGTCCCAGCGCCAGTCCTTGGCGCGGACTAAAGCATTTTCCGCTTTGAAAAAAAGCGGCTCCATTGAAGGCCGGCTGGCGTTCGGGAGCTGGTTTTTCGCGTTGGCATTTTCCGCTTTGAAAAAAAGCGGCTCCATTGAAGGTGGAGTCAGAGTCGGAGTACCAGGGTCACGCGGTTTCAGATTTTCCGCTTTGAAAAAAAGCGGCTCCATTGAAGGCGACGTGCTTGCCCCAGACACGGGGCCAACGGCCATCATTTTCCGCTTTGAAAAAAAGCGGCTCCATTGAAGGGGACTTGCCGGTGGTGGAAATTGCGCGTCAAGCCAGATTTTCCGCTTTGAAAAAAAGCGGCTCCATTGAAGGCGGCTGGCGTTGCTGGAAAAACAAACGCCGGGAGAGTATTTTCCGCTTTGAAAAAAAGCGGCTCCATTGAAGGCTGGCACGCACTATCGAATGGCCCGACGGCGCCCAAGGATTTTCCGCTTTGAAAAAAAGCGGCTCCATTGAAGGGGACGGTTTCGCTACCAACTCCCGCAAGAGCCGGTTTTCATTTTCCGCTTTGAAAAAAAGCGGCTCCATTGAAGGAAAATTCCGGCAAATTGCCGGATCACATAGAAATCAATTTTCCGCTTTGAAAAAAAGCGGCTCCATTGAAGGTTCTGTTTTTCCCCCTTGCTACACTTGCTACACTTGCATTTTCCGCTTTGAAAAAAAGCGGCTCCATTGAAGGCCCGCCTTTCAATCCGGGTTGAATGGCGCGCCATATCGGATTTTCCGCTTTGAAAAAAAGCGGCTCCATTGAAGGCACCAGGGCCAGTTCCCATTTCCCGTCGGGACAGTTATTTTCCGCTTTGAAAAAAAGCGGCTCCATTGAAGGCTTACTTGGTGTCACGTGGACCAGCAACGTGGACACATTTTCCGCTTTGAAAAAAAGCGGCTCCATTGAAGGAATTCGTCTTTATCTACCGCTGCCTGGAGTTCGCATTTTCCGCTTTGAAAAAAAGCGGCTCCATTGAAGGCCGGGGCGGCGACTTTTCTTCAGTCCTTGTTCTTCCCATTTTCCGCTTTGAAAAAAAGCGGCTCCATTGAAGGCCGCACAGACTGGCAAACGCCCGTGCCCGGCGTCAATCCGGATTTTCCGCTTTGAAAAAAAGCGGCTCCATTGAAGGAGGCTATCCGGGAAGCCGAAATACAGGCGCAGCGTGCTGATTTTCCGCTTTGAAAAAAAGCGGCTCCATTGAAGGACAATTCGGACAATTCGGATTTGAGAAGCTCTTCATATTTTCCGCTTTGAAAAAAAGCGGCTCCATTGAAGGGTGGACAGAAGCCAAGTGCTGAAACCAAGACGGAACATTTTCCGCTTTGAAAAAAAGCGGCTCCATTGAAGGACGGCTTGGCCTTTGTGGAGTTTGGAGCAGGAGTGCGCTTATTTTCCGCTTTGAAAAAAAGCGGCTCCATTGAAGGCGCATCATTCAAATGCGACAAGCGGACGCACGGGACATTTTCCGCTTTGAAAAAAAGCGGCTCCATTGAAGGGGGAACTTTACCAACGCGGTGAAGACCCTGATTACCCTGATTTTCCGCTTTGAAAAAAAGCGGCTCCATTGAAGGAATCCGAACCGGCGGATACTTTCAGCAATCGCGTCAATTTATTTTCCGCTTTGAAAAAAAGCGGCTCCATTGAAGGCAAGAGTCAATGCAGTTCCCGCGTTTTGCCGATATATTTTCCGCTTTGAAAAAAAGCGGCTCCATTGAAGGCGTCGGGAGCGTGACGAAATCGAAGCCGCCCGGCAACGCATTTTCCGCTTTGAAAAAAAGCGGCTCCATTGAAGGCCCTGGTGTTGCGAAAAAAAAAGTCGGAACTTTTTGCTTATTTTCCGCTTTGAAAAAAAGCGGCTCCATTGAAGGCGTCATAACCAGCCCAAACGAATCGAAACACACTCCCCATTTTCCGCTTTGAAAAAAAGCGGCTCCATTGAAGGATGACGCTTCCTTCCAATCGGCTGCCAACCAGGTAGCATTTTCCGCTTTGAAAAAAAGCGGCTCCATTGAAGGGTTATTACGCAAAGCGGGGGACAGATTGAAGTGAAAATTTTCCGCTTTGAAAAAAAGCGGCTCCATTGAAGGGACCCTCGATTTGGTTTCCACACCCACAACTATTACATTTTCCGCTTTGAAAAAAAGCGGCTCCATTGAAGGGAGAAGATTGCCGGCGGGTCGGTAATCAGTCCGTGACCATTTTCCGCTTTGAAAAAAAGCGGCTCCATTGAAGGAGAAAAAGTTCTTGTCCGTGCGTTAGAGCACCCGTCATTTTCCGCTTTGAAAAAAAGCGGCTCCATTGAAGGTAGAGATACTTGGATACCACCTTCGTCAATTAGGCCTTATTTTCCGCTTTGAAAAAAAGCGGCTCCATTGAAGGCCGAAGAAATTGCCGAACGCCAGCGCGAGCTTCCTGAATTTTCCGCTTTGAAAAAAAGCGGCTCCATTGAAGGAAGACCTCAAAGCCGCCAAGATTGCCAGCGAGACCCTGATTTTCCGCTTTGAAAAAAAGCGGCTCCATTGAAGGTTCGTTAGTGCCTCGTAAAGCACCCAGATGGGATTAGATTTTCCGCTTTGAAAAAAAGCGGCTCCATTGAAGGATTGCTAACGCGGTGAACGACTTGACGCCGGTGCAGCGATTTTCCGCTTTGAAAAAAAGCGGCTCCATTGAAGGAGTGTGTCACGTTCAGCCGGATGCGCCGCCAGGCTCCAGCATTTTCCGCTTTGAAAAAAAGCGGCTCCATTGAAGGTGTCAGGACTTCTGCTTCGCCGGCACCCAGCAGACAAGATTTTCCGCTTTGAAAAAAAGCGGCTCCATTGAAGGCCGGGGCGCGGGTTTTGACGCAATGCGTCACTAACCAAATTTTCCGCTTTGAAAAAAAGCGGCTCCATTGAAGCTCAGTTGCCATCGGGATATTTGACTTCTTCATCTTTGCATTTTCCGCTTTGAAAAAAAGCGGCTCCATTGAAGCACCGCCTCTCGTGATCTGGCGTAGCGATCTCTGTACTATTTTCCGCTTTGAAAAAAAGCGGCTCCATTGAAGCGACGGCATCAAGCAAATAATTGCAGTCAACAATGCCAATTTTCCGCTTTGAAAAAAAGCGGCTCCATTGAAGCCGCAAGGCTGGCTGTTTAGTGTGCGTCACAAGCAACCGGATTTTCCGCTTTGAAAAAAAGCGGCTCCATTGAAGCGTGTCTCCTGCGTTTTAGGGCCGCCGCCCTTTGATTAATTTTCCGCTTTGAAAAAAAGCGGCTCCATTGAAGCTGAGTCTAGCGGTTTATCAGGAGTGGCCTGCAGAACATTTTCCGCTTTGAAAAAAAGCGGCTCCATTGAAGCCATTAAAAGCAGCGGTCGATCCAAACGCACAAGTTTATTTTCCGCTTTGAAAAAAAGCGGCTCCATTGAAGCGGAAGCCCAAAGAAGGTAGCTATTGCTACCCAAGCCCATTTTCCGCTTTGAAAAAAAGCGGCTCCATTGAAGCGGTTAATCTGATTACCTTCTGATAGGGCTACTTTTATTTTCCGCTTTGAAAAAAAGCGGCTCCATTGAAGCCTGCACTATTTGCCTGATCTCATCACAACTGCATCCCAATTTTCCGCTTTGAAAAAAAGCGGCTCCATTGAAGCTAACAATAAACTCAAGCATTACCCCAAGCACCCAACATTTTCCGCTTTGAAAAAAAGCGGCTCCATTGAAGCTTTCTAAGGCGCGTCCGGCGGAACATACCGGACGCGCCGTATTTTCCGCTTTGAAAAAAAGCGGCTCCATTGAAGCGCCCTGATGGCGCGGGCTGGTTTCCGCACCGACTGGAATTTTCCGCTTTGAAAAAAAGCGGCTCCATTGAAGCTCGTAGACGGCTTTCACGCCGTCCTCTGGGTTGACATTTTCCGCTTTGAAAAAAAGCGGCTCCATTGAAGCTTCTAGCGTTGCCGCCCAAACTGTGCCGATAACGTGTGATTTTCCGCTTTGAAAAAAAGCGGCTCCATTGAAGCAGCGGTTGAGTTAGACTTTCCGATGATTCGCGATCCCATTTTCCGCTTTGAAAAAAAGCGGCTCCATTGAAGCCGTCTTAGCCAAGGTCAACCAACTGGGGCAGTTCTTATTTTCCGCTTTGAAAAAAAGCGGCTCCATTGAAGCTAGGCTATGTCTGTGGTTTTGCTTTTCAGCGGCGCTATTTTCCGCTTTGAAAAAAAGCGGCTCCATTGAAGCCTAGGCAACGCTAAGGAGGCGTTGACGCTGCTAGCGAATTTTCCGCTTTGAAAAAAAGCGGCTCCATTGAAGCGGATTACTGCTGGAACGTATTACCGGACGCGATTCGGATTTTCCGCTTTGAAAAAAAGCGGCTCCATTGAAGCTACGAGTGACGCTTGAAGGTTGAGAAACGGAGCTTGGATTTTCCGCTTTGAAAAAAAGCGGCTCCATTGAAGCAAAAGCGTCCTGCGCGAGTGCGACGAGTCCGAACAGGAATTTTCCGCTTTGAAAAAAAGCGGCTCCATTGAAGCGTAGTTAAGTCGCGCGCATTGACGCCAGAGTTCCGCATTTTCCGCTTTGAAAAAAAGCGGCTCCATTGAAGCTGACGCAACTCCATGTTCTCCCTGGTCAGCACCTGTAATTTTCCGCTTTGAAAAAAAGCGGCTCCATTGAAGCATTCCAATCGGCTGCCAACCAGGTAGCGGCTGAAGGGTATTTTCCGCTTTGAAAAAAAGCGGCTCCATTGAAGCCGTATATTCCGTAGCTCCGTTCGATGACGATTTCCATTTTCCGCTTTGAAAAAAAGCGGCTCCATTGAAGCCAGCCCGCGCCAGAACAGTTCCCGTACCTGTTCAGATTTTCCGCTTTGAAAAAAAGCGGCTCCATTGAAGCTAGAGTCTGGCGCTGTCCACGTAGTGAGAAGCGTAGAAATTTTCCGCTTTGAAAAAAAGCGGCTCCATTGAAGCCAAGCCAACCTGCATCGAGAGCCAAACCAGCGTAGCCATTTTCCGCTTTGAAAAAAAGCGGCTCCATTGAAGCTTTCCCACAGACCGAAAACAGGAACGAAGCTTCTTATTTTCCGCTTTGAAAAAAAGCGGCTCCATTGAAGCGACGAAATCCCGATCACCGTTATCCGTAGCAATGAGCATTTTCCGCTTTGAAAAAAAGCGGCTCCATTGAAGCGTTGGGGATACGTCCAAAAGGATACCGGAAAACGCCGATTTTCCGCTTTGAAAAAAAGCGGCTCCATTGAAGCTTGTCAACGAAAAAGTCATTTGGATGGGGACTCTAACATTTTCCGCTTTGAAAAAAAGCGGCTCCATTGAAGCCGATTCCGCTGGGAAACGACTACGCTAGTGCAGATTATTTTCCGCTTTGAAAAAAAGCGGCTCCATTGAAGCGCTATCACCGGATTGACCGAAGGTACGAATTACGTACATTTTCCGCTTTGAAAAAAAGCGGCTCCATTGAAGCTTCCTGATTGACACCGCGCGTCGTGCTTTTCAGGGCGTATTTTCCGCTTTGAAAAAAAGCGGCTCCATTGAAGCCCGTCCTTAATCGGGCCGTAGTTCCGGGCATTACGGCAATTTTCCGCTTTGAAAAAAAGCGGCTCCATTGAAGCATACTCCAGTCGAACCGCTGGAGCTAAAACCCAATCAGACAGAATTTTCCGCTTTGAAAAAAAGCGGCTCCATTGAAGCATACTCTGCAAATTGTGCGTGTCGTGATCGAGGTCATTATTTTCCGCTTTGAAAAAAAGCGGCTCCATTGAAGCCGTCCGGGGGGCGTGTTTCGATTCGTTTGGGCTGGTTATTTTCCGCTTTGAAAAAAAGCGGCTCCATTGAAGCGCGCGCGGCAGCAAGACGCGCATGACCGGCAATAACGCCATTTTCCGCTTTGAAAAAAAGCGGCTCCATTGAAGCTGGAAGCAGTTGAAGACAAATTCTCAATCGCTTCATTTTCCGCTTTGAAAAAAAGCGGCTCCATTGAAGCGATATGACCGAACGAGAAACACAACGTCGAATCGTTGAATTTTCCGCTTTGAAAAAAAGCGGCTCCATTGAAGCTTCTTTTGATAAGGCGCGCCAGACGAGTACCTGACGCGATTTTCCGCTTTGAAAAAAAGCGGCTCCATTGAAGCAGCTCGCAAGTTGGCAAACTGTCCGTCGCGGATCGCATTTTCCGCTTTGAAAAAAAGCGGCTCCATTGAAGCTCCAAACGATAAAATCAACCATTTCTGCCATTTTCCCTTATTTTCCGCTTTGAAAAAAAGCGGCTCCATTGAAGCGGGCATTTTTCTTTCTCCTTTCTTTCGGCAAGGCGCATTTTCCGCTTTGAAAAAAAGCGGCTCCATTGAAGCACTTGTTTCCGGCGCGTAATGCACGCCGTCCACTTGGGATTTTCCGCTTTGAAAAAAAGCGGCTCCATTGAAGCGATACTCGCCGAGTAACAACCAGCGCCCGCTGTGAAATTTTCCGCTTTGAAAAAAAGCGGCTCCATTGAAGCCGCTTCAAACGCTATCTCGCCTTCCAGCTCTGTCTGGCTATTTTCCGCTTTGAAAAAAAGCGGCTCCATTGAAGCCCGCCGCCTGGCTAGCTTCCAGCCCGCGCCAGAACAGTATTTTCCGCTTTGAAAAAAAGCGGCTCCATTGAAGCTGGAAAGACAAGGACAGAAGAGAAGTTTCCGCCACATTTTCCGCTTTGAAAAAAAGCGGCTCCATTGAAGCGGACGACTTGAAGTTCTTGTCTCCATTTCAAGTTCTATTTTCCGCTTTGAAAAAAAGCGGCTCCATTGAAGCTGTCTCTCCTGCGTTTTAGGCCCGCCGGCCATGATATTTTCCGCTTTGAAAAAAAGCGGCTCCATTGAAGCCGCCCGGAGTAAGTTGGATATTCGTTGTCGATCAATATTTTCCGCTTTGAAAAAAAGCGGCTCCATTGAAGCCCCAATTATCATTCCGGCTGAGGGCTTCCCACCGGGCATTTTCCGCTTTGAAAAAAAGCGGCTCCATTGAAGCAGGGTATATTGACGGTGTTGTACCGCTGAAAAAAGATTTTCCGCTTTGAAAAAAAGCGGCTCCATTGAAGCGCGGCCCCGGCCGGACGACGGCCCACCCCATGGGGACATTTTCCGCTTTGAAAAAAAGCGGCTCCATTGAAGCCAGACGACGCAACGGATACGAGTATCCTAACGCTTCAATTTTCCGCTTTGAAAAAAAGCGGCTCCATTGAAGCAACCGGAGGCGACGGACTGGATTACGACGTGGAGCGTATTTTCCGCTTTGAAAAAAAGCGGCTCCATTGAAGCAACGTCGCGGCGCAATCGAGGCGCGTCAACGTGACATTTTCCGCTTTGAAAAAAAGCGGCTCCATTGAAGCGGCAATGAGCGGCGCAAGCTTGGCGGCTTCCACGAGATTTTCCGCTTTGAAAAAAAGCGGCTCCATTGAAGCACGCAGGTATAGATTATCCTCTGCCTATCTCTAACACGACATTTTCCGCTTTGAAAAAAAGCGGCTCCATTGAAGCATGGTTCGACCCTGTTACTTCGATGGCAAGCACTACGATTTTCCGCTTTGAAAAAAAGCGGCTCCATTGAAGCACGCTTTCGGACTTCCTATCCCTTCGCAGGGACGCTATTTTCCGCTTTGAAAAAAAGCGGCTCCATTGAAGCCGGCGGGGGTCCGATAGAGCCAATCCGGAGCCACGGATTTTCCGCTTTGAAAAAAAGCGGCTCCATTGAAGGCCTCGGGAACTCAGCCCGATCATAAGTCCGGGAAGGGATTTTCCGCTTTGAAAAAAAGCGGCTCCATTGAAGGTAGCCGACGCCGAAGGAAGCTGCTGTGCCAGGCCGGAATTTTCCGCTTTGAAAAAAAGCGGCTCCATTGAAGGGTCACTCTTATGCTCTAGCACAATGCGCCCGGAGTAAGTTATTTTCCGCTTTGAAAAAAAGCGGCTCCATTGAAGGGCTAAAGATTTTTTCATTGATTTTTGATGTTTTTCCAGATTTTCCGCTTTGAAAAAAAGCGGCTCCATTGAAGGTCTTATCGCATTGGGAGGACGTTGACCTTGCAGGGACGCATTTTCCGCTTTGAAAAAAAGCGGCTCCATTGAAGGCGGCGTGTACTCCCAACAAGTATGACAACACTTCGGGAATTTTCCGCTTTGAAAAAAAGCGGCTCCATTGAAGGGTTTCTTCTTCGGCTTGATTTTCTTCACTACTCCCTATTTTCCGCTTTGAAAAAAAGCGGCTCCATTGAAGCCTGGGAAAACGGCTTCGGGATGCATCCCCCGAAGCCATTTTCCGCTTTGAAAAAAAGCGGCTCCATTGAAGCGGCTTGGCTCTCCGACCGATGGCGTGGTGATTGTTGAGATTTTCCGCTTTGAAAAAAAGCGGCTCCATTGAAGCGATGGCCCGTCCCATGATGACCGGCGGTGGCTCCCGGCATTTTCCGCTTTGAAAAAAAGCGGCTCCATTGAAGCAAAGTCGAGAATCCCATTCAGGCGGTCAAGGCTTACATTTTCCGCTTTGAAAAAAAGCGGCTCCATTGAAGCGAGGAAGTAACAGTTTTCCTACACTTCCCCAAGAAGATTTTCCGCTTTGAAAAAAAGCGGCTCCATTGAAGCTCGTCCTGCCCGCGCGTGACTTCCGTTGCCCGTATATTTTCCGCTTTGAAAAAAAGCGGCTCCATTGAAGCGGTCTATTGCGCAAGTGCTGGGCAATAGCTCGGTAGCGAATTTTCCGCTTTGAAAAAAAGCGGCTCCATTGAAGCTAGGTAACGTCTGGAGTGCCGGCGACATTTTGCAGATTTTCCGCTTTGAAAAAAAGCGGCTCCATTGAAGCCGATTCAGTTCGAGAAGCTGAAGCGCGAAGCACCTATTTTCCGCTTTGAAAAAAAGCGGCTCCATTGAAGCCTGACGAGCCGGCGTTCACACACGCGCAAGCTGTATTTTCCGCTTTGAAAAAAAGCGGCTCCATTGAAGCCCGGCGCTGGCATTGGGTGGCACGGTTGACAAAACGCAATTTTCCGCTTTGAAAAAAAGCGGCTCCATTGAAGCGGTGATGACGGTGGTTCGCATGTGTCCCTCCCTGAATATTTTCCGCTTTGAAAAAAAGCGGCTCCATTGAAGCCGATCTCCCCGCCACCGCTGAAGTGGAAGAAGAAAAATTTTCCGCTTTGAAAAAAAGCGGCTCCATTGAAGCTCTCGCCCATTGCCGTCATGACGGCGATGGCCTCCCATTTTCCGCTTTGAAAAAAAGCGGCTCCATTGAAGCTGAGTCGAACAAGGCAAGGCACAAAAAAAGCGCCGTTATTTTCCGCTTTGAAAAAAAGCGGCTCCATTGAAGCCGGAAAGCGCCTGAACACGTCACACAGGTCTTCGCCCCATTTTCCGCTTTGAAAAAAAGCGGCTCCATTGAAGCGCCGCTGTGGTGCGTCACGAGTGCAGCGCCGGATTTATTTTCCGCTTTGAAAAAAAGCGGCTCCATTGAAGCCGTAGTGGACGGCGTCCACACAAGCCACCGGAAAGCAAAATTTTCCGCTTTGAAGAAAAGCGGCTCCATTGAAGCCGCCAGGCTTTGGCCGAGACCCTGAAGTACGCTGTATTTTCCGCTTTGAAAAAAAGCGGCTCCATTGAAGCGCTAGATCAGCGTAGAAATTGCGCGCACACTCAGGAGATTTTCCGCTTTGAAAAAAAGCGGCTCCATTGAAGCCCAGACAGCCGCCCCTAAGCCACCGCTGGAACATGATTTTCCGCTTTGAAAAAAAGCGGCTCCATTGAAGCCGGAATATACGGAACAGCAAACTAGGGCTAACCGGCATTTTCCGCTTTGAAAAAAAGCGGCTCCATTGAAGCGCATCACCTGCCGGCGCTTTTTGTTTGCCCAGGCCGCATTTTCCGCTTTGAAAAAAAGCGGCTCCATTGAAGCGATCGCATGCTCATGCCATGCACATGCTCATGCCAGATTTTCCGCTTTGAAAAAAAGCGGCTCCATTGAAGCATCTGATTGCCTACTTGGTAAACCAACCACAGTTGGATTTTCCGCTTTGAAAAAAAGCGGCTCCATTGAAGCACTTCCTGTCTGGCTTTCCTGCCTGGCTTCCTGCCTTATTTTCCGCTTTGAAAAAAAGCGGCTCCATTGAAGCCGATTTCGTTGGGAAACGACTACGCTAGTGCAGATATTTTCCGCTTTGAAAAAAAGCGGCTCCATTGAAGCCAAGAGTTCGCCCATGACCGCCCAAGCCAGCCAGCCATTTTCCGCTTTGAAAAAAAGCGGCTCCATTGAAGCAAGGTAAAAGCGTGAGTGCCACGAAAAACCATTTTCATTTTCCGCTTTGAAAAAAAGCGGCTCCATTGAAGCCTGATGACGGCATCCGCCCAGTCGCAAAACTGGACGATTTTCCGCTTTGAAAAAAAGCGGCTCCATTGAAGCGAACAAACGGCGTCTTCGAAGCCGTTCCCACAGTCTTCCATTTTCCGCTTTGAAAAAAAGCGGCTCCATTGAAGCTTGAGGTCGAGTAGTAATGGAAATCCCGACCAAGACGGCATTTTCCGCTTTGAAAAAAAGCGGCTCCATTGAAGCCCGACTTCTTCCGCCTCCTTGCGAATAACGACCCATATTTTCCGCTTTGAAAAAAAGCGGCTCCATTGAGGCAAACTTTTTGCTTGACGGCGCGTATAGGATGGTGTAATTTTCCGCTTTGAAAAAAAGCGGCTCCATTGAAGCACGAACGGGGCGACTGTTCCAGCGTCCGTGCCTTCCATTTTCCGCTTTGAAAA
>Ga0308394_1000177_pt1 | contig 37795 bp, 26 predicted proteins | sample Hotspr2Sampleme2_FD_202366 | JGI IMG/M metagenome (GOLD analysis project Ga0308394, IMG submission 202366) | Hot spring phototrophic mat microbial communities from Mushroom Spring, Yellowstone National Park, Wyoming, United States - 20050701_me2 ...
ACAGGTCTTAAGTGTGGTGTAGATTTTTATTTAGCGTTTTCTCCTGAAAGAGAGGACCCAGGAAGGAAAGATTTTAATACAGAGACAATCCCAAAAGTTGTTGGTGGTGTGGATAAAGTTTCAGGTGAGATAGCAACACTTTTTTATTCTCAGGTTGTTAAAAAAGTTGTACCTGTATCTTCTTCTGAAGTTGCAGAAGCTACAAAGATGTTAGAGAACACATTCCGTGCTGTAAATATTGCTTTGGTGAACGAACTAAAGATGCTTTTTGACAGAATGGGGATTGATATTTGGGAAGTGATTGAAGCATCAAAGACAAAACCGTTTGGGTTTATGCCGTTTTATCCAGGCCCAGGCTGGGGAGGACATTGTATTCCGGTGGATCCGTTTTATTTATCATACATTGCTAAAAAATATGATTTTACTACACATTTTATTGAACTTGCAGGACAGGTTAACATTCGTATGCCTGAGTTTGTTGTTGAAAAGGTTGTTGATGAGTTGAACAAAAGAAAAAAATCTATATATGGTGCAAAAATTTTAGTTTTAGGTTTGTCTTATAAAAAAGATATTGGAGATCCGAGAGAGTCGCCATCGTTTAAAATTATTGAACTTTTAGAAAAGAAAGGAGCAAAGGTTGACTATAACGACCCATATATTCCTGAAACACCTAAGATGCGTAAGTTTAGGTTTTATAAAAAATCAGTTTCTCTTGATAAAAATGTTATAAAAAAATATGATTGTGTAATAATTGCGACAGAGCATTCTTGTTATGACTACAAGATGATTGTAGATAATGCAAAGTTGATAGTTGACACAAGGAATGCTGTTTTTAATAATTTGAAGAAAAATTTTAAAAATGTTGTTAAAGCGTAAGCTTTGTAGGGCACGGCTTTAGCCGTGCAAATTGGGTTATAGTAGCCGCAGGCTTTCCGCCAGAGACGCCCACCAGAGGTGGGCAGGCCCGCCTGCCGCGGGCAGGGATTGCCTCAGGCATGTATGCGACATACTGATAGATTGCCACTCCCGCCTTTGGCGGGCTCGCAATGACTATTTATGTGTCATTGCGAGGAATCCCGCAATTTGCGTAATCACAATGACAAAAAAGAGGTTTTTTTCAGTGCTATCCAATCTGCGGGATAATCCGTGTAATCTGCGGTTAATAAATCACGCCGATACAATTTGTGTGTATGAAAAATTTGATTATGAAGTAGCTACTAAAAGGAATAGTAGTTTATGAAAATTGTAAATGACAAAATTTCTGTTGATGAGTTAAGAAAGATTGCAGAGGAGACCTTTGGTGAGTTAGTAAAAGCAGTTGTTGATGTTGAGAAAGAAGTAATGGCAGTCGCTGGTGAATTACATTCAGATGAAGAGATGTTATTGTTAAGTTCTGGAAGTAAACAAAAAAATCTTTGGAGTATAAATCTTTATCCTGAGAAATATCCTAATGAAGATTGGATTGAGTTTGACTCTATTATAAATTTAAGACCATATTTTGGGAATAAAAGCAGAGGTGTTGATGATCCTGAAGTTAGAAAAAAATTGTTGAAATAGTTAATAAGTTAGTTTTTAAATAACATGAAATTTTTGCATAAAAGTTTAGCAGAAGGAAGGTGGTTTGAACTATCTTTTATAGAACAGATGGCGAATATCGGTAGTGAAATTGAACGATTTATTTCGCACAAAAATAAAGGTAATAAAGAAAATATGTTTAGTTCTATTGAACGTGCGTTAGAACTTTTGTATTTAACTATTGAAGATGAGAAAAATAAAATTCATCTTAAAGAACTTACACGGCTTAGAGAATTTTTGATAGATTATTTTTATTTTGACAATATTTACAATTCTTCAGACGAATTTTGGAAAAAATATTTTTTTCCATTTTTTTATGCTTTTTCTAAACATAAATAGATTGTAGTAAGTAGTAAGGTGTTATGTAGTTTTAGTTAACACATTTACACATCCACACATTTACATATATTTGTAGCGGTTGCATTTCCGCCAGAGGCGCCCACCAGAGGTGGGCAGGGACTGCATCTGGCATGTAGCTCTGCATAAATGCAATCCCGCAACTTGCGGGATTGCGACCACCTATAATTTTGTGTAGTAGTAGTTTCAGCACCTTGTGCTGAGATAAAAAATAAGTAAATTGTATCTGCTTTATTAAAATTGCGGAATTGCCACGCCATCCTGACGAAACAGGATGGCTCGAAATGACAACTTTATTGAATCATTACGAGTAATTTTTCCCTATGTGTCATTGCGATACCGCATTTTTGCGGGAGAAGCAATCTCGTTGTTTATAGATTGCCACGCCTTGACGGGCTCACAATGACAACCTGTAGGTCATTGCGAGGAGTCCCGTCTTCAGCGGGACGACGAAGCAATCCCACAAAATGCGGGATTGCCACGGGTTGACAAAGTCAACCCTCGCAATGACAGATGGAAGGAGATTGCCGCGCTCCCCCAATTAAATCTGGGGTCGCTCGCAATGACAAAAAAAGTGGGGTTTTTCAGCAGTACAATTTTAACATGATAAATCATACTAATACATATTTTATAATACTATGAAAACAAAATTTATTTTTATAACAGGCGGAGTGGTTTCATCCTTAGGTAAAGGTATTACAACTGCATCAATAGGATTTTTGTTAAAATCGTATAAGTATAAAGTTGATGTATTAAAATTTGATCCATACTTAAATGTTGACCCAGGGACTATGAGCCCGTATCAACATGGCGAAGTTTTTGTAACAGAAGACGGTGCAGAAACAGACCTTGATTTAGGTCATTATGAACGATATTTGAACCAAAATATGTCAAAGAAAAATAATGTTACTCAAGGACAGGTTTATGAACAGGTTCTTTATAAAGAAAGATATGGTGAATATCTTGGGAAAACCGTACAAATTGTACCTCATGTTACAAATGAAATTAAGAATTGTATATATCGTTTAGCCCGAGGTAAAGATGTTGTTATTACAGAAATAGGTGGTACTGTAGGCGATATTGAAAGTTTACCTTTTTTAGAAGCAATAAGACAAATCAGGTTAGATATTGGTAAAGAAAATGTTTTGTATATTCATATAACATTACTACCTTATATTAAAGCAGCAGAAGAAATTAAAACAAAACCTACCCAACACAGTGTAATGAAACTTCGTGAGATAGGTATAGAACCAGATATTATTATTTGTCGTACTGAAAAAGTTGTAGGTAGAGATTTAAAAGAAAAAATTTCGTTGTTCTGTAATGTAGAAGTAGATTCTGTGATTTTAGAACCAGATGTTGGCAGTTGTGTATACAAAGTACCATTAATGCTTAAAGAACAACAACTTGATTCTTTGATATTAAGAAAACTTAAATTAAGAAAAAGAAAAAGAGATATTTCACAATGGGAAAATTTAATAAAAAAATACGAAAATTCAGAAAAAACTGTTACAATAGCAGTTGCTGGCAAATATACTCAACTTAAAGATGCATACAAAAGTATTCTTGAAGCATTGTTTCATTCTGGTGTACATAACGATGTCAAAGTTAATATAAAATATGTAGATGTAGAAACAGCAGGGTTTGAGAAACAACTTAAAGATGTTCAAGGTATAATAGTCCCAGGCGGGTTCGGAGAACGAGGTGTTGAAGGAAAAATTTTAGCTGTTAAATATGCTCGGGAAAACAAAATACCATTTTTAGGTATATGTCTTGGTATGCAATGTACAGTGATAGAATTTGCAAGAAATGTTTGTGGTCTTAAAGGAGCAAATTCTACTGAGTTTAACCCAAAAACAGACCATCCTGTGATTGACCTTATGGAAAGTCAAAAAATGGTTAAATACAAAGGTGGAACAATGCGTCTCGGAGCTTATCTCTGTAAAATAAAAAAAGATACGCTTGCATATAAAGTATATAAATCTACAAAGGTTTATGAACGACATAGACATAGATACGAGTTTAACAACCAATATAGAAAAGTTTTGCAATCACATGGGTTAGTAATAAGTGGGGAACATCCTGTTGGTAAGTTAGTTGAAATAGTTGAACTTAAAGACCATCCATTTTTTATTGCAGTACAGTTTCATCCAGAATTTAAATCACGATTTGAAAATCCACATCCGTTGTTCTACCATTTAGTTGCTGCTGCAAAAAAAAATGTCAAGTTATTAGAAAGATAAACTAAACATTACTACTTCAATGTATACACGAAGTTTATTTGTTATACAATTGTAGTTTAACACATATTTTTCTACGTAGTTTTGTAAAAATATATTATATTTATTATTTTTTATCAATATCTTTCACACAACGAAAACCTAAATCTGGAAGTTTTGTTGTCTTAGGTAAAGCGTCACGACGATAGGTTAAACAAAAACTTTTTTGTAGTTTATACGACCCGCCACGAATTATATATAAATCTTTATTAAAGTATTTTTTTCACATATATAACCAGGATAATAATCAAACTTTGAGGCTGTCCATTCACGAACATTACCTGCCATGTCGTAACAACCATATACTGAAACATCTTGTGGATAAGAACATACAGGTTTTATTTTGCCAAAAATTATAAACATACTTATATTTGCAGCATTTGGTTTCCAAAAATTTCCCCAAGGAAACATTCTACCATCCGTACCTCTTGCTGCTTTTTCCCATTCAAGTTCTGTAGGTAACCTTTTTTGTGCCCAGGTTGCGTAATTCATTGCATCTTCTAACGAAACATTTACAACAGGATAATCATCTTCTCCTTCAGGATAAGAACCGTTTTTCCAATGTTGCGGTGGAGGATATCCTGTAGCATCTATGAATCGTTTATATTGTTTGTTCGTAACTTCAGTTTTGTCAATAAAAAAATCTTTTAAAAAAACTTTTTGTTTTGGTCCTTCATATGGATACGATTCATTGCTACCAATAACAACTTCACCAGCAGGAATATATACCATACCGGGATATTGTGGAACAAAAATTTTTTTACAATATATAATAACTATAAAAATTGAAACTAACAGCGAGACAGATAACAATACTTTTTTCATCATTCTGTTTTTCTTATCAGTTCTTCTATAATCAGATTAAATTTTTGAATAAGAGAAAACAACTCGTCTTTCTTCCTTACTGTAAGCAGATGATACTTTTTGTTAGCAACCATTTCGTCAATTTCTCTAATCAATCTGCTGATAGGTCCTGCTATACGATGAAGATATACTATGTTAAACATACCAGCTAAAGCTAACAAAATTAATACTTCTATCATTATTATAACTATACTTTTAACAATTACTCCACGGACTGCAAGGAATTCTATGTATGGGAGAAGATATTTTATTACATAAAACATTTGTAGTTCTATTATAATGAAAATAATGAAAAATGGTAGCAACAAACTCAAAGTGTATTTAAGTTGTAGTTTATGAACAATACGTAATCTTTTTCTTCTATCTTTTGCAGTCATAAATTTTTTACCTCCACCGAAATTAAAGTTCTTTAAAATCTAAGTAGAACGTTATAAACTAAATTTTTTGTCGAGGTTAGAAAACCTCTCCTACAAATATATGTAAATGTGTGGATGAGTTAATGAGTTAATGTGTTAATTAAAAATAGCTAACACCTTACTACTCACTACTATCTACTTCCTATCCCGCAATTTGCGGGGCGGGATAACTCATAACTCTTAACTCTTTTTCACTTTATGTATCATTTCTTTGTACCCAAAACTTTTGTTGCAATACTTCTTATTGTATAACTTGTATCGTTTTGTGAAATATATAAAACTGCGTCATATATTTTTTTAGAAGTCAAAAACGAACTTGATACTTCAACTGCTTTTTGTCTAATAATATTTTGTTGTTCTTTTAACGCAGTTAAAAGTAAAGTTTCTAATTCTGAAGATAAAGAAAACTTATTTATTTTTTCTAAACACCAAAGTTTTATTAAAATACTACCATTTGTGTATAAATCTTTAATTAAATAAGAATCTTCCTGAGACAAAATTTCTGATAACGATGATAAAAACAATTTTTGTATTGTTTCATCATTTGTAGTCAAACTACGATTTAGTAATGTTTGTTTAAGTTTCCCATATTGTGGTTTTAACTCAACAATTTTGTTAATAAAATATCTAGTTATATTCATAGAGTCAGAAATAATTCCTTTGATAAAAATTTCTTCTGTATTTGATGCAACAGGTAAGATTTTATCAAATGCAAACTCGCCTGCTTGTCTCATTTGTGGTTCATACGAAGAGATTGATTCAAAATATAAATTAACTGCTTCTGTTGAACAATCTTTCCATATAAAAGAAAGTGTTTTAATAGCAGTTGAACGTGTTTCTATAGAACTATCTTTTTTTGCTATATTTAACACAAGAGTTTTAATTTCATTATTTTGTTTTACATCTGGTATTTGCATTAACATTTCAAGTGTTGTTTTACGAACAAGTTCGTTTTTTGATGATAACAATTGTGGAACACGAGATAAAAATTCTTGTGGTAAAATTTTTGCCATTAATTTTATACCGACAAGTTTTATTTCTACTATATCATCTTTTATAAATTCTTTTATATAACCTTGTTCTTTTTCTGTCAACAAATTTTGTAGTTTTAAAACAGCTGTTTGTCTAACTTGGTTATTTTTTGAAGAACATAAAGGTAAAAATACAGCCATGTTTTTATAATTAATTTTATTTTTTGCAAGGGTTAACAGATCAATTTGTAATTGTGGATTCTTAGAGTTGACAATGTCATATATTATTTTATGTGATACATCATTTGTTAAGTTTATTACATACTGACAACAAAGTTTTTTAAGTTCTGTATCTTTTGTTGAATAATAAATTTTTTCAATATAATTAAGAAATTCGTTGTCAGGATAGGTAACTAATATGGTTAACAACATTTTTTTAGTTTTATCTGACAACGAAGGAACTAATGAATATATTGTTCTTATTTCAGCAAGGTCAGATTTTTTTATTACAGATTGTAAAATAGAATAACTTTTTTCAATAATAGAAGATTCTTTGTATTCTAACAAAGACACAAGATCTTCTAATAGTATTGAGTAGTTATAAGGTTGGTTTACAATATATTGTAGTTGGTCTAAAAGTTCTTCTGAAAGGTCAGATTTTTTATAACATTTTTTTATCAAAAGTTTTGTAAACATTAACTGATGCTGATAATTTTTAATTTTTGTAAGAGACAAAATTATTGTTTTCAATATTTTTTTATCTTTAGTAGTATCAATTTCTTTCTCAATTGTATTGTAAGCAACAGGATTGTCAAAAGAACAGATTGCTGAAATTATCAAACAACGAAGTTGACTATCTTTTGTTTTAACATAAGGCAGAAGATAATAAAGTATTTCTTTATCAGAACAGGATTTTAAAAAAACTTCAATTTTTTCTTTAAGTTCAAGGTCAAGTTGTGGATAAATTTTAATAAAATAAGGTATAGCAGAAGTTGAGTTAATGTTTATTAAAACAGGAATAATTATATTATATAAATTTTTGTTTTCTAAATAAGCAATAAATATGTTTTCAGCATCTTTTATTTTATAATTTTCTATTGTTTTATATAACAACTGTTTTAATTCAAAATTTTGTTCTTTTGGATAAAGTTCAATAAATGTTGGTAAAAATGTAATATCACAAAATTTTGATGATTGGATAATACAAATTTTTTTTATTTCTATATCAGTAAACATTGGAAGTGATAATAAAAAATTTTTTGATGCAGAGATGTCATTAATTTGTAACAACAATTGTTTAACTTGTTCACCAAAAAATTTGTTGTTTATCTTTGGCAAAATTAAAGGTATAACATCCCATTCTTTTCTTGCTATAAGAGATTTTATTGATTGTAATTGCACTTCAGGGATCTCGTCTGATAAGTATTCAATAAGAACATTTTTTGTTTCTTCGTCGTTAAAATTACATAATACAGACGCTACTGCTAACCTAATAACATCTTGTTTGTTATACACTTGTTTTATAATTGTCACAGCAGTAGAAGAAGATAAAAAATTGAGATAATTTATAAGAAAAGATTTTATTTGTAAACTTTGTGTTTCAGCCAAAATGTTTTCTTTAAAGAAATTTATCAAATATATTTCTTCTTTGTAATAAGAAATATAGTTTGAGAACACAATTGGTATTCTTTGTTGTAATAATGTTTCTTGTATAGTTTGTTGTGTTGATAATATAGGCACTATTGATGGAAGAACTTTTTGTGGTGATAATATAGGTTGGATTATTGGTATAACTTCAATTATTAATTCAACATCTTGTTGAGAAACAATTTCGTTAAACAATGATTCAACATCTTTCTTAGGGAGTTTTGCTATGTTTTTTATTTCAGCAAGTTTTTTATCTTTTGTAGCAAACTTTATTATGTTAAACAAAGAGTTGTAATCTTGACAAAAAACTAATGTTGTTATAAAAAACAATGATGTTAACAAGTTTTTTTTAGACATAAGACAAAACTATTATACAAAAAATTTTTGTAATAATCAATAATAAAGTTTTTGTTTTTCATAGTTGATTAATATAAAACAAATTTGCTATATATATACTTCTAATTTGACAAAAAAATATGAAAAACAAAAAAATAATAAAAAAAAAGTTGTATAAATTTTTGTTTTTAGCAGCACTGTTATTTTTCATAAGTTATATTTTTATATATTATATTATAAAACCACATTATGATGTTGTAGAATATAATTTAGAAGGTAAAAAGTATAGATTTTATTTGTCTGACAATGTTGACAAATGGCAACGAGGTCTTATGTATATTAAAAAATTAAAAGATGTTGATGGTATGTTATTTGTTTTCCCTGAGAGAGATTATCGTGTGTTTTATAACAAAAACACATATCTTGATATAGATATTTATTGGATAGATGGGAGTAGTGTTGTTGGAAAAAATTTTTTACCTTCAATAAAAAAATCTAAAAAGATAATATATATCACTTCACCACAAAAAGTTGATAAAGTTGTTGAACTTGTTAGAAAAGAATAGTTTTTATAAAGGGTATATTATAAATTTAGTATAATCATTTTATTTTCTACGACGGATAAATTTTTATAATAAAAATTTTTTAAAAAATTTTGTTGACAATTTTTAAAATTCTTTTTTATATATTATTGAACAAAGAAATAAAATGTTCTTTAATAACTGTTTTGTATCATGCTACGGACCAGTACAGACACTGATAACCCTATAGGCGGGTTGAAAGCCTATTATTTATATATTGTGTCTGCTGGTCCGTAGATAATCTATAGTTGTATTAAAAAGGCCAGAGGACATATAATTTTAATAAATCGCAAAGTTGTTAGTTAAATCTAAATTTTTGCTATTTACTAATAAAATGTTTGTCCTCTGGCCTTTTTTTATTATCATATAACCTAATCTTAATATATCAACATCTATCCTTTTTAATTTACTTATCTTAATAAAAAATTAAATTTTTTTCAAAGTATTGAAGTAAATAATTGTTTTTTTTATAAATCAAAAAATTTCGTTGTTATAAACTTCTTATAGTATTTTTTATCAGAAATGAAACTAAAAAAGTTTATATTGTTTTTATACACAATTTTTGTTGCAAATGTTTCGTTTAACAATTTGTTAAAAAATTCTGGGTTTGAATATGTTAACGATTTTGTATCTATTCCGTCATCTTGGTCTGTTGCAAACTGGTCTTTTGTTAAAGAAGTTTCTAATGAACAGGTTCATAGTGGCAACTATTCATTAAAAATTTCTACTATTGCTAATTCTACACGAAATTATTATCTTTACCAATCTGTTAAAGTTGAACCTTTAGCAACATATATTTTAAGTGGTTATGTTTACAAAAATAATGAAGTAGGAACTGCATCTTTAGTTGTATCATATGGTTCTTCTCCTATTGTGTATAACAAAACAATAAATTCTGATATTGGAGTATGGACAACAACAAGTTCAACTTCGTGGCAGTATCTAGAGAAAACTTTTGTTATACCACAAGATATAACTACGATGACTATACATTGTAATTTACGTTGTCAATATGGATATTCTGCTACAGTATATTTTGATGATATATGTTTTGTTAAAGAATCATCTGCACCAGCTGATATTACAACATTAACTGCAACTACAGGATTAAATAGTGGTGAAGTGATACTTAAATGGTTAGCACCTGGTAACGATGGATTTTCTGGACAAATAATTTATGGTAGTGAATATATTATAAAATATACTTCAGATATAACTAAGTTAGATATAGTATTTTCTTCAACACAAAACCCAAATGTTTTAGTTTCTACTTCAGATGTTAACCCTACTGAATTACAAACATATACTGTAGAAAGATTAGAAGAAGGTGTCACATATTATTTTAGTATATGGACAAAAGATAATTCTGGTAATTTTTCTACTATATCAAATTGTGCTACTGCATGGGCAATGTATAGTACAGATTTTGTAGAACCTGGTATGATAGAAGATCTTGCTGTTTTACCTATAACAGAAGATAATAAAATAACATTAAAATGGACATCTTCTGGCGACGATGGTTATGTTGGTAATTTAAATGGTAAATACTTAATTCAATATGCTTCTCAAACAATGATAAACAAAATTTCTTGGGATATTTCTGCAGCACAAATTGTTGTCTCAACAATAAATGTTACCCCAGGTTCAACACAGTTTTATACAATAAATTTACCTTGTGATACAACATATTATTTTAGAATATGGGTGATAGACGAATCAAACAATTGTTCCGTTGTTTCTAACGGTGCTACTGTATATTTAGGTGTATATCCACCGGAGCCTATCTCTGATTTAACCTCTGTTTTATGGGATATAACTTGTGGTTCAATAGGATTACAATGGACTGCACCTTCTGATAAACCATTAGCTGACGCAGTTTCTTCTTATGTAATTAAATATGCAACATGGGATTTTACAGATGTAGATTTTGATAATGTTAACAATGCAAGGTTTGTAATTATTCCTAAACCTCCTAACGAAAAAGAATTTTTAGTTCTTACAGGATTACCAAGTGGACAAACTATATATTTCCATATTAAATCTTTAGATTCAGTAGGCAATTATTCACCAGTTGATACTTCTCACGCTTATGTGTATATACCTCCACATATTATTATAACAGAAATTGCTACTAGGACACAATTTGGTGCGTCAGAAGAATATGTTGAGTTGTATAATCCTACTGACTATGATATAATAATTGGAACAATAACAGGAGGATTAAATTTAAAACTTTTTAGACGAAATTCTTCTGGTAATCAGTTTAATATGTCGTTAAACTATTTAAACCATATAATTTGTTCTAAAGGATATTTTCTTTTAGCAACTTCTACAAAAGCAACTAACGGTGTTGAACCAGATGCAAAATTTTATGGTTCTATTACAGATTCAGGCAGTTTGTTTATAACTTTTGGTTCATCAGTTTATGATTCTGTAGATATTGTTTCATATGGTGATATAGAAGATTCTTTTATTTTAAAATATGAAACATTAGTTTCAACATCTGCAAACTTTTCAATTCATAGAAAAAGAAATGGTAATCAATATATTGACACAAACAACAATAAACATGATTTTATAAACGATATTTTTTCTCCAAAGAATTCTAAATATGTTGAACCACCTAAAGCTGCTAATTGGGTTTTTAATGAGATGTTATTAACAACATCGTCAATAATGTATGTAATTCAAGACAATGCTGAAGATGAAGAAGCAATTTATATTTCTTCAGCAACAAATGTTTTCTCACGAATTTCAGAAAATTTAGGTCCTCTTGCTGCAACAGGATTACATACTTCTTGGACGGAACAAAATCTTTCTCCAAATACAAAGTATGTTCGTTATATAGAAACATATAAAACATCTGTTTCTAGTTGGTCTGTACCGATAACTTTATATACATTTGCAAACAATCCACAAAATTTAAGTGTTTTGTCAGTTTATCAAAGTTCTGTAACTTTGGTTTGGGATAACAATAGTAATCCTCAGACTACAAAATATGGAGTTGAGTTTGCTGAAGATCAAAATTTTAGTGTTAAACTTACAACTGTTGTAAGTTGTTCAGATAATTTTAGAAATACAAAAATTGTTGTTGATGATCTGGATACTGATACAACATTTTATTTTCGTGTTTGGGCTTATAACGAAGATGGAGTAATGTCTGGATATAGCAACATTGTTTCAACAAAAACATTAGGTAGCCCACCGAAATGTCCAAATAGTTTTAATGGTGTAGCTATATCTACAAGTTCTATTCTATGGTATTGGGATATAGTTAATAAAACAACTTGTTATCAAATCTATGATGCAGATAACAACAAACTTATCACAAGTATCGAAAATAGTAAAACTACAAGTTATATTGAAGGAAATTTGTTAGTTAACCAACAATATAAAAGATATATAATAGCAACAAATCAATTTGGTATATCGCAAGCTTCTCAAGTAAAATCTGTTTTTACAACAGCTAATCCACCAATAGGTTTAAAAATAGTTGAAGTTGGGAACACAAATATAAATCTTTCCTGGTCTGAAAATCAAAATCCAATATGGACAAAATACGAAGTTTTACAATCTTTAGATAATTTTAGAACTGATGTTTCAACACCAGTAAAAGTTTTTGATAATTACACATATAATAAAATAGAAATAAAAAATTTAAATCCTGATACAACATATTATTTTAAAGTAAGAGCTTATAGTGGTGATAATATTCCGACTTTGTTTTCTAATGTTGTAAGTACAAAAACATTAAAAACATCGTCAGTTGTTATTAGCCAATTTGCTACAAGAGGTTCTGAAACTGCATATGACGAGTTTGTAGAACTGTATAACAGAACAAATGTTCCTGTAAATATAAGTAACTGGAAGTTAGAGTATTACGATGGTTCTTCATGGAAGCAAGTTTTAAAAATACCACAGGATAGTTTTATAAAAGGATATTCGTTTTATCTTATTTCTTCTTCAAGTCAGTATTTTAAAACTGTATCAGCTGATTTGTATCATCCAAATTATTTAGGTTTTGCTGATGGTAAGAAAGATGAAGCAAGAGGAATACGAATTGTTGATTCGTCTGGTAAAGTTGTAGATACGGTGGTATATGAAAATAATGGTGGAACTTTAAACAAAGAAGCTGAAGGTGGTATAACAGCACCGAATCATGGTTCTTCAGCTAATATAAAAAGTGTAATAAGAAAAGTTTTATCAGATGGAATATATGTAGATACAGATAACAACAATAATGACTTCGTTGTTCTAGAAATAAGGAACCCACATAATTCAACTATGTATCAACCAGATAAAATTCCGCCATCTGATATTTCAGATTTAGTGTTTATCAAACAAAAAATGAGAATGAATTAGTTTTAAAATGGACATCTCCAGGTAATAATTATATTGATGGTGTGATACAAAATGCTGTTTACCGAATAAAATACTCTACTATACCATTTGATTCGTTTTCATATATAGATGATTATAGTATTGAATTTTCAACAAAGGTTTCTCCGTTAGAAAAAGTTGAGTATACTGTCTCAGGTCTTAAACCGGGTAGTTTATATTATTTTGGTATTATTGTTAGAGACGATGATGGTAACTGGTCAAGCTGGAGAAAAAATTTAATTACAAACACTTCAAATTTTGCTTATGTTTTAGATTTACCCCCTTCTGCTCCGACACAAGTTTCTTTATCAGTGTTATCAAATAAGACAATTGAACTATGTTGGACAAAACCTGTTGATTGTAATGATATTGACAAGTATTGGGTTTTTTATGCTACATTTAGTTTCATTTCTTTATCAGAAAATGTGATACATATATCTACTGTTCCTTGTATATTAAACGATAAAGTTATAAAAACATTAATTACTGGTTTAAAAAATAACATACATTATTTTTTTAGAATAGTTAGTGTAGATAAAGAAGATACAGGAGATGGTTTCTATGGTAAACCTCTTAAAAGTGATTTTAGTATAGAAGTTTCTACAAAACTGACTTTAGCACCGCCAACTAATTTATATGCAGTACATAAAGGAACATGTGTAGTTTTAAATTGGTCAGTTTTAGAACACGAGTTTAAGTATAGTATTTATAGGTCAGAAGTTAAGAACATAAATGAAAATTTTAATGAGTTTATTAACAAATACGAATTAGTCGGGTATACTGACAATATATTTTATTATGATACAAGAAACATAGATAAAGATAAATTCTATTCTTATTTTGTTTGTAGTGAAGATGAAGAAGATAACAAAAGTGTTCCATCGAACATAGTTTTAGCAATTTTTGATTCATTACCACCAGAATTTGTTGAAGTTACAAAGTTAGACAGTAGTTGTTTAACTAAAAATAGTGTAGTTGTAGATATAGAGATAGTTGATGACAGAGTTACAAAAGGTGATAGACAAGGGAAAATTATGTCTGTAAAAGGGAAATATAGGAAACTAAATTTGCCAATTACAGAAAAAGAAATAGTAATTTCTACATATGTATACAAAAACAGCGAGTTTTTAGGCAGTGCTGTATTAGAACTTTCTTTCCTTGCTACTGATACATATGGTATTGAGTACTATTTTGAAGCAAAAGATGAACTATATACGACAAGATGGCCAACTGTAGGAAAGTTATATCCAGATGGATACTGGTATTCTGTAGAACTGCCAAATGATAAACCAACAAAAAAATTTGTTTCTCCATATGATCCGAATATAGTTTTTGGTAAAGATGTTGATGAAGTTATAATTTTTGACCAACAAGGAAATAAAATTTGGAGTAAAGTTTCACAATCATCAAATTCAATAATAATATGGGATGGTAAATCTGAAGATAACAAATTTGTAGAATCAGGTGCGTATATTTATCAAATCAAAACAAAAGATGGTAAACGAAAATACGGTGTGGTGATTGTGGTGAAGTAAGCAGGTAGTGGTAGTAAATAGTGCAGAGTAAGAAATAGTTCAGAGTTATCCCGCAGATTGCGAGATTAGTTTGTGGTTGATAGTTAATAGTAAAAAGAATTGTAGGTAGACGCACTCTTTATCCCGCTACAGAAGTGAAGTGAAAAAGTTAAAAAGAAAGAAATTAGGATATGAAACCACATAGAAAATTGGAGGTTTTGAAACAAGCTGTCAATCTTAATTGTTTGTTAAAATATTGCCAAAGGATTTTTAAAAAATTTCTACTCTTTCTTACTTTTTATCTTTTCACTTTCTCCTACGCAGCGTTCCAAAATACGAACTGGTCTGTTGTAGCAGAAAGTATGGGCGGTGTTGCAACAGCGAAAAATGAAGAAACATTCAGTATTTTTTACAACCCAGCATGTTTACCAAATGTTGAGAACAAAGCAATACAACTGGCTTATTACAAACCATATTCTAGGTTAGAAGATGTAAATTTTAGTATTAGCAACATAGCTTTTGTTTTACCTACAAAATACTTTTGTTTAGGAGTTGGAGTTGGGTTTTATGATATTGATAATTTATATTATGAGACAACAACAATTTTGTCATTGGCTACAAATTTAAAGAAATTGTCTTTATCTTTACCATACATATCAGTTGGGACAAATTTCAAGATATTAACAAAAGTATATAATTTTGATACCGAAATTTTAAAATATGAACCTGTTTTGAATAACAAAAGGTCTGTATCATCAGTTTCGTTAGATATTGGGTTAAACTGTAAATTGTTAAAAGAAAAATTTTTGTTAGGTTTCTCAGTAAAGGATATAAATCAACCAAATGTTGCTGTAACTGATATAGAAGATATTGTTCCAATGACTATAAGTTTTGGCGCTGGGTACAATTTTGGTGATATAAACACAGGTCTTTATTTTGAAGATTTTACTTTAGCAACTGAAATAAGATATAGGAACCAACCCTGGGGTGAAGAACAAACAAAATTGTTTTATGCGTTAGGTATTGAAACATTTCTTAATTTTCATACAATAGCGTTACGTGCTGGTGTTAACAAAGATTCAGTTAATTTTGGTTTCGGATATTATGGTATAAAAATTTTTAAATACACTATTGTTTTAAACTACGGGTTCGGAATATCAACGGTTATTTCAGACAATTTTGGTAATCATAGATTCTCTATTGAACTACAATTTTGATTTTTTCATCTACAGAAAGGATGTAGTGTGAAGTATAATAATGTTTTTGTTTTTATAACAATTACTTTTTTCTTATCAGTAGGATATTCACAAATAAATGTTTATTTTACTGACCCGTATAACAACCCACCATCTCTGAGTTCTCTTTCCACAATAAAAAAACCGATTGATTTTGCGTTAAAAGAATTTATTGATTCCTCACCACAAACAACTATGTATATCTGTATTTATGAAGTAAATAATACTACAATAACGGCCGCAGTTGATAATGCAGTAAATCGAGGAGTAAAAATTTATGCAATTTTTGATAAAGATGTGTCAACATCAGTGTTCAAAAGCAATTTTGAATACAAAAAACTTGCTTCAGGAACACAAATTATGCATAACAAGTTTGTTGTTGTAAAAAGTTCAAAAGTGTGGACTGGGTCATATAATTTCACTATTTCTGCTACTTATAAACAAGATAATTTTGCATTAGAGATTTTTTCAAACCAACTTGCAGAGATTTATGAAAAAGTGTTTTTATATATGTGGGAACATTCAAATAATATAAGTATATCTACACGTATTGCAGAGTTTAACAATAAACAGTTTAGTTTAGATGATGGGACAAAAATAACTGTTTATTTTAACCCATATGCTCAAAATCCACAATTAAAAGATGTTTTAATAAACAACTGGTATGATTTTTATGAAGAAAAACCAAAGATAAAAAATTTATGTTTTGCAGTAGCATGGTTTACAGAGAAGAGTTTAGCAGATTATTTAATACAAATGAAGAAACAAGATGTATCAATTTCTGGAATAGTTGATGACCAAACCTCTGGTGTTTCTGTTTTTACACAATTGCGTAATGAAGGAATTGACATTTGGTTTGATGGAAGACAAACCTGGTCTGGTGAAGGACTTATGCACCATAAGTTCTGTGTTTTAGATCCGTTCACAAAAAATGCAAAGGTTATCTGTGGTTCTGCAAACTGGTCTGATTCAGCATTGACTTCTGGAAGTTATAAAAATTATGAAAATCTTCTTGTTATAGAATCACAACAAGTTGCAGAAGTTTTTTATAAAGAATTTTTGAGATTGTACAACAAAACTTTTTCACAACAAGTTTCTAATTCTTTATCTAATGAGATGGTAGAAGATATACTTTTTTATCCAAACCCTGTGAAAGAAAAATTGAACATAAAATTTAAACCAAACTTTGGTGTTAAAGAAATAAAATTTATGATAGTTTCGTTATATGGTATTAAAATCTATGAGAAAAATTTGGAGTTTACTGCAGGGATAGAAAACAAAACTGAAGTTGAACTACCAAAAGATATATCTTATGGATTATACAACGCTGTGTTACGTTTGAAAAGTTTTGAGACCCAAAAAGATTATGTAAGTAAAATTGTGATAAAGTGAGAAAGTAAGAAAATAAAAAAGTGAAAAAGTAAAAAGGTGAGAAAGTGGGGAAAATAGTTAAGAATATGAAAACATATAAAAAATTAGAAATTTGGCAACAAATTTTAAATCTTGTTAAAAAATTTGCTGTTTTAATACACACTTTTCAACTTTTTGTATTCTTTTCAACTTCATATTGTTCTCTTTTTGAACCATATTTTTTGCCATATTCAGCAGAAGAAGTTGTGTATATGCAAGCGATAAATGTTTTGTCTGAAGGGGAAGAATCTTGTGGTAAAAACCCTGCTGGTTGTGCTTTAGAAAACAAAAAATCAGTTTCTTTTGGATACACATATTTGAATTTTAAAGATAACTTGTCAAGTATAAAGTTGTTTCTGCCAGGAAAGTTTAGTAATTTAGGCTTCTTATTAAGATATGCAGATTTTGGTGATACAGAGTTTGTTTCAGAAAGTTTTGATATAACAAAAGAAAAATTGTATTCTATAATTTTAAATACATCTTTAGGGAAAGAAATTTTTTTTCCTGGGTTGTTTTTAGGAATTGATTTTAACTTTGGTAATGTTAAACTTGATAAAGCAATACAAACATTTGGTTGTTCATTTGGTACAAGATATATCTTTAATTTTGTTTCAACAGAACTACATTTTGCGTCAACCGTAGGGACAAACTTTGCTGAAGATGAAAACCTTATTTTTTATACGTTTGGTTTAAAGTATTATATTCCTGAATACAAAAGTTTTTTATCTTTAGCGTATAATAAAAATGTCTATGAGTTTTTAACTACGACATTTGAACTAGACCTTGCTAAAAATTTTTTGTTGATTTTTGGATATGAAACATCAAAAGGTTTATCAAACTACTCTATAGGAGGGAAGTTTAAAATAAAAAATTTAGAGTTTATTTTTTCAACAAGATATAACACAAATTTATACTTCACACCGAGTTTAACGATAAACCACTACTTATGAAAAAACTAATAATTTTATTTTTTGTTTTTCATCCATTGATTGTTTATTCACTTCCACCATTAGTAATAACAGAAGTTGCTCCTGGTGAACCTTCAAGTAAAGATTGGATAGAAATTTTTGTTTCTTCTTCAGGAGATTATGGTGGTTACAAAGTTTGTTGTGGATATCCAAAAAAAGTTATAAAAATTTTACCTTCAAGAAATTATGAAAAAGGTGATATTATTGTAATAACAATGAGTTCTACTTTAGAAGATGCTCAGGAAAAACAAAATTATTGGATGTTTTATTCTACAGATACTACTGGCCTTTATGATTCTGATGGAACTGTTTATATTACAGATGAAAATGATAACTGGATTGACGCAGTTGGATGGTCAAATAGAGATGGCGAAATGGCGAAAGATGCAAGGACTGCATATAATGAAATGAAACAAAATAATATGTGGATAGAAGGTCCACAAAATGCTGATGGTAATAATGATGTTGAGGTACAAAATTCTTTAGTTGATTGGTCTCAAGGTGCTAAAACAGATGGTGCTTCAATACAAAGATATAGGGATTTTAATGGTTTGCCAAAAGATACTAATTCTATTTATGATTGGTTTTATTCAAAAACAAATACAAAAGGTTATGGCTATAAAGATGTTGTGTTAGAGACGCGGAAGATTGTTGAAGTTGATAAAAACACGAACCCGTTTTGTCCTGAAGATCTGAACAACAATTTTATAAAAATAAACTTTTTTATTGACGATTTTGATGCAAAAAAAACTATTGTTATATATGATATTACAGGGAACGAAATTGTTAAACTTTTGGACAAAGACAGGTTACCTAACGGCGATGTTTCAACTTATTCTTCAATTAGAACTGGTAGCATAACTTGGGACGGGAAAAAATCTGACGGCTCAAGAGTTAAAACAGGTGTATACATCGTATATTTTGAAGCATACAATTCTACAAATGGTAAAAAATATGTTGGGAAAGATATAGTTATAGTTGGAAGGAAATGGTAATGAACAACAAACTAATTCGTATATACATATTCACACATCTACTTATTCACACGTTCACCGCCTTTATTTATCCTTTATTTAAAGAAAAATATATTTTTGCAAAAACTGCTGGGTTGTGTAACACTAATGCAGCAGCTGATGACAATGTAGTTTCTGTATATTACAACCCAGCAGGATTGTTTAAAATACCTAAGGCAAGTTTTTATTTTTCAAATACAAAACTTTATGGTATTGACGAACTTTTAAGTAACACAATATGTTTTTCAGCAGAGGTTAAACATTTAGGTAAAATAGGGTTGTTATATAATAATTTTGGTTTTGATTTATATAAAGAAAACTTAATAAAATTTGTTTATGCAAATAGTATTAAAGAAAGAATATCGTTTGGGATAGGGGTTAACTCTTTATCTGTTGGTATAAAAAACTATGGGTCAAAAAGTTTCCCAAGTATTGATTTAGGTATGTTAGCAGAAGTTGACAACAAAGTTCTTTTAGGGTTTTATATAAAAAATTTTAATTTACCAAAAATTGCTGATGATGAAATTGTTTCACAGACAATTGTTGTTGGTTCAAAAATTACGCCTGTTAAAGATGTCTCAACATATATTGATGTTGTAAAAAACACAGAACAAGATGTTTTTGCAAAAATTGCTGAAGAAGTAAGTTTGAATATCATAGAAAATTTTATAACAATTTTCCGTTGTGGTGTTGAAACAGCAACAAAATACAAACCTGCGAAATATGCAGTTGGGTTAGGGTTAGGATATAAAATAGGTTCGTCAGAAATTATAATTGATTATTCGTATTTATTATCCACAGTTTTAGGTGGGCAACATCTTGTTTCTTTAAACATAAACTTTGGGAAAAAAGAAAAGATATTTTTTGAAGAAAAACAAGAAATATCAGGTACAAAAAAACGAAAAACAGAGTTGCCATCTAAACCAATAAATATAAACACAGCAACTGCTCAAGAGTTAGCACAACTGCCTGGTATTGGACCATCCACTGCACAAAAAATTGTTGAATACAGACAACAAATTGGTAAGTTTACATCAATAGAACAACTGCTTGATGTACCACGTGTTGGAACACTTACTTTGCAAAGAATTACACCATATATAACTCTTGGTGAAGAAGAAAAACCATCACCAGTTTCACCACCAGCCGTTGTTAAGCCAGAAATAATAGAGGAAAAACAAAAGTTTAATCTAAATACTATTACAGAAGAAGAACTTGTAAATTTAGGTTTTTCATCAACTGCTGCTAAAAATGTTATAAGGTACAGAATAAAAGTTGGCAAGTTTATCTCTGTTGATGAACTATATAAAATTCCGTATGTTGACCATTCAGTAGTTGATAAAATTAAAGAAAAACTTTATGTTGAATAATAGATTTTTGTGATGTCTTATCCCGCAGAGGAAATTATTGAAAAAGTATTCAATGTTACCAGGAAGTTATTGCGAGCCCGTAAGTAGCGGGACCGCAAGTTGCAGAAATGTAGGAGGGACTTTCTAGTCCCGTTCCCGCTAAAGCGGGACAAATGTGAGATTATCGGGGTTTGAAAACCCCTCCTACAACAAGGATTGTAGGCACGGTCTATGACCGTGCTCAGCTGAGGCAGTGGCAGTGGTAGTCGCACCCTTCAGGGTGCGTAAGAAAAGTGAGAGAGTGGTGTTTTTAAAAACCATGTAGGAGGGACTTTCTAGTCCCGACCCCGTTAACTCAATAGATTATGATATGATGAGATGAATAAAAAATCTCAAATAAATAAATAATGAGAAATAATACACGATTATTATGTGAGTATTTAATATTGACTTTTTTAACATCACTCCTTTTTTTAAACCAACAAAATGTTTTTTGTCAGACAGAATACGATGTTGTTTCTTCTACAATTACAGAGGAAGAATTTACTATAGAAGAAGAACAACAGTTAGAAGAGTTGTATCAAGAAATTGATAAAACTGAAACAGAAACTGTTACAACATCAGTCGAAGAAGATGCACATTTGTATCAAGAAGAAGATGGGTTTTTAGAATCGTTGTTACAAAATCCGTTAGATATTAACACTGCAACATATCTACAACTTAAATCTCTTCCTGGGATAACTGCAGAGTTAGCACGAAAAATTATCTACCAAAGAAAAACAAAACCTTTTCAGTCAAAAACTGAACTTAAAAAAATTGTTGGTGATGAAGTTTATAAGAAAGTATCACCTTATATTACAGTATACACAATTAAACAACCAGCAAAAATTAAAGGACAGATAAGAATAAGATTTCGTCCTGAAGAAAAAACTGAGATAAAAACATATTACCAACCTACTGAAAAGTTTGAACAACCATACTATTTTTATAACAGGACACAACTGTATTATGGCGACAAATTGTCGTTAGGATATGTGTTTTTACATAAACCAAACGAAATTATCCCTTCAACAGAAAGTTTTGATTATTTACTTCGTAAATGGTGGATAAAATTAAACTCTGTGGGACCGTTTGACAAAATTATTTTTGGTAATTATAAAGCAGGTTTTGGCTACGGAGTAGTGTTACATGAGAATGCAGCGATAGAATCTGTAGTTGGTTCTGTTAAACCTAAGATGCATGGGTTAAGAGAAGATAAAAGTACTGCTGATAATTCATATTTGTATGGTGTTGGACTTGAAGGTAATATTGGAGGGGTAGAATATGCTGTGTTTTATTCACAAAAAGATTTGATTGTTAAAACTTCTGTTTATACAGAAAGGACTATTGCTGAAACTGGTAAAGAACAAATAAATTATGTTTCTTTACCAATAGACGATTTACTTGAAGTTCGTAACGGCTATGTTGATTATGATAAATATTTGTTAGATTATGATGTTAATATAGAAACTTCAACAATTGGTAAATTACCAAAAAGTAAGGTACAAGAACAACTTCTTGGGATAAACCTCTTGTATCCTATATATACATTAAAAATAGGTTTTTGTGGATATTATGCAGAATATGACAAACCATTTGATCCTGACAAAAGTAAAGTTTCAAGATATAATCTTTTAGATAAGTATTCAGAAAAATGGGGTTGTGTATATCGCGGGGATAGGTTAGCAGTAGGAAGTTTGTATTTTGAACTGCCAGTTGATAAACTCACATTTTTTGGCGAAGCAGCACAAAGTAATGCTTATTTTTCACAACAAACTTCTACTTCAACATTTTCACAACAAGGATACGTAGTTAACTTAGGATTACTTCTTTCTTTAGGTAGAACAAAATTTTATTTATTATACACATATTTAGAACCAAATTTTTATTCTCCATTAGGGATACCAACAAAAATTTACGATTATCCTAACAACCAACACGGGATAAAAATTGGGAATAAATTTAAATTTAAAAATGGTGAAACAAATATTTCTTATGGAACTTGTGAACTGTTCAGAGGTATCTGGAGTGGATATTCTGGTTCTGACCAACCACGGTTCCCATCAAGATATAACAAATTGGTTTTTGATATAAAATATTATTTTTTACAAAACTTAGAAGTTTATTTCAGAACAATTGATGATTTAAGAGAACGATATATAAATTTAAAAACTTATGGTTTATCATATGAAGAATTAAGAGTGCAGACACAACAACTAAGGATAAAAAATAGGTATCAAATATCAACAATTGTTTTAAAAGATATATCATTGCGATTTAGTTATGATCAACAATGGCAAAAATTTTTGAATTATGACAAAACTTATTATGGTGAACAATTATGGGCTGAGTTAAAATACAAGTTTTGGAGGTTCACAATAACCAGCAAGTTCTGTATTTTTAATTCTGACAACAATGTATATTTAAGTTATCTTGAACCACAATGGTATAATTCATATATTTTAGAAAACGAAGAGGGTTCTACTGGAGATAAGTTTTATTTCACAATATCATACAAAATTGCAGAAAATAAAATTGTTTTAGTTAAATACAAATACAAGTTTTATACATCAAAAATTACCAATCCTGCAGAATCTGACTATAGAATACAAATAAATTATGGGTTTTAGTCATTATACCTTCTATATCAAAAAGTATTCCTGTATAAAAACAGTATGTATTTTTTACTTTTTTTTAAATCTTGCAAATTGTGGGAAGTGATGAAAAATCTCGCCTTTGTAGGATCGTAACATATTAACAAAACAAAATGTAATATGGGGGAGATAATAGTTACAGCATTTGGTCTGCTTTTTAATATCTATATTTGGCAATATTGTGATAAAATTACGGTAATAATATAATAAAAAATATAATAAAAAAATTTTTTAAAAAATTGTTGACAAATTGCAAAAAGTTATTTATATAATATACTATAAGGGTAGGGGTTGTTATTATACTTCCCCAAAACTATACCCTTAAAGGAGGTGAATAAGACAGATGAAAAAATATAAAGGTTTTACTCTAATAGAACTGATGGTTGTAGTAGTTATTCTTGGTATTCTTGCAGTAGTTGTTGCACCTAGAATCCCAGACCTTGTTAAAAAAGCAAAAGAAGGTGCTACAAAAGGGTCTCTCTCTACACTTAGGTCTACTCTGAACATATACTACAGTGATACAGAAGGGTTATACCCTGCAACTGTATGGGCATATAATAATGATAACACACCTGCTGGGATAGAAAGTTCAGTACTTTCAGATGCGCTTGTACCAAAATATATAAAATCAATACCTGCTGCTAAACTGCCTACTGCACATGCTATTGATAAAAATAGTGTATATGTTTATGAAGCTCTTCCTTCCATACCAGATGAAGGAAACGATGGGACCAGGTATGGTTGGGGTTATGGTTCAGAATATGGTTCACCATCGTATGGAAATATAATTGTCCATTGTTCTCACACAGATACTGGTGGGACAATATGGTCTAGTTATTAAAGAAATGTTGTGATATATATAGGTGGCTTGGTTGTTAGCCAGGCCACCTATGCTTTATTTTTTTTAAAAAAATAGATTATAAATAAAATATAAATGTTTTTATTTTTTGTTTTTATAATAGGACTTATCTTTGGTAGTTTCGCTAATGTTTTAATTTATAGGATACCAAATAAAATTTCTATTGTCTTCCCAAACTCGTTTTGTCCTTATTGTTTCTCACCTATAAAATGGTATGATAACATCCCTATATTAAGTTATATCTTACTTTCAGGCAAATGTAGAACCTGTGGTAAAAAAATTTCTTTACAATATCCTATTGTAGAATTGTTATCTGGGATTTTAGCAGTATTTACTTACATAAAATTTGGCTTTGATACAATGTGGATTTTTTTCAACCTGTTTTTTATTTTGTTAGTTGTAAGTGTTATAGATATTAAAACAACAGAAATACCTGATGTGTTATCTTTTTATTTAATAATTTCAGGTATAGTTTTTTCAAGTTTTAACCCGTTATTAAGTAAGAAAGTTTTAATAGGTGATACTATGTTTATAAGAATAGCGAACTCGTTGATAGGAGGTATTAGCGGATTCATAATTTTTTTCTTATTAGAACTTTTTGGTAACAAAATTTTAAAAAAACCAGTTTTAGGCGGTGGTGATATAAAACTTTTATGTGGTATTGGGACATATTTAGGTGTTAACTCGTTGTTCAAAATAGTATTTTTTTCGTCAGTAGCGGGGACTTTGTATGTTTTGATTTTAAGTGTTATAAAAAAGAAAAAACTTTTTGGTGAGTATATACAATTTGCACCATTTATTTCTGTTGGTTGTCTAGTATATGTATTTTTACTTTAACATTTTGTTTTTTTAATGGTTTTAAAAATTTGTAGTTTAAAGAAACTAATCCTTTTAAAAACAAACTTTCTTCTAAAGGTAAAAAGTCACAACTGCTACATTTTGTTGTAGCATAACTTCTTTCCAAAACAATATTGTCATATACTGGAGAACCCCAAAAAATTGTTTGGTATGAATTAAAGTTTTTTATTAACAGAATATTATCTAAACTTTCCCATCCTGTATCAGTATAAATTTCTATTTTTAGTTTAGGCGAAAATTTTTTTGTATAAATTTTATCCCATAACTGCCAATCTAGAATAGCTATAGCTGTTTGTAATTCTCTAAGTGGAGTTGAAGAAATAAATATACTATAATCTTTCAACCAAGGATAACCATTGAAATAAAACAAAAAGTATTTTTCTTTTTGTGAGTAATTAATTTCTGCATCAAATGAAATAGTTTTATCTTCTTTTGAAACAGAAATTGTTTTAATAAAACTATTTTTTTGTTTATTGTTACAACTTGGACAAAGAATTTGTAATAGTATACAAAAAATGATGAAGTATAGTTTCATAAGTTTTTTTAATGTTTTGTTTATTTTAACAAAAGTTGTTTTTATAAAAACCATAGGTTTGTAAATTTCTCACAAACAGTTGTTTTTAAATACAAAATTTTATTATTAATTTCAATTATGAAAGAAACATACCAAAAAATTTTTGTTGTCATATTCTGCATATTTTTTGTTTTAGTTCCGTTGTTGCCAGATATACAAATTTCACGACCTAAGTTGTTAGGTATAGAAATTATAAGTTTTTTGTTGTTAACAATATATGTTATTTTTATAGTGGTTGAAAACAAAATTTTATATTTTGAAAACAAAATTGGTGTCTTTGTGTTTATATTTTTGTCCTATATTTTAATAAGATATTTCTTTTTTTCTGACAGACCGTTCGCATATACAGAACTTAAAAGATGGACTTTAAGTATATGGTTGTTATATTTGATAACAATCCTTGGTAATAAAAACTATAATGTTTTGATAACAACTTATATTTTTGGAAGTTTTTTAGCAGTAATATATGGGTTTCTTCAACATACAGGCGGGTTTTATAGAATTCAAGTACCAAAATTTGAACGTGTAATCAGTATGTTTGGCAACCCAATTTTTTTTGCAGTACATATAATAAACTTTTTACCTATAGTTTTTGGAAGAATTTTGATAGAAAAAAGATTTTTTGTTAAATTAATTTATCTTACAGTATTTATTGTTTCATTGATAACGCTTTATTATACGAAAACACGAGCTGCGTTCATTGGTTTGTTTGTTTCATTTTTAGTATTGATTTTTTTGTTATTACCACAGAAACAAAAAGTTAAGTACTTATTTTCATTATTGTTTTTATTTGTAGTTTTTGTTTTAATAACAAAAAATATATGGTTGAGACAACAAGCACATTTTTTAATTTGGCGTGATAGTATAAAAATGTGGTCTTCAAAACCATTCTTTGGTATAGGTTTGGGTAAGTTTCATGTAGAATTTGTTAATTTTGCATCAGAAGAGTTAAGAAAAATTTGGCCTGAGAAACAATGTATTATAAACGATGCACATAACGAATATGTTCAACTACTTGCTGAGAATGGTATTATTGGATTCACATTGTTTTTGTTGTTTTTATATAATTTTTTTGAATTTGTGATAAAATTTGTAAAAAATTTAGATAGTACAAAACTAAAAAATAAGTATGAGTTAAAAATAACTATTTGTTCTTTATTAGTAGGAGTTATAGCAGTTTTAGTACAAAACTTTTTCAGTGTAGACATGCGGTTTGTTATATCAAATATATATTTGTTTATAACAATAGGTTTTATTTTAGGATATACATCTGATATTAATCAAAAAAATTTGGTTTTTAAATCGTATGTTATTAAATTAATTAGTTTACTGATATGTTTTTTTATCTTAGGCATAATTTCGTATTCGTCAAAACAAAAAGTTGTAAGTTTTATAAGTTTGATACATTTTACACAAAATGGTGTAAAAATACAGCCAGACGATGTAGGAGAAGGATTATTACAACAAGTTTTGAGACCATATCTTGCAAATTATAAACTTAAGCAAGAGAAAGATTTTTTTGATGAAAAAATTTTAGATGCAACAAATACTATAAAAGAACTTGAAGAACTTAAACAAAAACATCCTGATAAATCTTTAATATACGAGAAGTTAGCATGGGTTTATGCAAAAGAAAAAAATTTTCAAAAAGCTATTGAAAACTATTTGATTGCAGTAAAAATTAATCCGAACTCGTATTCTGCATATAATAATCTTGGTAATATAATGTTTCTTACTGGTAATAAACAACAAGCAGTTGAGTTTTATAAAAAATCTATAGAGATAAAACCAGAACAAATTGATTCAAGGTTAAACTTAGGTATTTTGTATTATTATGAAGGTAAATTAAACCTTGCTGCGGAACAGTTTAATAAAGTTTTAGAACTTGACCCAAATAACGAGAAAGCTATTGTTTACTTAAAAAGGATGAGAGAATAAAAAAAACATATGCAACAACAAAATTTATGTCAACATTTTGGTTTGTGTGGTGGATGTCAAACTCAAAATATAGATTATGGTTTACAATTAGAACAAAAACAAAAGTTTATTGAAGAAAAATTTAAAGATTTTGAAATTAGCCAACTTTATAAAATTATCGCATCACCACAGATATGGTTTTACAGAAACAAGATGGAATTTGTTGTTGGTAAAGAAAAAAATGGGGATATTGTTAGTGGATTACGTCAAAGAAATAAGTTTTATAAAATAGTTGATCTTAATGAATGCAAAATAAGTTTTGAAGAAACAAAAGAAGTACTTAATATCTTAAAATTATGGGTCAAAGAAAATTCTGTTGAACCATACGATCTTATCTCTCATAAAGGTAAAGTTAGATATCTTACTATAAAAAAATCAAAAACAAAGAACAAAATTTTGTTGAACCTTATAGTTACAGGGACAAAATATCAAGTTGAACATAATGAACTAAAGTTATATACATTATTTGTTGAACAATGTAAAAAAATATCTAATATAAATTCTGTTTATTTGTCAATAAACAACAAGTTGTCTGATAACACTCTTGGTGAAGAAATTATACATTTATATGGTGAAAAATATATTGTAGAAGAAATTAATAATGTTTCATATAAAATATATCCACAAACTTTTTTACAAACTAATACAAAATGTTGTGAATTGTTATATAAAACAATTTTGGAAGAAATTGATGAAGGTAATGTGTTAGACATTTATTGTGGTAGTGGAGGTATTTCTTTACAAATTGTTAAACACAAATCTTCAGTAGATAAAATAATAGGTGTTGATTCATCACAAGAAAATGTTAATACAGCTATAGAAAATTCTGAATTAAACAATTGTAATAAAAACATAGAATTTGTTTGTTCACAAGCAGAAGAATTTGTACAAAAATTGTGGAAATCTAAGTTTTTAACAAACCTTTCAACAATTGTTGTTGATCCGCCAAGGCCAGGATTGAGTAAAAAAGTTAGATCTTTACTCACAGAACTTACTGCAAATAAAATAATATATATTTCTTGTAACCCAAATTCTCTTTTTGAAGATTTGAAAATCATAAATAAATTTTATAAAATAAAAAAGTTAATACCTGTTGATATGTTCCCACATACAGCACATATTGAAATAATTTGTATATTGGAACATAGATAAATTATGTAGAGTAGAAATATGAACGAATTATTATCACAACTTAATGAACAACAACGTGCTGCAGTAGAATATATAGATGGTCCGATGGTAGTATTTGCAGGTGCAGGAACTGGTAAAACACGTGTTATTACATATCGTATCGCATATTTATTAAATTTAGGAGTAAGCCCTTATAATATTTTAGCTGTAACTTTTACAAACAAAGCAGCACAAGAAATGAAAGAAAGGTTAATTAAACTTTTTCATCATAAAGCAGAAAATATATGGGTTTCTACTTTTCATTCGTTATGTACAAAAATTTTGTATACTGAAGCAACAAATTTCGGATTAAAAAAGAATTTTGTGATTTATGATGAAAACGATTCTATAAAACTTATTAAAGAATGTATGAAAGAAATTTCAATACAACCTACAAATTTTTCAGTATATGATATATACGGACTGATCTGTAGAGCAAAAGATAATTTGATAGATCCAGAATCGTATAAAATTAACACTATTGTTTCACATCAGTATTATAGAGAGATTATTGCAGATATTTATTCAAGATATCAAAAAAAGTTAGAACAAAATAATGCATTAGATTTTAGTGATTTAATAATGAAAACAGTTGAGTTTTTAAAAAATGAACAATTTGTTGAAATAAAAAACAAATATGCTCAAAGGTTTAAATATATCCATGTTGATGAATACCAAGATGTTAATTATTCACAAGTAGTATTATTAAAAATTTTGTCTTCGATTCATCATAATGTATGTGTCGTAGGTGATGATGACCAGACGATATATACTTGGCGTGGTAGTAATGTGAACTATTTGTTAAATTTTAAAAAAGATTTCTCTACAAAAGATGTTCAAGTAAAAGAGTTTACAATAACAAAAAATTATAGGTCAAAAAAAACAATTTTAGATGTATCAAATGTATTAATTAATCATAACAAACACAGAGTAGAGAAAAATCTTTTTAGTAATATTGAAGGCGAGTTTAAAAATGATGTTAAAATAAAACAATGTGAACATGAATATGAAGAAGCAGAATTTATAGCAAAAGAAATTGTTAAATTACAGCAAATAGATGAGTTTAAAAATTCTGATATTGCTATTTTATACAGAACAAATGCACAATCTCGTGTTTTTGAAGAAGTGTTCAGCGAATATAAAATACCATATAAAATTGTTGGTTCAGTAGCGTTTTATGACAGAAAAGAAATTAAAGATATAATAGCATACTTACGTGTGCTTGTGAACCATGAGGATACTATTTCGTTGAAACGTATAATAAATGTTCCTTCGAGAGGTATTGGTGAAACAACAATACTTTATCTTGAAACATTAGCTAAAGAAAACAAAACTTCGTTATGGGAACAAATTGTTAAAATTGACAACACTGACCTTTCATTAAAAACAAAGAATTCTATATGGAAATTTTTGTCGTTATATGATTTATTAAAAAAATATAAAGATACAATGTATCCGTCAGAATTTATAAAGTTTTTAATTGAAAAAATTAATTATATTAAAATGATTCAAGAAAATGACAAGTTAGAAAACAGAGTTGATCGTATAACAAACCTTGAACAACTTGTTAATATAGCAAAAAATTTTGAGGTACATAATAATATATCTACTATTGAAGAATTTTTAAGTAGTATTTCTTTACTTTTAGCAGTAGAAACTGAAGAAAAAATTGAGTTTAAGAACCAGAAATTAAAAGAAGTTGTTTTAATGACATTACATTCTGCAAAAGGGTTAGAATTTGATGTTATCTTTATAGTAGGATTAGTTGAAGGTATACTACCTATTTGGTGGGTTACAGAAGAAGATAAAGAATATAATAGTTTTTATTATAAAAAAAGTATGTTTTCAGAATTAAAAGATATAGATATAGAAGAAGAACGAAGGTTGTGTTATGTTGGGATAACAAGAACAAAAAAGTTGTTGTATTTAACATATTATTTAAGACGTAACTTATGGGGTGAAGAAAAACATTGTATTCCATCAAGGTTTTTAGAAGAAATTTTGGATAGTTATAGAAACGAAGCATCTGTTTCAAATAAATATCTTGCCCAAGATGTTCAAGAAATAGAAAAAATTGATTATTTAACTACAGGCGAGTTTGTTATACATGAAAAGTTTGGTGTAGGTAAAGTTGTAGATATTTTAAGAGAACCGCCTTATGATAAAGTTGTTGTAATGTTTCAAAATGGACAAAGAAAGAAATTAAGTTTTCAACATACAAAACTTAAAAAACTTAAAGGGTATAATATAAATGAAAAAAATTTCTAAACAAGAAGTTCAACATATTGCGTATTTATCACGGTTAGCATTGACTGAAGAAGAACTTGAATTGTATTCAAAACAATTAGAAGTTATATTAGATTATATGGACAAACTTAATAATGTTGATACAACAAATGTTGAACCTGTTTCAAGTATAATTATGTTGTATAAAAATATAGAAATTAAGCCATATTATAGAGAAGATGTGTCAAAAGAAAGTATGTGTGGGAAAGAAATACTACAAAATGCGCCACAGAGAGTACATAATTATTTCAAAGTGGAAAAAGTAATTGAATAAATTTAATTATACAATTCAAGTCGTAACTTTTATATTAGGAGGTAAATTTATGGCAAGAAGATGTTTATTATGTAACAAAGGACCAAAAGCAGGTAAAAATGTTTCTCATTCTAAAAAACGGACACCGAGAAGATATTTACCTAATGTTCAAAAAAAGGTGTTCAAGTTCAGAAATAAAGTTTATAAAGGATATATATGTACAAGATGTATGAGAACTTATAAAACAGATATTATATATTTATAAGATGAGCAACAAAAACATTTCAAAAATTAAAGATACTGAAGTAGAGGTTTTGTTTACAAATTTAGATATTGATAAAACAGCAGATGTTAAAGTTTTAGAACTTAATAGTTTAAATTTAGAAGAGTTAGATAACATAAAATTAAAAACAGAAAAGTTTTTTAAAAATATAGATAAAAAGACAAAGTTTGTATCAATTTTTGTTAGTCCAAAAAACAAGTTAGATAAACATACTATTATTTCAACAGCAAAAGTTGTTGTTGAAGAAATAACAAAGTTTGTCCTTGAAAATAAAGGATTGATTATACAAAAAGTATATATAGTTTTAAAAGATAAAAAAATATATAACATTTTTTCAAAAATTGTCCCTGAACATATTGGATATATAAACAGAAAAATAGGTCTTTATCCAATCCCCACAGTGGACATAATAATAGAAGTTAATACGAAACACAAAAAAGGTATTGTTTTAGTAGAAAGAGAGAATCCGCCGTATGGTTGGGCAATACCAGGCGGGTTCGTAGAATATAACGAATCGTTAGAGACAGCAGCAGTAAGAGAAGCAAAAGAAGAAACTGGCCTTAAAATAAAAAATTTGGAACAATTTCATACTTATTCAAGACCAGGTCGTGACCCAAGATTTCATACAATATCAACTGTGTTTATTGCAGAAGCTGATTCTCTTCCTAAAGCAGCATCAGATGCAAAAAATGTTGTTGTTGCAACAAAAGAGGAGATATTATCTGATAGATACAAACTTGTTTTTGATCATAAAAAAATTCTTCAGGATTATTTTAAATTTAAAGAAGGAAAAATAATATGAAAATTTTAGTAACAGGTACTGCGGGTTTCATTGGCTTTCATTTGGCTAAAAGGTTAGTAGAAGAAAATTATGAAGTTATAGGTGTGGACAATTTATCACCTTATTATGATGTTAACTTAAAACTTGATAGGATCAAACAAATAGAACACTACAAAAATTTCAAATTTATAAAACTTGATTTAAAAGATACAGAACATGTTTTTAAATTGTTTGATGAAGAAAAATTTGATTATGTTTTACATATGGCAGCACAGGCTGGTGTAAGATATTCACTTAAAAATCCTTATCAGTATATTGATAGTAACATCCTTGCAACAGTAAACCTTTTTGAAGCTGTAAAAAAACATCAAGTTAAACATTTTGTTTTAGCATCAACAAGTTCTGTCTACGGAGCGAACAAAAATATTCCGTTCTCAGTTCACCACAATGTTGACCATCCTATTTCTTTGTATGCAGCAACAAAAAAATCTGCTGAACTTATAGCACATACATATTCAGCATTGTTTGAAATTCCGGTTACAGTACTACGATTTTTTACTGTATATGGTCCTTGGGGAAGGCCTGATATGGCATTGTTTATTTTTACAAAGAATATACTTGAAGAAAAACCTATTGATGTGTATAATTATGGTAAAATGAAACGTGATTTTACTTATATTGACGATATTGTTGAAGGTGTTATACGTGCGATGAAAAAAATACCGCAGACCAACCCGAACTGGGATGCTGTTAAATCAGACCCTGCAACTTCTTTTGCACCGTATAAAATTTATAACATTGGGAACAATCAACCTGTTGAATTACTAAAATTTATAGAAGTTATTGAAGAATGTTTAGGTAAAAAAGCTATCAAAAATTTTTTGCCATTACAACCAGGTGATGTTGTTGAAACATATGCTGATATTGATGATTTAGTCAGAGATACAGGCTTTAAGCCACAAACACCAATTGAAGTTGGAATAAAAAATTTTGTTGAATGGTATAGAAGTTATTATAAAGTGTAATAATGAAAAAAATACTTTTTATCTTTGGTACACGGCCTGAAGCTATTAAACTTGCTCCACTTATTTTAGAATTTAAAAAACAAAAAAATTTTATAACAAAAGTTTGTATTACTTCACAACATAGAGAAATGTTGGAACAAGTAATTAACTTTTTTCAATTGCCTGTTGATTATGACCTTTCTATAATGGAACACAACCAGAGTTTGTTTAAAATTTCGTCAAAAATTGTTCAAAGTATTGAACCTGTATTTGAAGAGTTTCAACCTGATTTAATTTTTGTCCAGGGTGATGCTTCATCTGCATTTTTAAGTGCGTTAGCAGGGTTTTATAAAAAAATAAAAATTGTGCATATTGAAGCAGGGTTAAGATCGTATAATAAATACTCGCCATTTCCTGAAGAAATAAATCGTGTGTTGATCTCACATATTGCAGATTATCATTTTGCACCTACAAAAAAAGCAAAAGAAAATTTGTTAAAAGAAGGGATTAAAGAAAATATATGGGTTGTGGGAAACACAGTCATTGATGCGTTATTTTTAGCATTAAAAATTGTAAAAAATTCTGAGGTTCAATACAAAAATTTTTTTAAATTCTTAGATTTTAATAAAAAAATAGTCCTTGTAACAGGACATAGAAGAGAAAGTTTTGGTGAACCATTTAGACAAATATGTTTAGCATTGAAAGAACTTGCAGAAAAGTTTAAAGATGAAATAGAAATTGTTTATCCTGTACACCTTAATCCTAATGTAAGAAGACCAGTATTTGAGATTCTTTATGGACAAAAAAATATTCATTTGATAGAACCATTGTCATATCCATATCTTGTGTGGTTGTTAGAAAAATCATATTTTGTTCTTACAGATTCTGGCGGAATACAAGAAGAAGCACCATCGTTAGGGAAACCTGTTTTAGTAATGCGTGAGGTTACTGAAAGAATTGAAGGTATAAAAGCAGGAACTGCGAAACTTGTTGGTGTTAAGAAAGAAAGTATTGTTAAAAACTCTGTTAAACTTTTGACTGACAAAAATTTGTATCAAAAAATGGCAAAGAAAAAAAATCCGTATGGTGATGGGGAATCATCACAAAGGATTGTTAAAATAATAAGTGAGATATATTATAAGAAAAATTAAAAGTGTGGTTTATGCAACATATTAATAGATTGCGGGATTGCCATTCCGCCAATGGCGAGACAATTTGCGGAACCGCAATGACAGAAAAAGAACAAAGATATGCAGTTCCGCAATCTGCCGGACTGAAACTACCCCGCATTTTCCGTGATTAAAAATATGCAGTCCCGCAAATTGCGGGACTGCAACTACATTGAATTTTATGTTGTAGTTTCAGCACCTTGTGCTGATATAAAAAAAATAAGTAAATTGTAGATGCTTTTTGCAACTTACGGGCTCGCAATGACTACTTATTTGTCATTGTGAGGAGTTCCGCCTCCAGCGGAACGACGAAGCAATCTCATAGATTGTATGACAGGTCACCTAGATTGTTGTATTATCTTGTGTCTGGTGGTTGGTGGCTTGTGGCTCGTAGATTGTGTTTTGTAACAAATTTGTTTACCAGCAACAAGTATACAGTTTTTTTGTCATTGCGAGCGTTAGCGAAGCAATCCCGCAGATTGCAGGACAAATTGCGGGGTCGTGGTTGGAAAACCCCTCCTACAGTGTGTTCGTTAGCTGATATAAAAAAAGAAGTAAATTGTATCTGCTTTCTGCAAATTGCGGGATTGCCATCCAGCAGTTTGCGGGACAACTTGCGGGGTCGTGGTTGGAAAACCCCTCCTACAGTGTGTCCGTTAGTCACTCACAATAACAAAAAAATTTGTTATCTACGGAGGAAGTAAAAAATATGAAAGTATACATAGATGGCAAGTTTTATGAAAAAGAAGAAGCAAAAATTTCAGTTTTTGACCATGGGTTGTTATATGGCGATGGTGTCTTTGAAGGTATCAGAAGTTATAATCGTCGTGTATTTAAACTTAAGGAACATATTGACCGACTTTATAATTCAGCAAAAGCTATTATGTTAGAAATACCGATGAATAAAGAAAAAATGGAACAAGCAATTGTTGAAACATTAAGAATTAACAATCTATCAGACGCGTATATAAGAGTAGTAGTGACACGTGGTATTGGCGATTTAGGTCTTGATCCGAGAAAATGTTCTTCAGCATCTGTTATTATTATCACAGACAAAATTGTTCTTTATCCAGAAGAGATGTATAAAAATGGTTTAGAAATTATTACTGTTTCTACACGAAGGAATATCCCTGTTGCAATAAATCCTGCAATAAAATCTTTGAACTATTTAAACAACATTTTTGCAAAGATAGAAGCAATACGTGCTGGTTGTGAAGAAGCAATAATGTTAAACTATGAAGGGTATGTTGCAGAATGTACTGGTGACAACATTTTTATAATAAAAAACAATATTTTGGTCACACCGCCAGTATATATTGGTGCTTTACCTGGTATTACTCGGGAAACAGTTATGGAGATTGCAAGAACAAAACTTAAACTTTTAGTTAAAGAAGAACCGTTTACTATATATCATGTTTATACTGCAGATGAGTGTTTTCTTACCGGTACAGCTGCAGAAGTTATACCAGTAGTAAAAGTAGACAACAGAGTCATAAATAATGGTAAACCAGGCGAAATTACAAAACAAGTTATTAAAGAATTTAGTGAACTTACCCGAACAACTGGTGTTCAATACTGAATTAAAAAAATTTTTTAATTTTTTGTTGACAAAATTCAATTTTTGTATTTATATAAAAATTAGGGAATATTTTTATTATTACCACATATTAGACACAATACAGTATAGTTTATAATTATAAAAAATCTGAGGCGTAAAAAGAATGTTTATTATTTTTATAATTCTATCATTTTTTACTTTTTTTGTTCCGACGGCTACATATCCTTTAATTCGTTATGATTTTGAAGGGACAACTCATAATTGGACTAACGCGAAAGATGATGGTTGGGGTTCAACATGGTGGGGTATAACTGATCAAACTTATTCTACTGATTATTCTTATACAGGTAGTTATTCATTAAAATGCACAGCAAATTTTAATAGTGGGACTACAGATGGTGGTTATGTATTTATAAAAGAACCAAATCTGCCTACAACACCGCCAACATTGTTTAATAATTGCCCTACAAAACTTTATGTATACTTACCTTCTGGAGCGCCGACAAATTTACAAGCAAGGATATATATAGAAATTAGTAACGGGTCTTATGTATCAGATTCTTGGGTAACTTTGACACCTGGCAGCTGGACTGAAGTGTCGTTTACGCCTACAGATACTAATGTTCCTTATAGACGTTTTGGTGTACAGATACGAGGGACAACTTCTACTTCATGGTCAGGATATATTTATGTAGATTCAGTTAGATGGGTTCAATGGGATTTTGAGAACACTACACAATACTGGACAAACTCAAGTGGTTGGGGTTCAGCTGATGCTGGTATCACAGGACAAAGTTCGTCTACAGATTATTCGTTTACTGGCAGTTATTCTTTGAGAGGAACTTGTAATTTTAACAGCACTAATTATAAAGGTGCTTTATATATAGAAAACACAGCTTATACACCTACTAATGATACACAGACAACAATAAGAGTTTTAATGCCGAGTGGTGGTCCTACAGGATATACTGCAAAAATTTTTATACAAGATAACGGATGGAACTGGTACAACTCGTCAGATTTTACTCTTATCCCAGGTCAATGGGTAACACTTTCATGGACAACACCATCTGGTCTTTCAACACCATATAGAAGATATGGTGTACAGATTACATGGAATGGCAGCACAAATTATACAGGTTATATATATGTAGACGCTGGCTGTTGGCCTGATATTACAGCACCAGGGAAAATAACAACACTCAGTGGACAACCTGGTACTAATAGTGGCGAGATAAGTTTGTCATGGTTAACCCCAGGTGATGATGAATACACGGGGACACTGCCGTCTGGTTCACAATATAAGATACAGTACTCAACAGCGTCAGATGGTACAGGCGGAGGTAAGAGTGGTTGGTCGTATAATAACGCGCAGATAACGATATCTACAAGCGGTGTCCCAGTAGGCACGCTTGTAGGTTATGTGATAACAGGG
>Ga0308394_1000178_pt1 | contig 37619 bp, 31 predicted proteins | sample Hotspr2Sampleme2_FD_202366 | JGI IMG/M metagenome (GOLD analysis project Ga0308394, IMG submission 202366) | Hot spring phototrophic mat microbial communities from Mushroom Spring, Yellowstone National Park, Wyoming, United States - 20050701_me2 ...
CGTCCAGCGCGTGCACAAATGCTGTGCCGCGGCGGGCTATGGGATAGACCAGCTCGTAGGTCAGCACCACTGTCATCACCTGGCCGGCAGTAACCTGGTCAGGCATAGCGACCTCGCGCAGCCAGATGCCATCAAACTGGCCAACTGGTGGCTGCCAGAACACGGGCAACAGCGGACCCACAGGAATTTTGAATCGCCCAACGATGGGCGCGGTCAGACGGCCCATGCCGTCTGTCGCGGGCAGGGCGACGACGTTCGTCAGCGACTGATTGGTTGTGATTGGGTCTAGCGGAAAGACAGACACGTGCAGTCGGCCAAGGGCCGGCAGGCGAGCACAAGGCTTCTCCAACAGGATGTCATAGGCATCCGCGAAAGTGTCTCCGGGCCGCCAGTTCGTGCTCGGGTAATTGCCCAAATTCGGGTATGCGTTGATCGTCCCTAGCACTTCATCGTCCCGTCCCAGGACGCTGACACCAAAGGCATAATGCCGTTCGCCGGCGCGCAGCGCACGCCAGGTCAACCTGACCCGCGCATACTGGCGCATCCCCTCGCGGTCAGGCAGCAGCGTCACGCTGGCCGAAGCATCCACCAACTGAATTAAGTCGCCGAAGGTCAACAAGGGTGAGGGATTGCCCACCCGCACGAGAGCCGGCTGGTAGCGCGGCTGAATATAGGCAAACGGGACGATCAATGCAAACGCGCCCAGCGCGATCGGCAACAGCGCGCGGACGCGCGCCTGACCTATCAGGCTGCCCCACCCGAAGCCCAATAAGCCGGCATAGCCCGTCAGCGCCGGCATGAGATAGCGACCCGGCATCAGGGCCGGGTCCTGGTAGAACAGCGCGCGGTAAAGCGGCAAGACCATCATGCCGATCGCCAAAGCGATCAGCAAGGCCAGCGCAGTGCGCCCCCGGCGCGCTAAATGACGGTAACTCAAGGCGCAACCAACCAGCCCGAGCACAACGAAGAGCGCGAAGGCCAGGTAGGCCCACTCTGCCATCGCCAGATTGCCCCAGCCGAACTTGCCCCAGAAGGTGCGAAAGGTATTGACGAATAAGGCCGGCAACCATGCATCACGCAGCGAGACCCACACGCCCTCGCCGATCACGCTGGTCGGTGCGACGAGGAGGGGATTGTTCGGGTTTCGGTCCACCAAAAGCCGGCCATAGCGCGCCAAGTTGTAGGCGAGATAAGGCAGGGCCAACGCGGCGAAAGCGCCGAGGGTGAGCGCGGTCTGTGCCAGCCAGCGCCGCATTGTCCAGCCCGCTCGCCAGGCGATGAACGCCAACCCAAATCCCGCACAGCCGACCAGCGCCAGGGCATTGTGCTTTGAGAGGAAGGCCAGGCCGAGCGCCACGCCCAGCGCAAGCGACAGTTTGACTCCGCCAACGCCAGCGTAAGCGATCCGTAGCAGGGCGTGAGCCACTAGCGCGCCCATTGCAGTGGCGAGCGCATCGTTGTTCACCATCGCGCCGATGAAGATCACCTGTGGGTTGAAGCCGGCGATAGCTGTGGTGAGTACAGCGGCTGGACTGCCTCGCCCAAAGATGACGTTTGCACTGGCAGCGATCAGACCGACAGCCAGACCAGTCAACAAAGCCGAGACGGCGCGCGCCGCGTGGAGGGCCAGGATAGTCCCCTGCCAAGGAAAGGACTCGGCCGGTTGGCGCAGCATGATGCGAAAGCCACGGCGGTTCGACCCATCTAGTGCAAAGTGGTTGAACTCCGGCTGGAGGCTGTCGCTGCGATCGAGCCAGAAGGTAAAGCCCGCGACAATCAGGTAATACAGCGGTGGCTGGTGGGACTGATCGAACAGCACCTTCTCGCCCCTCATTGCGTCGGGCAAGGCACGCTCGGCCACGAGGTGGTTGACATAGGCAAAGTGACCGGTCTCATCGTGCGCTTCCCAGGGCGGGTTGAGCGCACCATACAGCAGCGCAAGCGCAACATGCGTCGCCACGATCAGCCACTGCCAACGGGTGGGCGAATGATGCGGCATAGAACATGTTGATTATCCACCTCGGGACGCGCGCAACGTATCGCGCTTGTAACGCGCTGCGCGCTGCGGTGTTAAGCTAAGCAAGCATGAACAAAACAATTAGCTTTCTCAATGGCGTCTTTATCGGCGCCATTGCCGGTGCGCTGCTCGCGCTGCTGTTGACGCCGAAATCGGGCCGGGACCTTCGTGAGGAGCTTAAGCGCGAAGTAGAGGACATCCTGGCAGAAGGCCGCCGCGCAGCCGAACAGCGCCAGCGCGAGCTAGAAGCGCAACTCCGCCAACTGCTAGATAGCTGACGCATGTAATGGCTGAGGTCGTTATCAGCGGCCACGTCGTAGATGACAAGCTGCTGGCGTGCAGGGCCATCCGCCGCTGCCGGCTGGCGGTCTGCCAGGCCGCCTGCTGTAGCGATGGCGTGTGGGTGGATCTGGCCCAAGCTCGGCGCATCCTGGCGCACGCGACGATGATTCAACCCTTCTTGCCGGCTGAGCGGCGAGACCCTGCACAATGGTTCGTTGAACTCCACGACGACCCGTCCTTCCCTTCAGGTCAATGCACAGGCACAAACACAGTGGCCGATCCCATCCACCCGAACGGCAGCACGTGCATCTTCTTGCGCCCCGAAGACCGTCGTTGTGCGATCCAAGCGGCCTGCCTCGCACACAACTGGCCCGCCTGGGAACTTAAGCCCTATTACTGCTGCTTGTTCCCACTGGTGGATGAATGGGATGCCGAGGACGAGACACGACGGCTGACGCTGGACGATGCAAACGACCTGTTCCAGCGCGGCGGTGGCTGCTATGAGCCATGCGATGACGCACAGCCGGTCTTCCAAGTCTATGCCGAGGAGGTGGCGTTGGCGCTGGGTGTTGAGGGATATCGCCAGCTGTGCCAGCTTGCCGGCGTGCCACCGCGCCTTTAGAGCACTAACGCGCTGGTGCGAATGCGGCTGATCCCACCGCCGCCCTCGATGCTGCGCCCGCCGCCGAAAGCGCGGAAATACGGCTCGCCCAACAGCGCTGCGCGGTGCGCGGCGAACAGCATGCCAGGCACGCAGGCGACGAGGGGCGCGAAGACCTCCGGCACAGGCGCGTAAGGCAGGTCAGGGGCTGCCCCTGTGGCGGCTGGTGCAATTTCAATCACCCGCCGCCCGATAGTCTGCATCGCTACTTTGACTTCCTCGGCGCGGCTGGCATCGCGCTCGCGCGCTGTGATGAGGAAGGTCGGCGTGTCTGGGACGCGGGCGAAGTACTGCAAATGAGCCCATTCCTCCACGTCTTGGCCAATCGCAGCGTCGCCGCTGGCTTCCAGCACCTTCGCCGCGCAAAACTGCGCCGTGCCAAAGTTCGGGCCGCTGCCGCAGAAGACAAACTCGACGGCGTCGCGGGTGCGCTCGGCACACGCCTGGGCTGCTGCATCACTCAGCGCAATGGTCTGCGCGATGCGCTCCGCTGTATCCATCAATGCCGCACGCCAAGTCGCCACAGGTTGACCACGTCCCTCCGCAATGCGCAGCGCACAGACGAAGAGCATCAGCAGAGACGCTAAATACGATCGCGACCCAGGGACCTGAACACCAGCAGCGTTTGGCAAGTCTGGGACGTGGGTGGTGAGCACAGCGCCGGCAGCCTGTGCGATGGGTGTGCTGGTGCTGCTGGTGACGGCCAGCGTGCGCAAGCCACGCGCCCTGGCCCGCAAGACGCCCTCAATGGTGCGCGTGACGCTGCCGGATACCGAGATACCAATCACCAGGCTAGTCTGCGCGCGCTGCGGGTAGCTGGGCAGGTCGAAGTTGACCACGCCGTAGCGCGAGAACGACATGGCGTTGTGCGCTTCGGTGGGCAAGCCGGCGATGGACTCAAAGGCGAACTCGGCAGCCAGCGCAGCGAAATAGCTATCGCCACAGCCGATCAGATGCAAGCGCTCCAGAGCGCGACAGACTTCGTCATCTAGCATTTTGGCCGCCTCGCGCGCAAATGGCTCAATCGCTGCGCTGACCAGCTCGGGCAAGCTGAGGATGTGGTCACGAAAGGCGTTCATGGGCGAGGATTGTATGTGTCCGTCCAGCAATACACGTCAATCCATCACTCCGCTTTCAGTCGTGCGTCTGCTCTTTGCGCACGACTTATTCGCCTTTGAGACCCGCGCGCTGGCTGCATTGCTCGGCCTGAGGGTGAGCTGTACCTCTCGCCTGCTGTGGCGAGTTCTACAATCAGCGGCACTGTCATGCGCCGGCAGCTCCCTCACGTTGTGCTGCTGTTGGCCGTCTTACTCGCTGGCGGCGCATTGCGCTTTTATCGGGTCGGCGAGCTGCCGCCTGGCCTATACCGCGACGAAGCCTACTACGGCCTGGACGCGCTCAAAATCCTGGCAGGCGAGTTGGCGCTGTATTTCGCAGCCAACAACGGGCGCGAGGGGCTGTTTATGTATGCGCTGGCTGCCGGCGTTGCGCTCCTCGGACGCACGCCCGAAGCGCTGCGCGCGACCTCGGCTGCGATTGGGGTGTTCACCATTGCTGCGATCTATCTCGCTGGCCGCCAGATGTTCTCGCCGCGCGTAGGTCTGCTGAGTGCGGCCATCCTGGCCTTTAACTTCTGGCATCTGGCGCTCAGCCGGGTGGCCTTTCGAGCGATCACCCTGCCGGCCATCCTATGCCTGGCTGTGGCGCTCAGCTTTGCTGCGCTGCGCGCCACGTCCGCCAGCCGGCGCACACTCGTGGCTGGCTTGGCCGGCGCAACCTTCGGCCTGACGCTCTACACCTACACCTCAGCCCAGCTCGTCGTGATCTTGGTCGCGTTAGGCGGGTTGCTCACCTGGGTAAACATCGCCCGATCGAGGACAGAACGCGCCACGAGTTGGCGCTGGCCAGCGCTGGCATTCGCGCTAGGGCTGGTGCTGGGGCTTGCGCCGTTGGCCGCCTGGCTAGCGCATCATGCCGAGCTGTATTTCGTGCGCGCCGGCCAGGTGAGCATCTTCAATCCCGCGATCGGCGGTGGCGACCCGCTCAGCGCGTTGGCAGCAAACTTAACAAAAGTAGCCGGCATGTTCCTCTTTCAAGGCGATCGCATCTGGCGGCACAATTTGGCCTGGCGACCGGTCTTCGATGGCTGGCTGGGCGCGGCATTCGTGCTCGGTCTGGCTACCTGTGCACACCACTATTGGAAGAGCCGTCGAGAAGGCAAGGCCATCGCCGACCACGTCGGACCACCGTTCGCCTTGGCGTGGCTGGTGGTGATGCTCGTCCCAACAGCGCTGGCCGAGGATGCGCCACACTTTCTGCGGGCAGTGGGCGCGTTGCCGGCAGCCTGTCTGCTGGCAGCATTGGGGTTGGAACAGGGCCTGGCCTGGCTCTCGCGCCGAGGGTTGCTGCTTGGGCTGGCTGGCTTATTGCGCTACAAAGTCAGCCCGCCTGCCTTTCTGGCTGCGCTGGTCGTGCTTATCAGCGCCATCAACACGACGAACGACTATTTCAACGACTACGCTCGGCGCGACCTCACCCGCTACTGGCTCGAAGATCACAACGTTCAACTGGCGCGGGTGATCAACACCCACGCTGCGGGTCAGGCCTGCTGTCCGCCCCTGCCGGCGACTCACATTTGGCTACAGGATCGGCTGGCCGAGGACAATCCGACGTTGCATTTTCTGGCGGCTGGGCGATGGACACGGGTCAGCACCGCTGAACTGGCGCCGAACGACAACAGCGCCCAGCTGCCGATGCTGTTGGTCGTTGATCCCAACCATCCGTGGCAGGCGCTGCGCGCACGCCTGCCGGCGCCGGCCAGGCTGCGCGTGCTTGAAGGGCCGTTGGCTCAGGGCGACAACGATCCGCTGCCTCGCCGCGCCTTCATCGCTGTGCGGGCCGAGCCGCTCACAGACAATGCGCAGGTGCTGGCCAACTTCGAGGGAAAGGTCGCCCTGCTCGCTGCCGAGGCACAACCGATTGACACCGACGGCCAGCGCTACATCGTCACGCTGATCTGGAGGGCAGACCAGCCGATCAGCGAGGACCTGGCGATCTTTGTGCACTGGCTGCGCGGCGGGCCTGAACTGATCGCCCAAGCCGACAGCAGTCCGGCAGGTGGTTACTTGCCGATGCCGGCCTGGCGCGTCGGCGACCAAATCGTTGACGAGCACACTGTGCTGCTGCCAAGCCGCGCCCAAGCTGGCGATGTGGTGCGCGTCGGCATTTATCGCCGCGCAGACAACCATCGCCTGCGCGTGCGCGACACCGGCGACGACTCGATTATTATTACGCCTTCGCAATGAGGATGATCAGGCTGTTCAGCGCCACGCTGCTGTGGTTGGGGCTGGCGCTATCTGACCTGCGGGCGCAAACAGGAGGAGCGCTCCTCAGCGAAGGGTTCGAGGACAACTTCCAGGCCGACCCCAACTGCAAACAAGGCGTGTGCAACGTGCCGGCAGGCTGGGGCGTATGGTATATCCCGCGCACGGAGAACGACCCGCCGGGCACGAACTTTCAACCCCAGGCCGATCGTGCGCCTGGCCGAGCGCGCAGCGGCGCGGCAGCCCAGCGCCTGTGGGCAGAAAGCGCCACCTTCACCGGCGGCGTCTATCGCATCGTCACCGGCGTGCCGGTCGGCGCGCGCGTGCGCTTCACGATCTGGGGCCAGGTGTGGTCCACAAATGACAACAGCCCGATCTCCTCGCGGCCTTCGCGCGACATCCGCGTGAAGGTGGGCATTGACCCGCTGGGTGGCGACAACGGCCGGCCCAGCCCGTTTAACGGTCAGGTGATCTGGTCGGCCGAACAAGAAGCCAAAGACGCCTACGCGCAATTCAGCGTAGAGGCAGAGGCGCGCGCTGAAACGGTCATCCTCTACACCTTTACGACAATGAAGGACAGCGTGCGTCACAATGAGGTGTTCTGGGACGACGCAGCGCTGGAGGTCATCGCGCCACCAGCAACGCCCACCCCGGAGGCAACAGCGACGCCAGCGCCGTCAACACCCGTCGCGCCACAGACCCAGCCAACGCCCATCCCGACCCCGGAGCCAGCCGTGACATACACAGTGAAAGCTGGCGACACGCTGCTCGGCATCGCCCTGGCATACAACGTCCCGCTCGAAACGCTTTACAGCAACAATCCCGGCGTGCGCGCCGAGACGCTGCAAATCGGCCAGGTGCTGGTGATCAAGCCAGGCGCGCCGGCTGCGTCAGCGCCGCCAGATCAAAGCACACCGCCGCCACTTGCTGGCGCCAATGAAAGCGCTATCGCAGCGACGCCGACTTCTGGTCAGGCCTGTGTACAGGCCTTCTTCGACGACAACGGCAACGGGCTGCGCGACGAAGCCGAAGAGTTGGTGCCCGATATTGCCTTCACCGTCACTGCTGGCGGCGCGGCGTTCGGCAGCTATGTCACCACGGGGAACGAACCGCACTGCTTCGACCTGCCCAACCAGGCCTATACCGTCTCAGCCCGCGCACCAGCAGCATACGTAGCGACGACGCCGCTCAACGACACGGTGCAGGTGAACGGCGCGCGTGCCTTCTTCTCGGTGGGCCTGCGCCGAGCGAGCGATGGTTTCGCCGACGTGAGCGCCACGCCCACGCCACAACCGCTGGCTGTGCCCGATAGCAACACAACGCTCGGGCTGGTGGCCACAGCAGGCGGCGCGCTGCTGTTGATCGGCATCGTCGGGCTGACGCTTTCTGTTGTGCTGCGCGCACGGCGACTGTGATGCGGTGGCTGGGGGCGCACCTGCCGACGCTGACGTGGGCACTTGTATGCGCACTCGCCGCGGCTAATTTGTGGATTGGGCCGGGCATCGTCAACACGCGCGCGGGTGGCGATAGCCCCTTCCTGCTCATCCGCACCTACGAACTGGCCGAGAATCTGCGGGCCGGCGTCTTTCCCGCGCGCTGGATGGCGAACGCAGCGTTCGGCCTGGGATACCCGTTCTTCAACTTCTACGCTGCTCTGCCCTACTACCTGGCGGCTGTCTTTAACGTCCTCGGGGTTGACTTGCTGGTCGCCATCAAGCTGACACAGACGCTGGGCATGTTTGCTGCCGGTGCGGCAATGGCACGGCTGGCCGAAGATGTGCTGCCGCGCGCGGATGCGCACGTGCGGCGATGGGCAGCAGCGATCGCCGCTGCTGCTTACACTGTGACGCCGTTTCACCTGGCGAACGTCTATGTGCGCGGTGATTCGCTCTCGGAGTTCTGGGCGTTCGTCTGGTATCCAATTATCTTGTGGCACATCCAGAGGTTGATCGTCGCCTGGGCAACACCAGAGAACATGGGCCAGCAGTGGGTGCACATGATCGGTCTGGCGCTTGGGCTGGCCTGCTTGGTGCTCACCCACAATGTCTCGGCGCTGCTCTTTGCACCGTTTGCCGCGCTCTACGCGCTGGCCTGCCATCTGCGCTGGACACATGCGACTCAGCGCGGGCGGGTATTAATCGCGTTGGGCGGTGCAGCGGTCTGGGCGCTGGGACTAAGCGCCTGGTTCTGGCTGCCGGCCCTGGGCGAGGCCGGCCAAGTCCAATTGGGGGCGCAGACCACGGGTTACTTTTACTTCGCTAACCACTTTCGCAGTGAGGACCTCATCCAGCGCGCAGCGCTCTTCGACTATAGCGTTGACCAAGACCTGCGCGCGTTCGCCATCGGCGGGCCACACGCACTAGGGGCGCTGATCGGCGCAGTAATCTGGTTGCGCGCAGCGCGTCGTGACAACCATCTCTTGTTCGACTGGTCTTTGATCGTCGCATGCTGCGCGCTGAGCATCTTCATGATCACGCCACTTTCATCGCCGGTCTGGGAGCGCGCACCATTGCTGCCGCTGGCGCAGTTCCCCTGGCGCTTTCTCTCGATCCAGGGCTGCTTCGGCGCGCTGCTGATCGGCGGGATCGGCCTGATCGGATCAGCAATCAGGCACATCACAATGCATAGGCGCATCGTGACGCGCCTTTATCAATACCACCACGGGATGGTGGCGGCGTTCACGATAGCCATCCTAAGCGCTTCTGGCCTGGCGCGGTTGCCGAATGCACGCTTGGATGTTCAATCTAGCGATGTCTCGCCCTGGACAATTCAGCTCTACGAGTGGTATACGGGCAACATCGGCACCACCATCCGGCATGAGTATCTGCCGGCCACGGCTCTGCCCGTCCCGCGCACTGGCCCGGATTTGCTGGGGCTGCGGCGCGCAGCGGTGGCCGAGGCCGCGCCAGCAGAAGCAGTCCACTCAGCGCTGCGCACGATCTCACCTGCGGGCCAAAGCTGGCAGGTCACAACCCAACGCACGGCCACGATCGCGCTGCCGATCTTTTACTGGCCAGCTTGGCACGTGCAACTCGATGGTCAGCCCTGGCCGAGTTGGCCGCATCCAGGATCAGGATGGATGGCGCTGACCGTGCCGGCGGGCGCACACCAGCTCGAGGTGCGCTGGGTCGGCACGCCACTGACGCGCAGCGCCGAGACCGGCTCGGCACTGGCCTGGTTGGGCTTGCTCGTGCTGGCCGGCTGGCGCGCCTGGCGAGCGCCGGCCGCCGCACGCCGCCGAGCAGTTGGCAAGGGGCTGGCAGCACTCGCTGCGATCGGGGCAATTGTTGGCCTAGGCCGGCTGCTCAGCCCGCCTGACACGCCACCGCCTCTGCAAACGCTCGACTTTGAGCGCCGTCCCTTTCCCCATCGCGCGCCGGTGCGCTTCGCCGGCGCAAGCGAGACCTACACGCTCATCGGCGCGACGATCACGCCAACAACGCTGCGCGCCGGCCAACCCTTTACGCTCACCCTGCGCTGGCAAGACGACCGCACGCCGGCGCAGATCACGACCACTCAGGAGCTGCCGATGGGCGCGGAGGCCGTGCGGCTCTTCCGCCATGCGCGGCTAGAAGTCGCGGGCGACCCGCGCATCAGTCGGCAGACCGTGATCAGCGGCGCGCTGCCGGGGCCACTGCTGCTGAAGCTCAGCGCGGCAGACACGCAAGGCCAACGATTGACGCCACTAGACACGGAGGGCCTGCCGCTGACGGCGCTGATCGCTGGTGGACCTGCGGCAGCCATTACGCTGGTCGGCCCCACCATCGTCAGCGATGAGGGCCTTGCGCATTCGCCGGGACGGCTCAACCTGCGCTTTGGCAACGGCATCATCCTGCACGACCTGGACTGGTTGTTCATCTCCGCCCACGAAGCCTGCCTGCGCCCAGTCTGGCGGCGCGATGGCGCCGAGGGCAACCGTGCCGACGTACTGCAGTCCTCGCTGCGGGTCTTCGGCAGCGATGGCCGCCTGATCGTGCAAGCGGACGGACAGCCGCAGGCCGGCTTGGCGCCCACCTGGGCCTGGCCAAATGGCGCGCTGATTCACGACAGCGTCTGCCTGCCGGTCAACGGCATGCTGCGCGCCGGCGAGCCTTATACCATGCAGGTGATCTGGTATCGCCTCGCTGATTTGCGCCCAACCGGCGAGCTGCGCTTGCGCGGGGTCAACGCAGGGCAGATCGGGCATCTCAATCTGCCGGTGGCTGTGGACGATTCGAGGTAGTCAACGAATGTGCTCTGGAAGAATCACTCGCACAGCGCTTGCTCGCTGCGCGCCTTGCGCTGAGTGGCTGTTTCTTCTGCTACCACCATTGAGCCACTCACTTCAACCCCGTTGTTCCATAACTCGTATGCGCTTAAATCCATCTCATCGCTCCAAGACACCCCATAGCCACCAGGATCAACAACGACTGCCTTAAAGAAGGCTTCCTGTCTAATTAATTGAAAACGGTCAAGCTGGATAATTTTACTACAATCATATATTTTTTGAACTCCGCCATGAAAAGTTAATAGCAATTTATGCTCTTTAAGAGCCACCGCTTTCTCTATTTTAGGGATTCTCGTCATAGCTTACTCCAATCCAGGCAGCTTCTTGAACTCATTATCATTCCACATGCGCAGCAATTCCTGTTGATACCGGGTAGCCCATTCTGCAACCAATCGTTGAGCGCGCACGGGCAAATCACCTTCGAGCATCTCTAGAGTTTGAATATCAAAAACAGCATTATATTCACCATAGATAGCATGAAAATGAGGTACGCCGTGCTATTTCTGAGTGAAGTATATTTTAATAATAATCCCATAAAATCGTGCTATTACCAGCATGCGAACTCTCTAGCAGACACGTGATTAAACCCTAGGGATTCAAACTTGGCGAGGTCACCAACTTCGGCAGTTCCCAGCAGCAGCGCAGAGAGCCTCTCGTCAAACGGCTATCGAATTATAGCGCTCACGCCTAGAAGCGAAACACACGACGTGAAGAGGGTGCCATTACTCTTCCAAAGTCGCGGGCGAGCTTCTTTGGCTAAATTGCTACCCTGATTATGGTTTAGCATCTCAAACATGCTATGGCAAAGGCACGCCTATCGCTCGTGTTAGCGCTGTTGCTGGCATGCACGGCCTGCCTCGCGCCGAAGCCGACAGTGAAGATCGCATTAGTCGCGCCGTTTGAAGGCCGGCTGCGGCAGGTCGGCTATGGGGCTTTCCCCGCCATGCGGCTGGCGATCCGCCAAGCAGCCGCCGAAGCGACGCACGTCCACGTTACTTTTATCGCCTACAACGACGACGGCGACCCAGCCAAAGCCGCGCGCATCGCGCACAACGTGGCGCGCGACCCCGAAGTCGTCGCGGTGATCGGCCACTTCGCGCTGTCCACGACGCTGGCTGCCTTGGCGGTCTATACCCAAGCTGGCTTGCCAGTGATCGTGCCCACCCTGCCGGCTCAGGCCGTGCCGTCCGATCCGCTCGTCTTTCGATTGGGGCCAGGGTCAACCTCTGCGCGCCAAGTAGTCCGCACAGCACGCTGCGATCTGCTGGACGACACCTGGTCGGCGACCGGCCTGCCACCTTGCGCGAGCGACGCGCCGCCGGTAGCGGATCTGCCAAACGCACAGCACGCGCTGGCGGGGTTTACCGAGGTCTCGCTCGGCCCACCCCCCGGCCCGCGTGCAATTGTCGCCTACGACGCCACAATGCTGGTGATCCGCGCGATACGGCAGGCCGGCGGGCAGCCAACGCGGACCAGCGTGGCCGCAGCGCTGCGCCGCGCGCGCTACGACGGTCTGCTGGGTCAGATAAACTTTGACAAAGGCAACACTTGGGCCGACGCGCCAATGTGGGTCTATCCAGTAGGCACACCGTAGGGATCTAAATGCGCGTCTAATGAAGTCCACTTATAGTCCAGTTCTGTTGAGGGACAATGAGCAAAATCTGGGAATCTGACAAACGAGAAGGAGGTTGACGTGTTCTTCTTTGACCCGCTCTACTTTGTGTTCGTCATGCCGGCGCTGCTGCTGGCATTGTGGGCGCAGTGGAAGGTGCAGAGCACCTTCTCCAAGTATTCGCAGGTGCCTACCAGGACAGGCATCAATGGGCTTCAAACCGCGCAGTTGCTGATCAACCGATATCGGCTGAACGTCAACGTGGCGAGCACGCCCGGCCATCTTACCGATCACTACGACCCGCGCACCAAGACTGTAGCCATCTCTGAAAGCTCGATCTACAACTCGGTGGCCTCAGTCGCTGTGGTGGCGCACGAGCTTGGCCACGCGCTCCAGGATCAGGAGAACTACGCCCCGCTCAAGCTGCGCGGCGCGATTGTGCCGGCGGTCCAGGTGGGTGGCTGGGTTGGGCCGATCATGTTCATCGTCGGCATGTTGCTGGCCTCGGAGACGCTGATGTGGGTCGGCGTGATCGGCTTCGCCTTGGCCGCGCTGTTCGCCATCATCACCCTGCCGGTGGAGTTCGACGCCAGCCGGCGCGCCTTGGCCATACTTCAGAACAACAACCTGCTCACCACGCAGGAGGAGTTGCGAGGGGCCAAGCAGGTGCTGGATGCGGCTGCCCTGACTTACGTGGCCGCTGCAGCGCAGGCGCTGATGACCTTGCTGTATTACGTCACTCTGCTCACGGGCCGGCAGCGCGAGTAGACAGACAGGAGGGATAGTCGCAGCTCGGCCTGTGACCAAATTGCGTCTACCGATAGAGGCAGCCTAGAAGCGCGCTGATCAATAAACGTCCTCGCGCGTGGAGGAGAGGCTGCCCCCCAATCGCGTGGAGCGATCTGTTGGCGATGCCCCAGATCGCAAATGCACCTTGGGTGCATTCACCAGCAGGGGCGACGCAGTACGCTGGAAGCACCGCCTTCCAGGCGGTCAAAGAGGCCGGCGTGGATGCTGCGCTTTTTATAGCGTCTCCGCGTGAGAGGATCAGCTTTGCCCCTAACCGTGAATACACCCAGTAGCCGCCGCGTCTGTCTGATAGAATCCATTTGCCATGTTAAGTAATCCAGCCAATAACGCCGAGCAAACTCTGTTGGTGAAGGCGATTTCGGATATCGCTAGCGCCATGCCACTGGTGCGTACGAGACAACTCTATCAACTTGCCCGCTTTCTTCAGAGCCAGCCCCTATCGGTTGAAGAAGCTGACGAAATAGACGAAATAATAGATGAGCTGCTATGGAACATTCAATTCTCCAGAACCAGTGATGAAGCCCTTGCTGCGCTCGCCGCAGCGGTAGAGAAAGAGATTGAAGAAGGCAGAATTATGCCGATGTTTGATGAGAAGGGGAATTTCATAGAGTGGCAATCCGATCACAGACCACCTCATCTTTCTGGCGGTATTACTGGGCCTTACCAATGACAATTCGTCAAAAGGCGCGGCGGGTTTATAAACTCTGGCGTAAGAACCCTCTTCATCCAAGCCTTCGCTTTAAGCGATTAAAGCAGAGCCAACCGATTTATTCAGTGCGCATCGGTCAGGGGTACAGAGCGCTTGGGGTGTTGAGGGGTAATATAGTAACGTGGTTCTGGATTGGCAACCATGACGAGTATGAACAGCTCGTCAGGTTAAAACGTCTCTGAGCACTAGTCATGCACATGCTAAGGCTTCTCGCTTGCGCCAGCAGGATGGCATGACTTGGGATTGGCATATCAATAGCGCTCGAACCCGACGCTTGACAAAGGGTGCATTCACAGCCAGGGGCAAAACCCTGGGTAGACGACGGCAGTGCCGTCGTCTACCCTCTATAGATTTGCCTTCGCTGGCAGCATCGCTTGTGGAAGATGCCCCTATTGTTGAACGCACCCTTGACAAATCGCCTCGCTGCCGATAAGATATAGTGGACTGATAGGCCGATGTAGCTCAGTTGGTAGAGCACACGACTGAAAATCGTGGGGTCGTCAGTTCGATCCTGACCGTCGGCACTTGACAAGCAGCCAGGCTGCGCTATAATATGTAGCACATGCGGGAGTGGCTCAGTTGGTAGAGCGATTCCTTGCCAAGGAATAGGTCGCGGGTTCAAATCCCGTCTCCCGCTCTGGACAATGTCGAGTTGCGGGTGTCGGATAGCAACGAAATTGCGTTCGACATTCCCAACTCGACAGTTCGTTTTAGGGCCTGTGGCGTAGCTGGGAGCGCGCCTCAATCGCACTGAGGAGGTCAGGGGTTCGAATCCCCTCAGGTCCATTCCCCAAGCTCCTCGCACATCTTCTCCTTGCTCATGCTCTGGATCATTGACACCGACGCCGGCGTGGACGATGCGATCGCGCTCGGCCTGCCCTTCTCACCAACGCAAGATCAGCACCGCGCGATCGCTATCACCACCGTCAGCGGCAATGTGCACGTCAGCAAAGTGAACGTGAACGTAGGCGCAGTTTTGGACGTCCTAGGCGCCGACGTGCCGATCTACGCCGGCTGTGACCGACCGATGCGCGAACGCCCTGCGCACGCCGAGGAGTTTCACGGCCTGGACGGCCTAGGCGGCGCAGGGCTGGCCAAGACCGAGCGCCGTCCCGCCGATTTACACGCTGCGCTAGCTATCGGCCACCTGGCCAGGGCGCATGCTGGCACGCTGGGCATCATCACGCTTGGCCCACTTACGAACCTTGCCCTGGCCTGTAACCTCGACCCAGCGCTGCCAGCGCGCATCGCTCGGCTGGTGATCATGGGAGGAGCGTGGCAGGCGCGCGGTAACCAGACCCCAGCCGCCGAGTTCAACATCGCTGCGGATCCTGAATCGGCCCATACCGTCTTCGAGCGATTCCACGACATCATTCTGCTGCCATGGGAGGTGTCGCTCGATCAGATGATGCCTTCTGAGGTCTTCGAGCGCATCCGGGCTGGCCAGTCGGCGCGAGCGCGCTTCTTCGCCGCTATGACAGGCATTGCATACGACTGGCAGGCGCGATTCGGATTCACTGGCGTGCCTCTGCCAGATCCGCTGGCTGTCGTCGTGGCGCTCGACGAGCGTGCGATTGCCGAAGCACGCCAAGCGCGTGTGACGATAGACATCGGACACGATGTTGGCCGCGGCCTCTCTGCGCTGGACTATCGCCACCCTCAGCCCAACGCGCGCGTGGTCACTGCTGTGGACGCTGCGCACGCCTGGGAGATGATCGCTGCAGCTTGGGCGTGAGCGAGCACGTGTATCACGTGAACTCGTGGCCAAGAGTCCCACCTTCCAGTCGAATACCAAGGAATGCTGCGCTCCTTGCTCCGCACCGCTGCATACGATGCCCTGGCTCTAGAGTGTTCTCATTTGGAATGAGAAGTTGGGCGCGCCCCTTTTTTCTCATTCCCCCCGCGAGTGGAGTGAAGAAGCGAAGCGTCAATGTGCAGGTTCCAGCGAGCGCATCTCTCACATCATCACTGCCAATTTGGGTAAGCGTGCGTCACAAGAGTAAACGCAAAGAGAACGCACCGCGATCGCAGAGCATAAAAGACTTCTGCGCCCTCAGCGTCTCGGCAGTTTAGATCGCCTAACGAGCTAAACCCTGAAGTTGAGCACTCTGCTGACTCTCACAGACACTTAATCTTGTTATAATGTCAACGCTCGCGCAAAACCTGAGCTCACAACAAGGAGTAGAGAAAGTGAACAAGAAGACCAGTACCCTGTTCGGACTCACTGTGACAGTTGGCTTGCTTCTGGCAGCATGCGCGCCCGCAACGCCGGCTGCCCCTGTCTCACAACCAACTGCCCCACCCGCCGCTGGCGCCAAGAAGCGCGTCAAGCTCGTGCTCAACGGCACACTCGGCGACAAGTCCTTCTTCGATAGCGCCCAGCGCGGCATGGACATGATCGAAAACGAACTGGGCTATGAGGTGAGGACGATTGAGCTGGGCTATGACCGCAACAAGTGGGAGCCTGGCCTGGAGGATGCCGCAGCCGCGGATGACTACGACATCTTGGTGGCTGGCACCTTCGACATGAGCGCCTACGTCAGCCGCATCGCCCCGCAACACCCCAACAAGAAGTTCTGGATGTTCGACGCCGGCCCTGACTACGAAGGCAAAGAGGGCGGCTGCAGCAATAAGTGCGAGAACGTATATACCGTCCTCTTCCGCCAGAACGAAGGGTCGTACCTGCTCGGCGTGCTGGTCGGTGAGCTGCTCAAGTCGGGCAACCTGCCGGGCGCTGAGGGACGCACCAAAGTCGGCATCGTCGGCGGCTTGGACATTCCAGTGATCAACGACTTCATCGTCGGCTTCAAACAGGGCTTCGCCGAGTCCGGACTCGACCCCGAGGAGAACGTGCTGGTGCAATACGTAGGTGGTGACAGCCCGTTCAATAATCCGGCCAAGGGCAAAGAGATCGCCAACGCGATGTATGACCAGGGCGCGGTGATTGTATGGGGCGTGGCCGGCAACTCCGGCAACGGCGTGTTCGAGGCCGCGGTTGAGAAGAAGCTTTACGCGCTGGGCGTGGATAGCGACCAATATCAGACCATCGCTGATCCAGCGCAGAAGGCGACGATCATCACCTCGATGCTCAAGAACGTGGACCAAGGCCTGTTGCGCGCGGCTAAACTAGACGCCGAAGGCAAGCTGAAGTACGGCGCACCAGAGAGCGTGGGCGTAGCTGCCGATGCCGTGGGCGTGGCCGACAACGAGAACTACCAAAAGTTCGTGCCCAAGGAGATTCAGGAGAAGGTACAAGCAGCCTACGAGCGCGTCGCTAAGGGCGAGGTGGTCGTGGCATCGGCGTTTAAGTGATCGATCCGCTGCTGACTTGACAAATGGGCGCGCGGCGCGTTAAATCTCGTCGCGCGCCTTTCGCTTTGGCGCACACGCAGAAATGCAGGCCGATAGCACAAACACGATAGCGCCACCGCTGGTAGAGATGCGCCACATCACCAAGATCTACCCCAACGGCGTGCTGGCGGATAACGACGTTTCATTCTCGGTGCGCGCTGGCGAGATCCATGCCTTGGTGGGCGAGAACGGCGCCGGCAAATCCACGCTCATGAAGATTCTCTACGGCATGGAGCGCCCTACCTCCGGCCAGATTTACCTGCGCGGTCAGCCGGTGCAGATCCACAACCCGCATGAGGCGATCGCGCTGGGCATTGGCATGGTGCATCAGAACTTCATGCTGGTGCCTTCGTTCACAGTCGCCGAGAACATCGTGTTGGGGATAGAGCCGCAGCGCGGCGCGTTCGTGGACAAACAGGCCGCGATTGAGGCGACCCAAAGGCTCTCTCGACAATACGGCTTGCAGGTGGATCCCCTAGCGACGGTGGACGCGATACCGGTGGGGATGCGCCAGCGGGTGGAGATCCTCAAGGCGCTCTACCGCGGCGCGAGCGTGCTGATCCTGGACGAGCCGACCGCCGTGCTTACGCCTCAAGAGACGCACGAACTCTTCACTGCGATTCGCCAGCTCGTCCAGGGCGGTAAAACGGTGATCTTCATCTCGCACAAGCTGCGCGAGGTGATGGAGATCAGCGACCGCATCAGTGTGATGCGCGACGCGCGCATGGTCGGCACAGTCAACAAGTCCGACGCCGACGAGCGCCTACTGGCCAGGATGATGGTCGGCCGCGAGGTCTTTCTCAGCATAGAGAAGCCACCCATTCAGCGCGGGCCGGCGATGCTGAGGGTGCGCGACCTGGAATACGCCACCGAAGCCGGCGTCGAGGTGCTCAAACATATCTCGTTCAACGTCTATAGCGGCGAGATTTTCGGGATCGCGGGTGTCGAGGGCAATGGCCAAACCGAGTTGGTGGAGGTCATCGCTGGCTTGCGCGCGCCGCTGGGTGGGACGATCGAGCTGGACGGCAAACCAATCGCTGGCCTGTCTCCACGCGCAGTGCGTCAGGCCGGCGTCGCCCATATCCCGGAAGACCGCCTCTCGAATGGCGTAGCGCTAGAGATGAGCATTCGGGAGAACTTGATCGTAGATCGCTACAGCCGGCCGCCGTTCGCGCAGGGCTTCCTGCTCCACACCGCGGAGGTGGCGCGCAATGGCGAAGCGCTGATTGAGCAGTATGCCATCCGCGCGCCGGATAGCACTCTGCCGGCGGGGTCACTATCCGGCGGCAACATGCAGAAGGTGGTCGTGGCGCGCGAGCTTTCGTCGCAGCCCAAGCTGCTCATCGCCGCCCAACCCACCCGCGGCGTGGACATCGGCGCGACCGAGTTTATGCACGAGCAACTGATAAAGGCGCGCAACGCTGGCGTGGCCATTCTGCTCGTCTCAGCCGACTTGAGCGAGGTCATGTCGCTCTCCGACCGGCTGGCTGTCATGCACGATGGCCGCATCGTTGCCATCTTCCCAACGACCAAAGATCTATCAGAAGAAGAAGTGGGCCTATATATGCTCGGCACCAAGACAATGACACAGGCAGAGATCGAACAAAACTGGTAGGCCATGCAAGTTACCCTCCCGACGACAACCCCTTCTTTCGACCGCGCAGCCGAGCGGGCGCGCGTCCGGCGCGAGCGACGGCGCACAGCTCTGATCGACATCTCGGTCACGCTGCTCACCATCCTGCTAGCAATGTTGGTCGGCTTTATCGTTATGCTGATCATCGGCAAGGATCCGGTCTTGGCTTACTCATCGCTGTTGAGCGGGCCGCTGAGCCGCACGCACCGCACCGGACGTTGGATCGAAGATGCCACGACGTTGATCATCCTCGGCTTATCGGTCGCCATCCCATTTCGAGCGCGGCAGTTCAGCCTGGGCGCGCAGGGACAGATGTTCATGGCTGCGATGATCGCCGCTGTGATCGCGATCTACATCCCTCTGCCGCCGCTGGTCGCCGTGCTGCTGCCGTTGATCGCGGCGATGGTCGCCGGCTTTCTGGTGGGGTTGCTGCCCGGCCTGATGAAGGCCTACCTGAACGCAAACGAGATCGTCTCTACCCTGATGCTCAACGCGGTCATTGTGCTGCTATACGACTTCTTCCTGACCAACGTCTTCACGCCACCAGGGTCACAGACGATTCGCTCAGAAGCGATCCAGGCGAACAGCATGCTCGCCCGCTTCACCGCGCTGCTGGGCATCAACCTGGGCCGCGCGAACCTGGCCGTCCTGTTCGTCATTGTCTTGGTGATCGCGGTCTGGGCGCTACTTAATCGCACGCTACTGGGCTATGAGATACGCACCATCGGCGCCAATGAGAAGTTCGCCCGCTACGGGGGCATCAACACCCGTCGGGTGATCGCGCTATCGTTCGCCATCGGCGGCGCGATCGCTGCGATTGCCGGCGTGCACCTCGTGCTAGGGGTGCATCACCGGCTGATCCCCGGCATTGCGACTGGGCTGGGCTTTGAGGGGATTGTGGTCGCGTTGCTGGCGCGCAACAATCCGTTGCTCATCCCTATCACTGGCTTGTTCTACTCTTACCTGCGCGTTGGGGGCGACATCATGGAACAAGAAGCCGCGGTCGGCGCTGAGATCGTCCAGGTCATCCAGGCGGTGATCATCCTGCTGCTCACCGCGCAGGTGCTCTTGGAATACGTCAAGGCGCACAGCCGGCAAGTGAAGTGAGCATAACCAACCTGCACAAGGGACTATGGACCAAGTTTTGCAAGTCATCTTCAGCGCCACCTTCGTCGCAGCGGTGCTGCGCGTCTCCACCCCGATCATGCTGCCTGCGCTGGGCGGGCTGATCTCCGAGCTGGGCGGCGTAGTGAACATTGCCCTGGAAGGGATCATGCTGACGGCCGCATGTGCGGGCGTGCTGGTGAGCATCGCTACGCAGAGCGAATGGCTTGGGCTGCTGGCTGGGCTGGCCGCTGGCGCAGTGCTGGCGCTGATCTTGGCATTCTTTCACCTCAACCTAAAGGCCGATTTGATCTTAGCGGCCATCGCAATCAACATCCTGGCTTCGGGTGGGACGATCTTCGTCGTCTTCCTCCTTACCGGAGACAAAGGCAGCACCAGTGCCCTGGTGAGCAAACAAATGCCCTTCATCGAGATCCCTATCGTTAAGGATATTCCCATCTTGGGACCCATCCTGAGCGGCCAGAATCTGCTCACCTACGTGGCATTTCTGACCGTCATCCTTGTCTCGATCTTCCTGTATCGCACACGCACCGGCATCCACCTCCGCGCAGTGGGGGAGAACGCTGAGGCTGCGCGATCGGTGGGGATCGACGTGCGCAAGCAGCAATACCTCGCACTGCTGTTAAGCGGACTGTTGGCGGCCCTCGGCGGCATCTACCTCAGCATGGGCTACGTCAAGTTCTTCGCCCGCGACATGACCGCCGGTCGCGGCTTCATCGCGCTGGCCGCCATCTTCCTGGGTGGCAAGACGCCGCTCGGCACAATGACTGCTGCCCTGGTCTTCGGCGCAGCTGAGGCGCTCTCCGTCCAGCTCGGCAACCTGCGCGTCCCTAACCAACTGGTGCAAACGATCCCCTACCTGGCTACTCTGGCTGCGCTGGTGATCTACGCTGTGGCACAGCGCCAGCGCGCGATTGCGCGCCAGCGCAAGTTTCGCCAGTCCGCAATAAGCAGCTAGCCGATGGAAGCGGCCTCGCTGCGGTCCAGGATATACGGCGGGATTTATGGCCAGGCACTCGGCGATGCGTTTGGCATGCCGGCGCTGCTCACGCCGGCCCAGACGCGAGCGCGCTTCGGGCGCGTCACAGATTTCCTCCCCGCACCGGATGATCACCCAGTGCACGCTGGGTTGCCTGCGGGGCGGATCACCGATGACACCGAACAAGCGCTCTGGCTGGCGCGACAAATCATCCGCGAAGGCGGCGTCTCGTTAGAGGGCGCTGCGCGGGCCATACTGGCATGGTATGACGCGATCGGCGGGGAGACTTGTCCATTCGTCGGGCCAAGCACGCGCCGCGGCGTGGCCAACATCCGCGCCGGCATGGACCTGAAGCGCAGCGGGCTGGGAGGCGACACTAATGGATCGGCGATGCGCGCGTCGGTCGTGGGGTTGATTCACCCTGGTGACGTGGCGAGCGCCGCCCGCAATGCAGCGCTCACTGCCATCCCCACCCACAACACCAGCGTAGCCTGCGCTGCGGCTGCTGCGGTCGCTGGCGCGGTGGCGCGCGCGCTCGACCCAAAAGCGACGCTGCGCGGCGTGCTGCTCGCCGGTATCGAGGCCGCCGAGATCGGCGCCCAGATCGGCGCGCCGGCGCTGGGCGCGTCGGTCGCGCGGCGCATTGACCTGGCGATCAGCCTGGCCCGCGATGAGATGGGAGACACCGATAGCAAGATTCAGGCCATTTACGACCTGGTCGGCACAGGATTGGCTGCCAGCGAAGCCGCGCCAGCGGCCTTCGGCGTCGTCGCATTGGCCGACGGTGATCCCCTGCGCGCGGCAGAGATCGCCTTTGCGCTCTCCGGCGACGCTGACACAATCGGGGCGATGGCCTGTGCGATCTGCGGCGCCTGGAAGGGCGTCGAGGCGATCCCGGCCAGGCTGTGTGAGCGACTGCGGGCTGCCAATCCAGAATACGAATTTGACGCCATCGCGGAAGGACTGTTGGAGATCGCGCAACGACGAATCCCACGCCAAGCAAGCTCACAGTGAACCCGAACGTATTCGGCAATTGTTCAAATCGCGGAGCGTGCAGCTAAGCGCACGCCTAGTTGCATCTCACATACTCGCAACACGCTGCCAGGTGCGCACAGCCACCTCGCGCGCGCGGGCTGCGATCTCCACCTCATCCAGTGTCAGCAAGACTCGGTCAGCCATCAGCAGCCGGCCGTTGCAAAAGGTGTGGGTCACCATGCCGCCGTGAACGCCGAAGAGCAAATGCCAGGGAACGTTGCTAGCGTGTACGGGCGTGAACGGCCGGTATTCCACCAGGATCACGTCAGCCGGCGCGCCGATCGTCAGGCTGCCGCTCAACGCCGGCCAGAAGCAGCGCGCGATGTGGGCGTTGTTCTGGTAGACCAGGCGGGTCACCACATCCGCGCCCATCGCGCGCGGGTCGCCGGCATGTCCCTTGTGCAGCAGATCGCAGACCTTCATCTCGGCGAATGCATCGTTTGAGAACCCATCATTGCCCAGCCCGACGCAGATGCCGCGGGCCAACATATCGCCCACGCGAGCAACCCCCACCCCATTGTTCATGTTGCTGCGAGGTTGATGGGTCACCTTAGCGCCTCGTTCAGCGAGGATGTCTATTTCGCGGTCGTTAACGTGGATGCAGTGCGCACAAATGGTGCGTTCGGTCAAAGCGCCGCGCGCCTCCAAGCGTTCCACCACCGACATGCCATAGCGACGGTGGCTATCTTCTTCATCGGCTGGATCCTCGGCCACATGCAAGTGGATCGGGATGTTTAGTTGGCGCGCGGTTCCGACACAGGCGTCTAGCGTCTCATCGCTCACTGTGAATGACGCATGAATCCCCACCGCTGCGGCCAGATGCGATTCTGGCTTTGTTGCCAGTGATTGCGCGAAGCGCGCATTCTCCTGAATGCCTCGCCTCGCGCCATCTGGGCCATTGCGATCGGTCACCTCGTAGCACAACGCTGCGCGCAGGCCGGCGCGCGTTACAGCCTCAGCGACCGCATCCAGCGACCCTTCAATGGCCTCAGGGCTGGCGTGATGATCTATCAGCGTAGTCGTTCCGTGCTTGATCGCGTCCACCAGGCAGACCAGCGCAGAGTATTTCACCCCCTCCAGGTCCAGGGCGCGGTCGAGTCGCCACCAAAGCCTTTGCAAAATCTCGATGAAGTTGCGCGGCGGTTCACCAGGGATGGCCATGCCGCGCGCAAACGCCCCGTAGAAGTGCGTGTGGGCGCAGATGTTGGCCGGCAGGATCAGCTTGCCGGCTGCATCCAGGACGCGCAGGGCAGCCAGGTCTCGGTATCGGCTGCTTAGCTCACTGGTAGACCCCAAATCGGCGATTCGGCCATCGCAGATCAATAGCCCGCCGTCCTCGATCACCAGGTTAGGTTCGGACATGGTGATCACGCAGCCATGTGTGATGAGGATGCGCTCCGGCTGTGTCATGACAGGCCTAGTATGCAATGTCAGGGCGCTGATGCCAAGCTAAGCCAGATCGCCATCAAGGCCGGGATCGTCCATCAAGCGGACGTAGCGGTCGCTGCGCGAGGTTAATTCACTGATCTCTAGCGCGTGCATCAGGCGGTCGCCGGTGGTCTGGATAAACGTAATCCGCCGCCACTTCAGTGAGGGGATCGGGCGCGGCAGGCGCTGAAGCGGTCCGATCTGGATCTTGTAGTAGAGGTCTTGGGCGCGCGGATGCGCTGGCTGATCGGGGAATAAGTCCAGCCGGCGCACCAGCTCATGCCCGCGCACTCGTGCGTACTCGTGGATGGCCCACTTCTCGTCGCCGAACTTCTCGGTCAAGTAAAACGCTAGGTAATCGGCCAAGTATTCGCGCGGGGCATATTTGACGGGGATGCGATACCAGTGGTCCCAGCGCGCGATCTCCAGGTCGCGCGGATGATTGATCAAACAAACCAGCACACGGGCTTCGGGTGGGATCATTATTACCTAGCACGCAGTGTAGCACCGATGAATCTAAATAGGTGGGTGCATGCTCTGACGAGGGCAAGCCCTGTTCTGGGCATATCGCCTTGTAGACGGTCAAAGACATATTTAGTGCCTCTCTATTCTCCGCCTTGAATACCCCTACCCATGACCACTATTCGCCCGCGCCGCTCGCGCAGCCTGAGCTTGTCAGCTCAGCAAGTTTGAGCACTTGGTTCTCGGCTTGTAGCTGAGTCCGCCGCACGAATAGACGCTCTAGCGTCTGGTTGTGATAGACACCGGTCCAGACTGCATAGCGCCCAGCAGGCAAGCCCCTCAACTTGTCACGCTCAATGACAACGCTATCCGGCACTATGTCTCCGGCGCGCCAAACGTCAGTAGGGTACTTGCCACTACGAAAGGCCTGATCGTGCTGCGCCACAAGAATCTTCTGAGCATCAAAAAGGTGAACAAAGACCGTGTAGGGTTGACCAATCGCCTGCCGCGCACGCCAGCGAAACTGAATCTCCAACTGCGCGTCACAGCGCAGATTCGCCGGCAGGTTGAACCATAAGAGGTCAAGGCCAGATTCGAACTCAGCCACAGCAGGCATCATCAACCAGCGCCACCGCTCTGGCCCGCTCTGCGAGACTGCTATCCGCCCCAAGCGATTCGAGCAAGTCGCCTCTCCGACCGATGGACAGGACCATGCAAGGAGGTCACCAGTGACCTGGTCGAAGAAATTAACAGTGAAGTAAATCAACGTAGGGAAGTTGCCGTGGCGCATGACCACTTGGTAGGTCTCGGCAAATACCAGCCCTGCCGGCCAGCGCCAGGTTGGCAACGTGTTATTGCCGGGCGTGCGACGCTCGCGCAACTGCAGCGACTGGCCGTGCACATCGAACACGTCTACCTGGATTCCGTAGCCGCGATCAGTGGGGTGCAGGATCTCCCAGAAAGCTGTGATGGCGGCGGGCTGTCCATGCTCAGTATGCGACGTTTCCGTCCGATACCCTATCAGTCGCACCGCATCACCAAAGACAACGTTCATAGGCACCTCGACGCGCGTGCGCGCTTCCTTGAGCGAGAGCGCCGCCGGAGGCCGATAGGCCGGCTGAAGCACCAGCCACGGAGACATCAGCGAGACCATCGCAGGGCCTGCCAAAACCACAGCGCTCCATCCCTGCCGCCAGCGGTCAGGCAAGTACTCTGCACCAAAGGCAACGAAGAGCGAGAACGTAGCCAAAGCTGGCAGAAAGAAGCGGCCGGAGAGCAGTGACGGTTCATCAGCAGCGACGGCGCGCGCGATTGGCGCACTGGCGATGGCAACCCAGAAACACGCCAGCGGCCAGATCAACCGGCCGGCAAACCGGCGCGCCCTCCAGAGCGCAAATGCCAAGGCTGCCAGACTGCCCAGCGCTGCGCCAATTGCAATGTCGATCCAAAGAGAGGGCGGGCTGAGCGTGCCCCAGCTATAACTGGCGAACAAAGATTCAAAGCTGATATACCAGCCGCGTCCTAGCACAGCATGGAGCTTGGTCAGAAAACCAGCACCATCCACTGCATTAGGCACAGCCAGCGCAGCGGCTGCCCTGGGCACAACTAAGTTGGTGAGTGCAGCAGTGGTTCGTCCCTCGGAGATGGCTGCGCCAAGCAGGATCACCAGCAGCGCGCCAGCGAGAAATCCAGCGCTACCTATCCAAGACCGACGTCGCAGGACGATCGGGAATAACGCAAGCGCAGACCCAAGCGCAACGAACCAACCGTTGGCTTTGACCCAAGTGGCTAACCCAGCAATCAGACCTGCTAAAACACAACCGATAGCGAGCCGAGCATCGCGTTGCAGGCGGACAACAGCCCAAAGCGCAATTGCGCTGATCACGATCATGCCCACATCATTGCTGATCGCCCCACTTAGAAACACGGACTGCGGCCAGAAGGCATAGAAGGCTGCAGCAAGCAGCGCGAGGCGCGGTCGAGCCGGCCATAGCGCGCGCGCCGCGGCATACACAAAAGGAATGCCCAGTGCGCTGATCAACAAAGAGGTCATCCGGCCCAGCCGAAGCGCGAGCGCGGTGCCGCGCCATGGAAAGCGATCAGACGATTCCGGCACTACCCAGGTTCGCCCACCGGCAGTGAAGACGGGCGAAAGATCCTCTTCCCCGGGCACAAGTACCATCGGGAGCGCTACGAGTATGTAGTAGAGCGGCGGTTGATGGGTTTCGTCAAAGTCAACTAGCTTCAGGCCCAACGGCGGCAGCGCGTAGTGTCTCGAGAGATAACGAGCGTAAGCGTAGTGGCCAGTTTCATCAAACGATTCCCACAGCGGGGTGTTGAGCGAGAACATTAGGCCGAGCAGCAACCTGACAAGGATCAAAAAAGCGAGTGGTGCGGGATAACGCAGGCTATGCATCGTCGTGGGAGATTTTAGGCCGCTGCGGCGGCTTGCCCTCCGTCAACAATCCGGCCTTGTCTTGCGCGACATCACAAACTGGCCGGGTTTGAGCGGGTTTGCGCGACCTAGAAGATTAAACGCACGATCTTGCGCCCGCCACATACGCTGCTTGGACGCTGCGCAGTGATGGTCATAGCCCAGCAGATGAAGCATGCCGTGGATCACTAATAAGGTCAGCTCGTCTGCCACATCATGGCCAAATTGTTCAGCTTGTGCGACGCAGCGATCCACCGAGATAGCAATGTCACCCAGGTAAAACGGTTCTGAGAGCTTGCCTTCGCAGGTTAGCTGCCCGTCGCAGAGCATCTCGGTGCCGAAAGAGAGCACGTCGGTCGGCGCATCAACACCGCGAAACTGTTTATTCAGCGCTTGCAGCTCGGCATCACTGGTTAGACGAATCGCGCACTCAACCGACGATGGTAGGTCGCGCGCCTGCGCCAGGCTGGCCAGCGCAGCGCGGCGCACCCATGAGCGCCGGACCAGCCTACGGTAGGCAGCATGAACGTATACGTGGATCTGAGCGCTGAGAGGCAGCGCGTGACACTGACTGCGGGCCACGTTTACAGCGTCGCCAGTTCCTGCTGGGGTAGCGCCGGCTGAGGCACAGGGGCAGGTGCAACGGCCAGTGCTTCAGCCGACTGGGCGGGATACTGCATGCGCGGATGGTAGACGCCGCGCAAGGTCTCAAGGAATGACTGGCGCACCAACTCGATCTCGCGCAGCGTCAGGTCGCTATCGTCCAGTTGATGATCAGCCAACCGCTCAGCGAAGAGCTGGCGAAGCGCAGCGTCCATCTCCTCAAAGCTGGCAAAACGTCCAGCGCGTACCATCGCCTCACTGCCATCCGCCAGCATCAGTATCGCTGTTTCTTTGCTGCGTGGCCGCGGCCCAGGATAGCGAAAGGCGTTGGCATCCACGGGCTGATCGCTAGACCGGCACGCTTGCACGTATTGATACTGTGTCTTTGTTGTGCCATGATGCTCAGCGATAAAAGCCCTGAGGCGCGCCGGCAAGCGATATTTAGCTGCCAGTTTCAGCCCGTCCGTAACGTGATTTCTCAGAATTGTTGAGCTGGTCAAAGGGTCGAGCCGATCGTGTGGATTAAACCCCTCAAGCTGATTCTCGATGAAGAACTGTGGATTATTCAACTTACCGATGTCATGAAAGTATGCGCCGACGCGGGTGAGCAGCGCATCTGCGCCGATGCGCTCAGCGGCATTCTCGGCAAGGTGCGCCACCATTAAGGTGTGGTGATAGGTGCCAGGGGCTTGTGTCACCATCCGTTGAAGGAGCGGGTGTGAGAGGCGCGAGAGTTCGATCAACTGGACAACCGTTGTCACGTCGAACAGGAAGCCGCTCAAGTAGAGCAGCGCAATCGACAGTCCTGCCGACAAGGTACCGCTGAGCAGGCTCGCCCCGAGCGTAACGGCGAACATCGGCAGATCGCCGGCCTGTAGCAGCGGCAGTCGCATTGCTACCAGCACAGCGCTCTGGGCTAAACCGGCCAGCAGCCCAGCGCGCAGGAAGTAGCTTAATCGCTCAACGCGTCCTAACGAGAGGCACGCAGCCAGCCCACCGGCGAAGATAAACAGCGCAGTCTCCAACTGCTTTTCTTCAACCCCTGCCAGTCCTCCCATGATCAGCGCGCTGAGCAGACCAGGCAATAGCCCAGACCAGCTTGCGATGGTCATAGCAACCGCTGACCACGGGAACAGGTAAGGCAGCGTGGCGCGCCCAGGCAACAGAAGATATGCCAGGATAACGGCGATAGCGAGCAGCACTACGCTCAGCACCATCTGACGCGCGGGGCGCTTGAACAAGTTGGCGCGCGTGTGGACGATGCCGGCGATGAATAAAGACACCGATAGCCCGCTGAGCATAAGCGCGCTAAGCACGCCCATCCAAGTCAATCCAGGCCGACGAAGATTAAACCGCTCTAGTGCTTCTATCTCGTTAGGGCCGATGATCTGACCGCTGCGAATGATGATTTGATTTGCCTCATACTTACGCTCGACGGGTTTTACTGCTTCTCGGGCTGCGCGGCGGGCAGCTTCTGTGGCCGCTGCGTCGTAGTTGGTGTTGGGCACGATGAGCGCACTGACCAACTGAGTTACGATCTCGGCTTCATCGGGTTGCAAGCTAAAACTGATCAACTGTGGCACGCTGGCGCGAACCTCTTCGAGGTTGCCGGGGTGAATAGGACGACGAAGGATGGTGTCCAGTACTGCTGTAGTCTGTGCTGAGACCCGCCCCCATTGACGGTCCTGGAGCGCTGTAATCGCACGCGCAGTGGATTCGCGAATGCTCAGCTCATCGAGGCTGATGAGCTTGCGAATGCGTTCATCTGGGTTAAGGGCTGCATCGTTACGGATCTGCTGAATGTAGTCCAGCACCTCGTAGGCCAGCGACATCTGCCTCCGCGAGGTCTGCACGTCTGGCGGAGTGAAGATGGGCGCGACGCTGGCTTCAGCCAGGTCGCGCTGGCGATTGGTCTCCACATCACTGACATACGTCAGCCGGTAAGGCGCACGGATGTCGTAATCCGCGACGTCGCCCAGGTTGTAGACAACACTTGAGCCGACCACATACCTAGATAGCTGGGCAGCCGTCAAGGCCACAAGCCCGATACAGGCAGTGGCGACCAAAGCCAGGAGTGACCTGCGCGGCAATCCCTCCCAGCGCTGGCGCGCGTCGGAAGTTGCTTCGAGACTTATCATCTTAGTCCTGCGCCAGAGAACTGGTTCAGCAGTCAGCGCGGACAATTCCAACGTGTTTTGCTGCGTGGAAGGGCGTACTCTCTGACCAGCGTGCTATGCCGAAAGCAGCTCGCGCACGATCTCGTTCACCAGCTTGCCATCGGCGATGTCTTTTACTTTTGGCTGCAGCGCCTTCATCACTTGGCCGTGCTGCTTCGGGGAGGTGATATTGAGTTCTTGAATAGTCTGCTTCGCCAGCGCGACGATTTCCTCACGGGTCAACTGTTTGGGCAGAAACGATCGCAGCACCTCCAGCTCGGCTTCTTGCTGCGCGGCCAGGTCCTCGCGCCCTGCATTCCTCGCTTCTAGAAGCGATTCCTCGTGTTGTTTGATCTCGCGCCGGATGAGCGCTAGGATATCACTATCGCTCAACACACCACCTCGCCCATCGGTGCGCGCCTCGACTTCGGCATTTTTGATCTGAGCAACGAGCAGGCGCAGTGCTGTCTTGCGCGCTTCATCACCGCCGCGCATGGCTAGCTTTAACTCATCCTGAATGCGCTGCTTGAGGTCCGGTTGCATACGGCTCAATTCTACAACTCTAGAGAGCACCACTCTGGCACTGGGTGCATTCACCAATAGGGGCATCTTTCACAAGCGATGCTGCCGGCGAAGGCAAATCTATAGAGGGTGGACGACGGCAATACCATCGCCCACCCAAGCTTTTGCCCCTGGCTGTGAATGCACCCCTAGCACTCGACAAACAAAAGCGAGCCTGTCGCTCGCCCCGTTCTTAAACACAGATGAACCTGCTTTACGCAGTCGGAGCTCACTCCGTCTGCGCGAACTTCATGCTCTGCCGCCGGCTCTTGCGCAACTTGGCTGCGCGCTTGCGCTTGTTGATCACGCTGGGCTTCTCGTAGAAGCGCCGATTGCGCACCTCATTGATGATTCGGCTGCCTTGGACGACTTTGTTGAAGCGCCGCAGGGCCGACTCGAAGGACTCACCCTCTTCGACGATTATGCGGGACACTCGATCACCTTCCTTTGCTCTCCTTCAGACCGTGGCCAATTATATTGAGTCAGCACGTCTTGTCAATACTAGAGAGTGCTTAACTTCAAAGTGACCTTGGTCCACCATGGCTCAAACCATCGGGCACAGGCGCGCTCGAAGCAAATCAAGCGCCTCTCAAAGTATGCGGAAAGAAGCGCGGGAGCAATGCTCCCTTTGTGCCTGTCTCCGCTCTCTCTATGTCTCTCTTTTTGCGCAGTCGCCTCATCACCTTCAAATGGCACACTCCCCTTTCTTGACTCAAGCCAATCAGCGTGGTATCATGCTATGGCAAATTTTAGCACTCTACTCGCATGACTGCTAATCAGATTGTCATAACACAACCGGAACTTACGCCACGCCAGCAGAAGATCCTGGGGCTGATAGTACAGGCTTATATTAACACTGCCACGCCAGTAAGCTCTAAGCTAATCCAGGAGATGAGCGACCTGGGTGTGTCGAGCGCGACCATTCGCAACGAGATGTCGACGCTCGAATCACTGGGCTACCTCACCCATCCGCATACCTCTGCCGGGCGCGTGCCGACAGACAAAGGATATCGCTACTTCGTGGAGAAGTTGATCGGCGATGTTGAGCTGCCGCAGGTCGAGCGCAACATGATTCGCCATCAGTTTCACCAAGCCAAACTGGAGATGAGCCAGTGGATGCAACTAGCAGCAGCGATCCTAGCCCGCTCGGCGCGCAGCGCAGCGCTGGTTACAGCCCCTAAGCTAGAGAACCCACGCTTGCGGCATCTCGAACTCATCTCTACCCAATCGCAACGGGTGCTCCTTGTGGTGGTGTTCCAAGGCGGCACAGTGCGTCAGCGTTACATAAATGTAAAAGAGCCGATCACGCAGTCCGCGCTCAGCCAAGTCGCAGCCAAGTTTAATAGTATCGGGCATAACCTAGAAGCTACCAGCTTGAAGACGAAGCTCACTGATCTAAGTGAGTTTGAACAAGACGTGTTAAACGTTTTGATTGAGCTCGCCACTGAAGCGGACGATCTGCCGCTGAACGAGGTATATCGCGATGGCTTGACCGAGGTGCTCCAGGCACCGGAGTTCGTCAGCCGAGACGATGCAAGCACCCTCGTGAGCGCGTTTGAGCAACCTGCTTTTCTGAGCAAGGCGATTAACGCGCCAGTAGGCACAGTGCAAGTCGTCATTGGCGGCGAGGGGCAATGGCGCGAACTCAGCGCATGCAGCATGGTGCTGGCACGCTACGGCGTGGAGGGCTTTGCTACCGGCGCACTCGGCGTGCTTGGCCCTACCCGCATGCCATACGGCCGCGCTATTGGCACAGTGCGCTACGTGGCCGACCTGATGAGCGATCTAGTCAGCGAGCTTTACGTTGACGACCCAGCTTAGCTGAGGATTAGCTGTTGCTAAGCCTGCATCGCTATATTAGCCTTTCGCTCTACGCGAGGAGGACGATTTATGGAACATGACACCAACGCACAGGAACAAATGCTTACGAAGGACACTGCTGGTCATCAGGAGGCCGGCGCATCACAAGCTGGCCAGTCAGCTCATGAAACCACAGGTGAATCCATTACCGACGCACTAGCGATTCTTCAGAAGGAACTTGAAGAAGCAAAGGCCAAAGCCAGCGAGTACTTGGATGGTTGGCAACGCGCGCGCGCCGAGTTCGCCAACTACAAAAAGCGCCAAGAACAACAGAACGCTGAACTGCGCGCATTCGCCGCCATTGATCTGATCCGCAAGCTCCTACCGATTCAGGATGACTTCGAGCGTGCTATCAAGACGTTGCCGGAGGGCATCTCGCACATGACTTGGATCGAAGGCGTGCTTCTGATCCATCGCAAGCTACAGCTCATCCTGGAGAGCGAGGGAGTGAGGGCAATTGAGGTCAAAAAGGATGATCCGTTTGACCCAGCGCTGCACGAAGCCATCAGCCACGACGAAGCAGAAGGCGTTGCCAGTGGACACATCATTGAAGAAGTTCAGAAGGGATACAAGCTTGGCGAGCGCGTCATTCGCCCAACACTAGTGAGAGTTGCAAAGTGAGGGGCACCCCCAGGCGTAATCAGAAGAGCAAAAACAGCGAGACTTAACATGGGAAAAATAATTGGTATTGACCTAGGAACTACGAACAGCGTCGTGGCCGTCATGGAAGGCGGCGAGCCTACCGTCATCCCCAGCGCGGAGGGATCGCGGCTGATCCCCTCTGTAGTGGCCGTGAATCCGAAGAACAACGAGCGGTTGATCGGCCAAGTGGCCAAACGTCAAGCCGTCACCAATCCAGAGAACACCATCTTCTCGATCAAGCGCTTTATGGGGCGCAAGTTCAACGACCCAGAAGTGCAACGCGCCCTGAAGGTCGTCCCCTACAAGGTGGTTCCTGCGCCCAACGGCGACTGCCGCGTGATCATGGGCGGCAAGGAATACTCGCCCCAGGAGATCAGCGCGATGATCCTTCAAAAGATCAAAGCCGATGCCGAAGCCTACTTGGGCGAGCCGGTGACCCAGGCGGTGATCACCGTGCCGGCTTACTTTAACGATGCCCAGCGCCAGGCAACCAAGGACGCCGGCAAGATCGCTGGCCTAGAAGTGCTGCGCATCATTAACGAGCCGACCGCCTCGTCGCTGGCTTACGGGTTGGACAAGAAGAAGGACCAAACCATCGTCGTATATGACATGGGTGGCGGCACCTTCGACGTAAGCGTGCTAGAAGTCGGGGACGGCGTGTTCGAGGTCAAGGCGACCAACGGCGATACCTTCCTGGGCGGAGATGACTTCGACAACCGCATCATCGAATACCTGATTGACTTGTTCAAAAAGGAGACTGGCATAGACATTCGGGGCGACCGCCAGGCGCTTCAGCGCCTGAAGGAAGCTGCTGAGAAAGCCAAGATCGAGCTCTCGTCGGTGATGGAGACGGAGATCAACCTACCTTACCTTACCGCCGACGCCAGCGGACCCAAGCACTTAGTGACCAGGCTCACCCGTTCGCGTCTGGAGCAGCTCACCGAGGACCTGATCGCGCGCAGCATGGGGCCGTGCGAACTCGCGCTCAAAGACGCCGGCATCAGCAAGAGTGAGATCGACGAAGTGGTGCTGGTGGGTGGCATGACGCGCATGCCAGCCATCCAGGAGGCTGTCCGGCGCGCCTTCGGCAAAGAACCTAACCGCAGCGTAAACCCCGACGAGGTCGTCGCGATCGGTGCCGCGGTACAGGCTGGCGTGCTGGGTGGCGAGGTGCGCGACGTGCTATTGCTGGACGTGACCCCGCTCACCCTGAGCATCGAGACGCTGGGGGGTGTGGCCACACCGCTTATCGAGCGCAACACCACCATCCCTACCCGCAAGAGCCAGATCTTCAGCACGGCCACAGATAACCAGACCAGCGTTGAGATTCACATCGTGCAGGGCGAGCGCCCCATGGCCGCTGACAACAAGTCGCTTGGCAAGTTCATCTTGGATGGCATCCCGCCTGCTCCGCGCGGCGTGCCACAAATCGAAGTCTCGTTCGACATCGACGCTAACGGCATCCTGAACGTCACAGCGACCGACAAAGCCACTGGGAAGAGCGCGCACATCACGATTCAGCCATCGTCCGGCCTGGCCAAAGACGAGATCGAACGCATGGTGCGCGAAGCGCAGGCCTACGCCGCCGAGGACAAAGCGCGCCGCGAGCGGGTGGAGGCGCATAACGAGGGCGACAACGCTGCCTACCAAGCTGAGAAGTTCCTCCGAGAGAACGGCGACAAAATTCCCGCTGACCAAAAGGCCGAACTTGAAGCCAAGATCACCGCAGTGCGCCAAGCCATCATGGGTGACGACATCGCTGCGATGAGGAGCGCCACATTCGACCTTAAACAAGTCTTGAGCCAAATCGGCGCTGCGATGTATCAGCAAGCCGGCACCGCCAGCGGCCCAGCGAGCAAAGATGATACTGGTCCATCTGACGACGGCAAGCAGACCTCTTCAGACGGCGATGTCGTCGAAGGTGAATTTAGGGAGACAAAATAGCAATGCGGAACGCATTACGTATGTAATACGCAATACGTATTTCTTGTGGTCTAGATCAGATCAATATATTTATGTCTCCGGCTAAGCGCGACTATTATGAGGTGCTCGGCGTTTCCCGCGATGCCAGCCAGGAAGAGATTAAGAAGGCCTTTCGCCGGCTGGCGCGCCAATATCATCCGGATGTCAATCGCTCGCCGGATGCCGAGAGCAAGTTCAAAGAGATCAACGAGGCATACGAAGTGCTCGGCGATGAGCAGAAGCGCGCTGCCTACGATCGTTATGGCCACAGCGCTGCGCAGGGCGGTTTCGGCCCAGAAGGGTTCGGCGACATCAGCGACATCTTTAACGAGTTCTTCAGCGGCTTCGCACGCACCAATGCCCAGACGAGGCGCAGCCCGCGGCGCGGCGCCGATCTGCGGTATGACCTCAAGATTGACTTTCTAGACGCTGTCTTCGGCACTGAGAAAGAAATTGAGGTCGTGCGCAACGAAACTTGCCCGCGGTGTAGCGGGTCGGGTGCTGAACCCGGAACAACACCTGTGCGCTGCCGAACCTGCAACGGCACTGGCGAGGTGCGTCGCGTACAACAGAGCATCCTCGGCTCATTCGTCAGCGTCGCAACCTGCCCAACGTGCAACGGCACTGGCGAGGTCATCACCACGCCCTGCCGGCAGTGTGGCGGACGCAAGCAGGTGCGCGTGACGCGCACCCTGCTCGTGACCGTGCCGCCTGGCGTGGACACGGGCACACAAATTCGCCTGAACGGCGAGGGCGAGCCAGGCATTAACGGAGGACAGCCAGGCAACCTCTACGTCGTCATCAACGTGACGCCTCATCCCTTCTTTCGGCGCAAGGACGAGGACATCATCGTTGAGATCTCGATCAACATCGCCCAGGCTGCGCTGGGCGATGAGATCGAGGTGCCTACTGTGGACGGTAAAGAGAAACTCATCATTCCCGCAGGCACGCAGAGTGGGAGCGTCTTTCGCCTCAAGGGCAAGGGCGTTCCTCACCTGCGCCGGAACACGCGGGGCGACCAGATCGTCATCGTTACTGTGCAGGTGCCGCAGTCATTGACAGCCGAGCAGAAGCGCCTGTTCCTTGAGCTGGCCAAAACGCTGGGCAAAGAAGTCGTGCCACAGCAAGAGAAGGGATTTTTCGACAAACTCAGGGATGCGTTCGGCGTCTAATCGCTCCTCTCTTGCCCGACGCTGTCTCGCTGCCGGCGCGAGCGCATGGCTGCTCGCACTGCTGAACGGATGTGGCGACCTGGGTGAACCGCTGGCTGCGGTCGAGGCCTTTCCATCCCCTATTGCTTTCGTCACTGCGGGGCCACCGCCGCAAGCCACGCCTACCCCTACCCTGCAGCCTCTGCCCACCGATACGCCCATTCCACCGACACCAGCGCCCAAGCGTAAACCCCAGGAGAGCACAGCCGCGATCGGGCTATGGAGCAGCCAGCTTCAATCGGCCGAGTCTTTCCCTGGTTTCCTCGACCTGGCCGTGGGCGATGCCGCACGCGATTACCAGCGCACGCGCAATCAGTTTCTCATCACGCTAGCACAGCAACAGCTTGCGTCCGCCCCGCCCGAGCAGCTCGACGCGCTGCGGACGAACCAGCCGGACTGGCTGCTTTACGACCGGAACCGGCGGATCGCGTTTAGCTCAGCCAACAACCGAGCACCTCTGTTGGATATACGCAACGAGGCCGTGCGCAGCCGGCTGGCTGAGGAAGTAGCTAACCTGATCAACGCAGGCTCATTTGATGGCATCCTGCTCCAAGACGTCGGCATGGATTTGATCCGGCCGAACGCAGCACCAGTCTTCACAGGCACAAAGACGTTTACTGAACAACAGCGCCGCGACGCTGTCGAAGGGCTGCTGCGCACTATCCGTGATCGCGTCCCCAATAAGTTAATCATCATCGGGGGCTACGCCTGGCGCGATGGAGCGGCCTTCGCAGCGCGCAGGGATGAAGCACAAACGCTGGCGACGCTGGCCGACGGCATCCACATCGAATACTTCCTGCGCGTGCCGCTGAGCAAGACCAACGAGTTCAAATCAGAAGCTGAATGGAAGCGCGACGTGGACTACCTGAGCGTCGCTTCGCAGGACAATAAAATCGTGTTGCTCACCACGCCGCTGGGGGACGCGCCCGCGGAGTTGACCCGCCAATGGCTCAACTACGCCACGGCCTCCTACCTGCTGGGCAAGAATGGAGACTACACCTACTTCCAATTCGCCAGCGACGACCCGTCGTATGCTGGCGATCCGGTCTTAAGCGCGCCGATCGGCGCGCCCAGCGAGCCGTACACAAAGCTGAGCAGCGGCATTTACCAACGCCGCTTTGGCCGCGGCCTGGTACTGGTCAACCCCAGCAGTGAGCAGAAACGGACAACGCTAGACAAGGCCTACAAGACCCTTCAGGGCAATCCAGTGGAATCGGCCATCACGATGGGTCCTCGAACAGGTATCATTCTGCTCAGCACGCAATAAGCGCGGGCGCACGTTCGGATATTTAAGTTATCCAGCAGAGTAACGCAACGGAGTGCCTTGATGATCTCCTTTGAGGCATACGCTTGCCATGACGATGCCCACATGGCCGAGTGGATTGATGGCGACCTGAGCCTGCTGCCTGCTCTGTCGCCGACGCAGCAGCATGTGCGCGATCAGCTACTGATGCTGCTGAGCGAATACGCTGAAATGAGCGGGCGCGGCCTGGTCATCCCCGCGCCGTTCGCCGTCCGCATGCCGGAGGAGATGCGCCGAGGGCGCGAGCCGGATCTCATCTTCGTGCCCAGCGAGTTCATTGAAACTGTTCAGGAACACTACGTCAACAGCCATGGCGTCGGCATCGTGGTTGAAGTGACCGACGCGCGTAGCCGCTACTTGGATAGCGTGGAGAAGTTCCACGACTACCAACTGGCCGGCATTCCCGAGTACTGGCTGTTTGACGCAGAGGATCGTTCCGCGCGCTTTTTCGCCCTCGCGCGCCGACGCTATGTACAAATGTCTCTAGATGCGGAGGGCTACTACCACTCCTCTGTCCTGCGGGGGTTCGCTTTCGCACCTGCACTCATCTGGCCGGAGTAATGCGAAGATGAGGATAGGTCATCTGCTCGGCTGGGCTGTGGCGCTCGTGCTGTTCGCTTCCCAGCTATGGCTCTTCAGGACGTTCTTTATTGACGACGCCTTCATCACATTTCGCTACGTTCGGCAGTTTGTGGCCGGCAACGGGCTGGTTTACAACATCGGCGAGCGGGTGGAAGGCTACTCGAACTTTCTGTGGATCATGCTATTGGCGCTGCCGCATGCCTTCGGCGCAGAATTGATCACCACAGCGCGCGTGCTGAGCGTAATACTGAGCGTTGGCTCGCTGATCCTGACCTATAGCCTGGCGCGTGCAGCGCCCTATCCCATCCTCGCGCCAATCATGCTGGCAGCCGCCGCCCCGTTCGGCGCTTGGGCGATGGGCGGACTAGAGACGAGCCTGTTCGCCTTTCTGGTCATTGCCAGCGTCACTGCCTTCATTTACGAGGAGGAACGTGGGCGCGGTGCCATATCTGGAGTGCTCTTCGGATTGCTGGCTCTGGCGCGGCCAGAGGGTGTGCTCTTCTTCGCCCTGGCGATCGGATTTCGCGCCTGGCGACTGTTTTCGTCCAGCACAGGGCGGGTGGTGAAGATCGAATCGCGCGACTGGGCACGACTAGCCGGCTTTATCGCGC
>Ga0308394_1000183_pt1 | contig 37044 bp, 32 predicted proteins | sample Hotspr2Sampleme2_FD_202366 | JGI IMG/M metagenome (GOLD analysis project Ga0308394, IMG submission 202366) | Hot spring phototrophic mat microbial communities from Mushroom Spring, Yellowstone National Park, Wyoming, United States - 20050701_me2 ...
AGCCCAAACACAATCTGGCTCGGGTCTCCCCCCGGCTGCACTACCCAGTCATACCGCAATCGCCCCCCCTCCAAATAATACCGCATGTCTATGCCCGCATACACCCTCTTCACCCACGCTTCCTTATAGCGGCGCACATACGTAGCGTGTCTCGTCGGATCATTCCCAATCAGGTAGTTGTAGTACCCCTCCAACATCTCTCGCCCCTCCCTTCGGGGATGCGCCGCACAACCCCGCAGTTTCATCAGCACCCGATGCCCTATCAGCTCTACCTGCGTGCGACCAAACTTCTCACGCAGAAAAGGCTCACGGGCCTCTGCAGAGGGCTTCTCTTCCAGCTTGAAGAAGGTATAGTTGACCCCCCACTTGGTAATCCAGGCATCTAAGCCGCCGAGCCGGCAGAGATACAGAACGTCGGGGTGCCACTGGCCTTTGTTCTCAATGAAGGCAGGGCCGCCCGTAGCCGCTTGAAACTTCTGCTTTTCCTCGGGCAGAAGCGCTCGGCTGCTACTTATGAGCGGCTTGGGACTGCCTTCCAGCCCCGCTAAACGAAGCCGAAGGGGGGTGGGCGTGAGAGCCGGCCAGCTTGCTTTCCCTGTGGATTCCATTCCCACCTTCATGCTCATCCAAAGCGTCAAAGCAACGCCTAATAGAGCCGTCCCGACCAAGGCCTGTGCGGTCTGCCCGGGTTTGGGAGTATATACGCTTCTCATACCGAAACGAAGATAAGGCTTTTTGTTAGGCACAAGGCCCTGAGAGAAAGGGGCTGGAGAGCGAAGGCCATAGAGCCTTTATATCGGGAGAGGGCTAACTTATGAGTGATAGTTAGTGCTTTTACAGGGATAGGTCTCTGATCAGAGCGTGCTCCAAGTGTGGAAGTGAGGACTTTGTCAAAAAAAGGCAGCGATACCAATGTAAAAAGCATGCGATTAGACCTTTACTATGAGCAAACTGGGCCAAGTCAAGCCGCCGGGGGTTCTGCGCATAGTCTTACAGCTTACTTGGAGGGTCTAAGCTTTCGGGGGATAGAGCGCATATGGAGGGTAAGTCAAGGGATGGTCATTCAGTGGGTTCGTCGGTAGGGGAAAGCGATAGAGGCTATGCGCAAGGAGGCGGTATGAGGTGAAGCGGTTTTATAAGCTTATCAGGCTATTTTGCCTTGTTATTCGCATAAGGCCTTTGAAGGCTGAGGCGCATGAGGCGGAGCGTGTGCATAGTCTGATGCGACCCTATTTAGCTCGGTTTTGTAGGCGAAGACGGTGTTTTAGCAGGTCGGTGGAAATGATGGTGTATTTTTTAGAGCTACGCTTTTTTCTGAATATCACTCGCGGCTCATGGGTATCTATACCAAGTTAGCAGTCTCTTAGATGCCAAGGCCCCCTGCTTTGGGAGGCCCGAGAATCATAGAGACCAAGCACCCCGGCGCGCTTTTCCACTGCCTCTCCGCACCCCCGCCTTTGCCTTGCTCTTTACTTTTTACTTTAGCCCTGCCTTTATGATGCCTCTTCAGCTCTCCCTCGAAGAAGCCATCTCCCAAAGCTACCAGCTCTATCAGGAAAAGGGGCCTCGTAGTCCTGAGAAGCTACGCCCTTTACACGGATGGTTTGCAGAAACCCTCCGAAATCGCTTGGATCCCCAGCGCTTCTCTATTCAAGACCTCAATACAGAGGGCGGAGAAGCCCAAATAGAAGGCCGCTACTTTCCCAAACGCGTGGACATAGCTATTCTTTCCAAGAAAGAGGGAGCGCCATTGGTTGCAGTTAGCGTACGATTTATAGGCTCCAATTTCAAACAAAATGCTAACAACTACTTTGAAAACCTCCTCGGTGAATGTGCCAACCTAAGGCGGAGAAAAATAGGGTTTGCTCACTTTCTTATTTTACCTGTTAGGCTACCCTACAAAAGTAGGACAGGGGAAATAAAGCGAGAAGAAGAGGTCAATCAAAACGATCTAAGCAAGTATTTTGCACTGTTTGACGATGATGAGCATCCCCATAGGCCCGAAGTGTTGGGATTGGCTCTGGTAGAGCTAACTCAAAAACCGTCAGACCGATGGGAGGCACGGATTTACACACCTCCTGACTTTTCAGAGCTGGGCAAGAAGTATTTGCGTGAACTATCAATAGAAAACTTTGTCAGAAGAGTAGTTGGGCTATGCGAGCTAAAAGCATAAAGACCTCTCTCCTTCCTCGTTATCTTAGAGTAAGTCGGCATAAAACTCATGGTATCGTCTATACTCCCTCGTGGATAGTGCGCCTTATTTTATCGGAAGTGGGTTATTCCGAAGGGGCCTTAGAGGGGGGCTGGCTTTTAGACCCTGCTTGTGGGGACGGGGCCTTTTTAGAGGAAGCGGTACGGCTTTTCATCCAGAAGGCACAGGAGGCAGGGTGGCCGCCTGCCGCTATCAGCGAAGCGCTTTCTGAGCGGATTTGGGGGATTGACATAGACGAGGCGGCCGTAGAAAAAGCCAGAGAGCGATTGACGGCCCTTACGCAGGCCTTGGGACTGCCGCTTCCCACCTGGCGCCTGCAAAAGGGAGATGCCATAGACCCTTTCTGGATGGCCACTCATCGGGGCCGATTTCGGTACGTCGTAGGCAATCCTCCTTACGTGCGCATCCAGCACTTGGGCGAGGCGCGGCGAGTCCACCTGCAAAAACACTTCCAATTTTGCCAAAGCGGCAGTACCGACCTCTACATCGCTTTTTTTGAGGCAGGCCTTCACCTTTTAGAAGAGGGCGGATGGCTGGGTTACATTACACCTAATACCTACTTTTACACCAAAACGGCCGAGCGTTTCCGTTCTTATCTCAGCCAAAGTGGCTACCTGCGGAAAATCATAGACTTTCGGGACGAACAGGTCTTTGAGAAGGTAACGACCTACAGCGCCATCACGATCCTTCAAAAACGGCCTTCCCTTGCGGAGGTTTCTTTGGCAGAGGGTACCTTGGGGGAGATTAGGCCTTTAGGGCATGTGGTCGCCTCCGCTCTCTCTAAGGATGGCTGGACCATCGCCCCGCCCACCATTCTCAAACGCCTCGAAGCCATTGAAAAGCGCGGCCAACCCCTCGGGAAAATCGCTCAGATCCATGTAGGTATCACGACACTGGCCGATGAACTTTACATTTTTCATCGGCCTCGTTGGCAGGGGGAACTGGCTCAGATTCGTCTAAGGGATGGGCGGTGCTTTTGGGTGGAGGGCCGCCTCTTGCGGCCTATCGTCAAAGTTTCCATTCTCCGAAGCCCCGACGAAGAGCAGGACCTGTGGCTCCTGTTTCCTTACGAGAAGGTGGAGGGGAAGTATCAACTCATTCCCGAGGCCGCTTTGGCTGAACGGTTTCCCCATGCTTATAAATACTTCTTAGCAGTGCGAGAACGCCTACTTCTAAGAGACAAGGGGAAACCCAATCCCTATGGGTGGTATGCTTTTGGCCGACATCAAGGGTTAGACACCACGTGGGGACCTAAAATTCTTGTGCCGCCGGTCGTGAAAGAACCGCGATTTATTGTGTGGAAGCGGCCTGAATATACCTACTATGCAGGTTATGGCATTCATTATGAGGGAGACTTGGAGGATTTGGCCGCCCAGCTTCAAAGCCAGGAGATGGCCTTTTATCTGCGCTATCGGGCCCGCTGCTATCAGGGAGGTTACTATTCCATGGCTAAGGGATTCATCGCTCGCTTTGGGGTATGCCCGACTACTAACTGAGTATAGTTTCCCAGAGCGTGCTAACTTTTGAGTGATAGTTAGGACTTTTGCAGAGATAGGTCTCTAATCCAAGCGTGCTCCAAATGTGAAAGTGAGGACCTTGTCAAAAAAGGTAGCGATAAAAACTTAAAGTATGCGATCACACCTTTACGGTGAGCAAACTGGGCCAAGTCAAGCCGCCAGAGGTTCTGCGAATAGTCTTACAGCTTACTTGGAGGGTCTGAGTTTTCGGGGGATAGAGCGGATATGGAAGGAAAGTCGTGTGACGGTCATGAGGTGGGTTCGTCGGTGGCGGAAAGCGATAGAGGCTATGCGAAAGGAGGCGGTATAAGGTGGAGCGGTTTTATAAGCTTATCAGGCTATTTTGCCTTGTTATTCGCATAAGGCCTTTGAAAGCTGAGAGGCATGGGGTGGAGCGTGTGCATAGTCTGATGCGACCCTATTTAGCTTGGCTTTGTAGGCGAAGACGGTGTTTTAGCAGGTCGGTGGAAAGGATGGTGTATTCCTTACAGCTACGTTTTTTTCTGAAGGTCAATGGCGGCTCATGGGTATCTTACTAAGTTAGCAGTCTCAGGCGGAGTAGGGTCCTACTTTCTCTTCTGCGAGGCGCGGGCAGGCCGCTTGGGAGCCTTCTCGTCCTGCCGTCGGGACAGAACCGCCTCACACATCTCCAACGTCACCTCCTCTGGTCGGACCCCCTTGGGCAGCGAGTAGTTTTTCCCCTCATGCGTGAAAAAGAGACCATACCGCCCCATCCGTACCTCAATGCCTTTTTCGGGAAACTGCTTGATGACACCCGAGCCTTTTGGCACCTGGCCCGAAATAATCTCTACGGCCTCCTCCACGGACAGGCTAAATGGACTAAAAGCCGGCGGAATCTTGTAGTTTTTGCCGTTGTATTTGAGGTAGTAGCCGTAAGGGCCGTGATGCACCTCGATCGGCAGGCCCTCATGTGTGCCGATCGTGCGAGGAAAACTGAGAAGGGTCAAGGCCTCCTCCAGCGAGAGGGTCTCCAAGCGCTTATCAGGGGGGAGGTTGGCCCGGCGCTTCTGGGGGTCGCTGTCCTCTCCCAGCTGGAGGTAAGGGCCATAACGACCATAGCGGCCATACACAGGCTTTTGGGAGACGGGGTCGTAGCCTAAAAGACGCTGCTTGAGGTCAGGGTCAGTCGGAAGCTTTTCTACTTTCGGTGCAAATTGCTCGTAAAAATCTCGAATGACGTCCTGCCAATCCGCCTCATTGGAAGCGGTTCGATCAAGCTGCTCTTCCATTTCCCGGGTAAAGTCATAATCCACGATCTCCGGAAAATGCTTGACGAGGAAGCGTGTCACGAGGAAGCCGAGGTCGGTGGGGACGAGTTTGTTTTTTTCTTCCCGCGGCGGGGGGGTAATAGTAGTTTCTTCGAGGTTCCCAGATGCAGAAAGGTGAATTTCCCGGTAGGCAGGGAGGGAGGTAGAAACGTTTTCGCGGCGGATATAGTCACGCCTGAAGAGGGTTTCAATAGTGGGTACATAGGTGGAGGGTCGGCCGATGCCGCGCTCTTCCAGCTCTTTGACGAGGGTGCCTTCGGTGAAGCGACTGGGGGGGGGATTCCACTTTTCGCGCACAATCAGCTCTTTCCAGGGGTAGAGCTGGTCCTTAGCTAAGGCGGGGAAAGGCGTTTCGTCGGTGTCTTCGCGGGGGGTCTGATACAGGCGCCGAAAGCCATCAAAGACGAGCCGTGCCCCTTCGGCTGAGAAGACGAAGAGCGGCGTAGTGGGCGGTTCCGGCTCTAAGAGGATGCGAGTTTTTTCGTAGCGGGCGGGTTTCATCTGGCTGGCGAGCGTGCGGCTCCAGATGAGCTGGTAAAGGCGCTTTTCATCGGGGGTGTCACCGATTTCGGACTGCGTGGGGTCCGTCGGACGAATCGCCTCATGGGCTTCCTGCGCAAAGGCTTGTTTTTTCCGGCTGTGGTCCCTTGGCTGCAGGTAGCTCTCCCCAAAAGTCTGGCGAATTACCTCGTGAATGACTTTGAGGGCTTCAGGTGCCAGGTGCGTGGAGTCCGTTCGCATGTAGGTAATGTGGCCCTTCTCATAGAGCGCTTGTGCGGTGGCCATCGTTCGGCGAATAGAAAAGCCCAGTTTTCGCTGGGCCTCCTGCTGGAGGGTAGAGGTGGTGAAAGGCGCTGGGGGATGTTCCAGGCTCTCCTTCTGCTGGATGTCGGTAATGCGTAGCTGGCGGCCTACCAGGGTCGGGAGGGCGGCATGGGCCTCTGCAAGCTGGGTAAAGGTGGGTTTGACGAGTTTGGCCCAGAAGGGCTGGGCAGCCTCTACGAGGATACGCCCCTCTATGGAGAGCGTGGGCTGGTGGTTGTGAATGGCCTCTTCCCGCTCTACGACCAAGCGAAGAGCGGCCGACTGGACGCGCCCCGCTGACAGCGCCGAGGGCTTCCGGGCCTTGTTAGAAGAACTGCCCTTAGCCTGGGGAAAGGCCCGCCACAAAAGGGGAGAGAGCTTATACCCCACCAGCCGGTCTAAAATCCGCCGGGCCTGCTGCGCATTGACTAAACTCATGCTGATGGGACGGGGCTTCTTGAGCGCATTTTGCAAAGCCCGCTCTGTAATCTCGTGAAAAGTAATCCGAATCGGCTTAGCTGGATCAAGCCCCAAAGCCTGACAAAGATGCCACGCAATCGCCTCCCCCTCCCGGTCCTCGTCCGTAGCCAGCCAGACCGCCTCCGCCTTAGAAACAGCCGATTTGAGGTTGTCTACGATGGTTTTTTTCTGAGGCAAAAGGGTATATACGGGTATGAACTGCTTGTCCGGCGTGATTTCTACGGCCAGGCCTTTTTCAGGTAGGTCGCGCACATGCCCCTGCGAGGCCAGCACCTCATACTTGCCTTTGAGAAGGCGTCTGATTGTCTGCGCTTTGGTAGGGGACTCTACGATTAGAAGAGGCTTTGCCATAGCGCAAAGTAAAACCGTTTTAAGCCGTACCTTTGCGCGGTGAAGCCCACCCTCTGGCTCATAGAGGACGACCCCATCTGGGCCGAGCTCGTCCAAGCTCGCCTCGGAAATAAATACGCGATTCGGCACTTTCCCTCCGCTGACGAAGCGACCAAGGCCATCCAGACAGAAAAGCTCCCCAAAATCATCCTTTTAGACTACCACCTGGGTGCGCAGCAGACAGGCCTCACCGTCCTTAAAGCTCTGCATAAGTCCGAAAGCCCCGATAAGCCCCCTTACGTCATCATGCTCTCTGCCCAAGAAGACGTCCAGACGGCAGCAGATACTTTTACCTATGGGGCGTACGACTACGTGGTAAAGGGCGACCGGGTGTGGGACAGACTCAAAATAGCCCTCCGCAATATTGAGCAAGCTGAGAAACTTGCCAGCGAAGTTTTTGAGCTTCGGATTCGGCTGCGTCGCGCCCAAATTCTGGTGGGGGGTATTGTGGCCCTGGCGATGGTTATTTCTTTGGCGGTTTATGTTCAGTTGTGTCCGGAGCAGCGCTTATGGAAGTGGGATCCCTTAGGAGTAGGCCAAAAGCCACCCTGTGCCTTCTCCTCGCCGGCCCCCTGATTTGGGCCCAATCTCCCTCCCTGCCGCTTCCTTACCGGCCCGCCTATCGTCATACCGCCTTAGAAGCGCTCCACGCCTTCTACAATGTGGAGTTTCACCGGGGATTTGCGCTTCTGGATTCCTTAGAGCGGCGGTTTGGACTGTATGCCGGTACGGCCTATTTAGGGGCCTTAGGCTACTCCTGGCAGATAGAGTTAGACCCCGCCACCACGTGGTTTGATACCCCCTGGGAAAAGGCTATCGCCCGCACAGACTCCCTTCTTCGCTGCTGCAGTCCTGAGCCTCTGGAAACGTACTTCATTGGCTTTGCAAATCGGGCCCTCTATGTACGGCGACTCTACATCCGGGGCCACCTCCTGCGCTCAGTCTGGGAAGCCCGCAGCCTTATTAGCCTCCTCAGTGGTATCCGTCAGTATGCCCCCACCTACCCCGAAATGCAGTTTGAACTCGGCCTCTACGAGTATTACATCGCTTACTTTTCCGCCAACTACCCCATCATGCGGTCGATTCTGAGCGTATTTCCCCCCGGAAACAAAGAACGGGGCCTATCTCGCCTTAGCCAGTGCGCCCGGGATAGCCTGAACTACACCCAGACCGAAGCCGCCTACTTCCTGGGCTACATTTACCTCTACCAGGAGAAGAAACCCGATAGCGCGCTCTACTGGCTCGCCTATCTCGTGCAGCGCTACCCGCAAAATAGCCTCTTTCGCCGCATGAAGGCAGAAGCCCTCTGCGAAAAAGGACGATACGCCGAAGCTCGGAGTACTATCGCCAGCTGGTTAGACGCCTACGAGAAAAACTGCTTCCGGCCCCCATGCTATCTTTTCTTCTCTCCGTATCCCACAGCCGAAGCGGTGCAGGCTTATGGGCTGATGGGCTTGTGCTATCGGGAAGAGGGAAACTATGAGGCGGCTGGGAAAGCGTTTGAGCGGATGGATAGTTTGCTAAAGAGTTTGCGACTTTTTCCGGCACCGACGTGGGGAAGATTGCAGCGTGAGGTGGCGATTTACTATAAGCGTATCGGGCGATCTGATTTGGCGGAAGAGCGACTGCGGCAGATTGCGGCTCGAGACGACGTGCCAGGGTATTTGAAAAAGCCTTTGCCGTAAGATGGGATAGGGGTGGGTGCGCCCTCTCCGCATTATACAGGCCTTCGACGCAAACTACCATCAGCCTAACTAAACAGGAAAAAATAGCTCCGTACAACGCTATAAAGCATATCAGCGGCTTCGAGTATAATACGCCCCTCAATGCCCTCAGTGCTCTCGATGGTATCGCCCTTAGGGGCCCCTGCCACCGAAAAGCATGATTTAGCTCATCCCACCATCTGCTCCAGTCTCTCCTGAAGCGCCCGGAAATACCCCGCTGCCTCTACCATGCGCACCCCATACCACGCAAAGTAGTCCCCCCGAACCACCTCCACATAAGCACGCGGCCAGAGCGCCTGCACCTCCGGAATATGCGCCGCTTTATACGGGTAAGGTTCGCTGCACAAAAGCACCACCGCCGGGTCTAAGGCCGACGGATCTTCTATGGTAGGGTAGCGACCCGGCAGCTTGGCAGCGACGTTTGCCCAACCGAGGCGGCGCATGAGCGCACCAATAAAGGTCGGCTCTCCAGCAGCCATGTAGGGTTTGCGCCAAATGAGGTAAAGAACCTGTAGCGCGCCTTTGGAGCGGGGTACCTGCGCCCATGCCGCTTCTATCGCTTGCACAAGCTGCCCAGCCTCAGCTGCCTTACCTGTGATAGTACCCATGCGGTGAATAGTTTCCAGTGCCTCCTCGTAGCTTTCGTTTTTGGTTACATAGACGGGAGCGATGGCACAAAGTTTTTCTACATCTTCCCGGGTGTTTTCTTCTTTTTCGGCGATGATGAGGTCGGGGCTGAGGGCGGCGACAGCATCTATGTCTACTTTTTTGGTGCCGCCGACGACGGGGATAGTAGCTACTTTATCGGCAGGGTGGATGCAGTAACGGGTTCGACCTACGATGCGCCCTTCCAGCCCAAGGGCTAAGAGCGTCTCAGTCTGGGAAGGGCAGAGGGAGACAATACGGGTGGGGTTATCAGGAATGGTGACTGGTCGGCCCAGACTGTCGTTTAGCTGCATCTTCTTCGTAGAGGCGGATGATCTCTTGCACGAGGGGGTGGCGAAGGATGTCATTCTCATCCAGGCGTACGACGGCGATGTCGGGCACGCGTTCGAGCAGGGTTACGGCGTGTAGGAGGCCAGAGGTCTCCGGGCGGGGAAGGTCTATCTGGGTAAGGTCGCCCGTGATGACGACTTTGGAGTTGTGGCCAAAGCGGGTGAGAAACATTTTCATTTGTAAGCGGGTGGCATTTTGGGCCTCGTCCAGGATGATGAAAGCGTCGTTGAGGGTTCGGCCCCGCATGTAGGCGAGGGGGGCGATCTCAATGATGTTTTGGGCGAGGTACTGCTCTAACTTCTCGTTGGAGAGCATTTCCTCTAAGGAGTCGTAGAGGGGTCTGAGGTAGGGGGCGATTTTTTCTTTGAGGTCGCCAGGGAGGAAGCCGAGGCTTTCGCCGGCTTCAACGGCGGGACGGGTCAGGATGATTTTTCGGATAGTACGTTCTTTGAGGGCCTTGACGGCGAAGGCGACCGCCGTGTAAGTTTTACCGGTGCCGGCAGGGCCAATAGCGAACGTGATGGGATATTTAGCAATCGCTTCGGCCAAGCGACGCTGGCCCTCCGTTTTGGCGACGATGACATTGCCGCTTACTGTGCGCAGGATGGGCATGAAAGCGGGGGGGGAGCCAGAAGAAACCGGATTCTCTTCGGCGGTAGGTGGCGTATAACGGTGTTGGGCGATGATTTCAGCTACCCGCCGAGTGGGAAGAGCCCCCTTCTGCTGGACTTCGGCAATCAGGCTTTGAATGAGCCGTCGCACCGCCTGAAGGGCTACCGGATCACCGTACGCCTTGATGCTGCTACCTCGAGCGACCAGCTTGACCTCAGGGTAGGCTTCTTTCAGACGTGCTAAGTTTTCGTTGCCAATGCCGTAAAAGGCCTGCAAGTCAATGTTTTCCAGGATGATCTCCTGCATCTCGGTTGTTTCGGCCATCTGTCAGCAAATATAGGGTTTTGCGGCTACTTTTCACGGAAGAGAAGAAGATGGAAGAGCTCTGTAAGTGGGACCCGGCTGGGATGTGGGAGTTTTTGAGCGAGGGTAGCAGCCTGGGTATAGAGGGCTTGTAGGGTGCTCTCGGCATGCTGGAAGGCGCCCATTTCAGAAAGGAGGGCTCGGGCTTCTGCAAAGGAGCCGGAGAGGAGACGTTTTCGTTCGCGGGTGCTGGCGCGGGGGATAGCCCAAAGGAGGGGTAGGGTAAAGCGCTTTTGCTGGCGGTCGGCATCGGTGGGTTTGCCAGCGGTCTTAGCATCTGTCCAGTCCAAGAGGTCATCCCGAATTTGAAAACCCCGGCCAATCAGGAGGCCGATTTCGCCGGCAAGGGCTATGACTTCCGGTGGGGCCTCTGCACTATAAGCGCCCATCTTCGCCGTGGCTTGAAAGAGCGCAGCGGTCTTTTTGTCAATCACCTCGTAGTAGGCTTCGGGGGTGAGGCTGGCTTCCCGCATGCGCTTCAGCTGAAGGAGTTCGCCTTCGGCGAGGGCTTCGACCGCTTCGGAGGTATAGGTAAGGAGCTGGGGCTGCTGGTGGCGCAGGGCTATGAGCAGCCCCCGGGCCAAAAGCCAGTCGCCCCACAACACAGCTATACGATTCCCCCATAGCGCCCGAAAAGAGAAAAACCCCCGGCGATAATCCGCATCATCCACCACATCGTCATGCGCTAAGGTGGCGTTATGCAGGATTTCCACCATGGTGGCACCGACGAAGGTGGCTTCTGTCACCTCCCCACAGGCTTTGGCAAAGTAGAGCAGGGTAAGAGGACGTATTTGCTTACCTTTCTGGTGAAAGAGAAACCGGATGAGCTGTTTTAGGAGCCAGTTTTGGCGGTATACATCGCGGTAGAGCGTCTCCTGGTAGAATTTTTCATAGGCAGGCCACTCGGGTAGTGCCTGACGAAGGGCACTTAAAGAGGGCCGAGTGGCGGCGAGGGTGAGGGTCATACACTACCTTTCAGAAACAAATTATTGAGTACGCGGAAGAAAAGCAGCAGCCATAGGCCGATTCCCATGAGGAGGAGGACGAGGAGGTTGTAGTAAGGGGTGTAGAGGAGGGTTTGGCCGAGGGGCTTTTGGAGGACGCCGAGCGGGGTGTAGTAGGGGTCCGGGTTCGTGATAAAGATGGGTTCGTAAAGGCGGATAGGACGGTCACGTACCCAAAGGAGTTTGGTGGTGGTATGGGTAGCGAGGAGGAGGTCTTGCAGGGCGGCGTTATGGTGTCTTTGGCGAAGGGCTTCGGGGAGCTGGTTTTCTACGGCGAGGAGTTTGGTTTGGAGGTGCTGGAGGCGGGCACGGAGTTTTGTGGAGAGGGTGGCGTAGGAGGTATCGCCAGTTTGCTGGAGGAGGCTAAGGTCTTGACGGCTTTCTAAGGCAGGGATGAGGTAGAGGAGCTGGTAGCGGAGGTCGGAGATTTCACGCCGGATGGGATAGAGGGCCTGTACATAGGGGCTGCGGGTGTAATGGAGGACGAGGGCGCTTTCGTAGGCCCAGCGTGAAATAGAAATGTCCGCTAGAAGGGGAATGGGGCGTTTGCCACGCAGGACGGGGTTGAACTTCTCATAGGGGATGACGGCGCCGCTAAGCACGAGCTGAGGGATCAGCAGGATAGGGATCAGGATGTAGATGGGGACGGGCTGTGTAAAGGTATCAGAGAGGTTGAGGGCGATGAGGTTGCTTAGCAGGGCTACCACAAAGAGGAGCAGCCAAGTGGCCCCCCAAGCGTTCGGAATCTGGAGCAGCCAGGAGACGGTGCCCCAGTAGAGGGTAGTTTGGGCAGCGGAGAAGATAGCGGCCCAGAGGAGCTTGGCATGCATGTAGCTGCCCCAGCTGAGGTGGAGGGTGTGTTCTCGCAGGCGGATTTTGCGGTCTTTCAGGATTTCTTCGGCGGGGGTAAGCAGCCCTAAGAAAAGCATAGCGAGGATATTGACGAAAAGGGCGGAGGGGAGGTTGTCATTGTCGTAGAGGGTGTAAGGGGCCTCTGGGGGATGATAGCGCAAAATGAAGCCCACGATTAGGCCTAAGAGCGGGGCGGCGAGGGTGAGTGCGAGGGTGGAGAGGCCTTGGCGGATTTTTCGCAGGCCTTCCCGGCGGAGGAAAACGCCAAACTGTGCGAGGGGATGGATGGGCGGGCGCGGCTGCGGGCGATAAAGCTCTATCTGAGTTTTTGGTGAGACGAAGCGCTGCCAGAAAAGCTGATACCATCTTTCTGGGGGCGTGCGGCGTTTTTCCGTAGGCTGGCCCTTTTCGTCCAGGAGGCGCTGCTGGATGATGTCAAAGAGGGATTCGGGTTCTACACGGCGGCAAGAAGGGCATTCTACACTTTCGCTGTCGGCAAAGCCAGCGGCATGGCGGAAGTGCTGAAGCGCGGCAAGCGGAGAACCCCAGAAGATGGGATAGCCGCCTTCGTCCAGGAAGAGGAGGTGGTCGAGTTTTTTGTAGATGTCGGAGGAGGGCTGGTGTAAGGTGAAAAAGACGATGCGGCCTTCTCTGGCGAGGGTTTGGAGGGTTTCTACGACCTGGAGGGCGTCGGAGGAGGAGAGGCCGGAGGTGGGTTCATCCACGAAGAGGACGAGGGGTTGGCGGACAAGTTCGAGCGCGATGTTGAGGCGTTTGCGTTGGCCGCCGCTGATAGTAGGATTGAGTGGGCTGCCGACGGTGAGGTCTTTGATGGGCCATAGGCCGAGGTTTTTGAGGACTTTTTCGGTGGCGTCGGCGGCGGCGTTATTAGAGGAGTAGGAGAGGCGGGCTGCGTAAAAGACGTTTTCCCAGACGGTGAGCTCTTCTATCAGAAGATCATCTTGGGGCACATACCCAATCAGGCCGCGGATGGCGCGGGGCTGTCGATGGATGTTGATGCTGTTGAGGTAGACTTTGCCGGTGGTGGGCTGGAGCTGGCCACTTAGCAGACGGATGAGGGTGCTTTTGCCGGCGCCGCTTGGGCCCATAATACCGACGAGGCGCCCTTGCCACACTTCAAAGGAGAGAGGATGGATGGCGGTCTTGCCATTTTTGAAGCGATAGGAGAGCTTGTGGACTTCCCAGAGGAGGCGCTCTTGGGGCGGTGGCGGGCGAAACTGATCCAGGACTTCTTTGTAAGTGAGGGTGTAGCCGTAGTTCAGGCGCAGGAGGGCACCTTCGGGGAAGGTTCGGATGACATCGCCGCGGATCCATTGGCCGTTGAGGTGGGCCTCTATGTCGCGGCCGATGAGGCGCATGAGAATGAGGTTTGCACTTTCTAAGTAGAGGAAGGCGACATAGCCTGGGAGTTGGGAGACGGAGATGAAATGCGTGGGAGGCTGGGGTTCTTTGGAGCCCACGATCAGAAGGTTAGGCGATTGTATTTGGCGGGGGGATTGGGAGGTGGCGTAGTCGTGAATGAGGATACGTTCTTTGAGAGAGATGTCAAAGGCGTTAGCGATTTCCTCGAGGAGTTTTTCTTCGGTGGGGGTCAGATCGCGATCGCCGTGGGCGAGCTGGATGAGGTAGGCGTAGAAGAGGAAGCGTTCGGGCAGGGTGAGTTGCTGAGCGAGGTTGCGGATGAGGAGGGTAGGTTCGAGGGTAGGGCCCTGGCGGAGGTAATGCTGGATGCGTTGGAGGGCTTCGTCGGGGTCTGTGCCGAGCTGTTGGAGGAGTTCTTTGAGGATGGTCTGCTCCCGGCTGGTGAAGCTACCCTGGAGGGTGAGATAAGCGAGGATGCGCAGAAGGCCGTCAAGGAGAATAGCCTGCACAGGTGCAAAGTTTAGACAATTGCTGGGGAGAGTTGGCGTTCGATTTTGAGCAGGCCGCGGACTTTTTCCAGCGCTTGGATGAGGCTGACGAGGTCGTGCTCGGTGTAGACCCAGAGTTCTACGATGCCTTGGAAGTAGGTTCCGTGGCCCTCGATGCGGATGGAGCGGATGTTTTTTCGTTTTTGGACGGAGATGACTTTGACGATATCGAGGAGCATGCCTGGGCGGTCTTCGCCTTCGAGGCGGAGGGCGGTGAGGAATTGTTTGGTGGGGGTTGGGGTCCAGCGGAGTGGGCGGACCTTTGAGCTGTCGAGGGAGAGGAGTTTTTGGAGGTGCGGGCAGATGGTGCGGTGGATGATAAGGCCGTCAGCGGAGAGGTAGCCCATGACGGCATCAAAGGGGATGGGATAGCAGCAGGTGGCGTAGTTGTAGGGTTCGTCATTATGACCGATTTCGGTGGCGCCGCTGAGGATGCCGAGCTTTTCGCGCAGTTGGTCTACGATGGAAGAGGTGCCGTGGGAGAGACGTTTGAGGCGGATGAATTCTTGGATTCTGGGGAGGTCTATCTGATGGGTGCCGAGGCGGTAATGAAGTTCTTCCAGGGAGGGCAGTTTGAGGTACCATAGGAGTTCTCGGATGATGGCGTCGTCGGGGCGAATGCCCAGGTGGCGCAAGCGCCACTCAAAGATGGCGCGGCCGCGTTCTATGGCTTCTTTGCGTTGCTGTTTGAGGTATTCGCGGATTTTTTGGCGAGCGCGGGCGGTTTTGACGATTTTGAGTTGGTCTTCGGTGGGTTGGGCGCGCTCACTGGTGATGATTTCTACCTGGTCGGCATTTTGGAGCTCGTAGCTGAGGAGGACGGGTTTGCCATTGACTTTGGCGGCGATAGCATGTCTCCCGATTTCAGAGTGGATTTCGTAAGCGAAATCCAGCGCGGTGGCGCCGTGGGGGAGGACTTTGAGTTCGCCTTTGGGCGTGAAGACGTAGACTTCATCCTGGGCGATTTCGGGGCGGAGCTCGCTAATGAGGTCGATGTTTGGGAGGTCGGGGTTTTGCAGGAGGCTGCGGATGCGGGCAAGCCATCGGTCCAGCGCTTCGTCGTAAGGGGAGGGTTGGCCGTTTTTTTGGGATTCTTTGTAGCGCCAGTGCGCGACGAGGCCGTACTCGGCGGCTTCATGCATGCGGCGGGAACGGATTTGGACCTCTACCCATTTGCCTTCGGGGCCCATGACGGTGATGTGAAGGGCTTCGTAACCGGTAGCTTTGGGCTGGCTGAGCCAGTCTCTCAGACGGTTGTGGTTGGGGCGGTAGAGCTGGGTGATGATTGAGTAGACCCGCCAGCAGTCGGCTTTTTCGGTCTCTGGCGGCGAGTCAATGATGATGCGCACCGCGAAGATGTCGTAGATCTCCTCAAAGGGGATGCCCTGGCGCTGCATTTTTTGGTAGATGGAGCTAATAGCTTTGATGCGACTTTCTATCTTATAGGGAATCCCGAGCTCTTTTTTGAGCTTTTCCTCAATAGGTGTGATGAAGCGGTTGATGTAGGCGGTACGTTCTTTTGCGGTTTCCTGGAGTTTTTGTTTGATAGTTTCGTAGGTGGCGGGGTCGCGGTGGAGGAGGATGAGGTCTTCTATTTCGGTGCGGATGTTGTAGAGGCCGAGGCGGTGTGCGATAGGGACGTAGAGGAATTCGGTTTCTGCGAGGATTTTGGCCTGTTTTTCTGGGCGGAGGCTGGAGAGGGTACGGAGGTTGTGGAGGCGGTCTGCGAGTTTGATGAGGGCGACGCGGATGTCGTCGGCCATGGTGAGGAGGATTTTTCGGAAGGTTTCGGCCTGGGAGGAGTCGAGGGGGCTTTCTACGCGGGAGATTTTGGTGAGGCCCTCCACGAGACGGGCGACGGTGAAGCCGAATTGCGTTTCTATGACCTCTATTTCAGTGCTGGTGTCTTCTACCACGTCGTGGAGGAGTGCGGCAGCGATGGCATGGGGGTCGCGTAGGCCAATTTCTTTGACGAGAATCTGGGCAACAGCGAGTGGGTGGAGGATGTAGGGTTCGCCACTTTTTCGGCGGGCGCCCTGGTGCTGTCGGAGGGCGAAGCGGAAAGCTTTTCGGACGAGGGGGCGTTCAGTTTTGGGATCGAGACCACAGGAGCGCAGGAGACGGCGGTATTCGCGGAGGATCAGGCGCTTTTCGTCCTCTGAGAAGGCGACCTCCCAGGTTTTTTCCATGGAGTCAAATTTAGCGCAGTTTAGGCGGGGAGGGGAGCAAACCACCGAGGGTGGCTTTGTAAGCTGGATGTTTTTTGGGAGGTGCGGTAGGGTGTTTAGCTTGTGTGGGGGGTATTGTTTTGGGCTGGTCAGCTTCGCTTACGGCGGGGCCGGCCAAACCTATTATCTTTTCTTCAAGGACGTGGATACTTTCGTATGTCCAGTTGCGGAGCAGGTATTTTAGCTTAGTGGGTCTTGGGATAGTTTTTTGAACCAATTTACCCATTGTGCGGCGATTTGGGCGGGGGTTGGAGGAGCGGCGTAGGGGAGCTTGCTAGTGGGCAGGTGAGCTAATAGGTCTTCTACGCGCTCGTAGGGGTGGAGGCCTGGGGCGTCCCATAGCAAAGGGCCCGGGTAAAAGACGGGTTTGCCCCACGGCAGGGCTAAGAGAAGGGGCTGCGCTGTCGGCAGGACGACTGCTTGGCAGGTATCGAGTAGACTTTCTACATCCAGCCAGGAGAGTCCCAGATAGATGGTGACGTGCCTCGGGTGATGGCTGTGCAGTCGTCGGAGAAGCGTGGTCTCGGCTGCCCAGCCCGTGAAGAGAAGGGACCACCCGGCCCCCAGAAGGTGTCTACCCAGGTCATGGGCGGTTTTGAGGTTATAGCTATTCACGGGGATGAGGAGGCGGTTCTTGCCTGCTATGGGTACCTGTGGCAAACCGCTATGTGGCCACTGCAGTCTCCCCGCCGCGGAGAGAAAGTCCACCATCACCGACTTAAAGCGTCTTTTCCAGCGCGCTGGGCATTCCGTTTTCTGGGAGGCTATATGCACTATGGCAGCGGGCACGAACTCCTCAGCCTGCCAGAAGGCTTCCACCACCTGAGAGAGCCGTGAGCTTGACCAGTTTCCCCAAAAAGTGATTTCGCGTCCCCGGCTATCCCACACTGCCATTTCGTAGGCGGGGGCTGAGTGGTGTCGGTAGAAGCGTATAAGCCAGAGGGGAAGGTGTTCGGATAGGGCTTCGGAGAGTAGGCGCAGGGGGTCTTGCCACAGCTCGGACGCGCTCCCGAGATTGGCTTCTACCCAGAAGACCAGTCCCTTCATTCAGAAGACGCAGCGGAAGGTAGATAAGGGGCTGTATTTTTCCGACGCTGGAGGATGAGGAGGCCTTCCCAGATAGCGGCGGATAAGCTACTGATAGAACCATCTGGGGTTCCTACCTTATCGTAGGCTACGCCATGATCGGGTGCTGTCCGGATAAAGGGCAATCCCGCCGTGTACTGATATCCCTCCCACTCTTCCAGAAGCTTGAAGGGGATAAGCCCCTGATCATGGTAGAGGGCCACGACGCCATCCACCCCATAAAAATGCCGAGCCCCAAAAAAGCCATCAGCCGGATACGGCCCGCCCACCCGATGTTCCTGCGACAGCCGTGCGATAAGGGGCTTTAGCCAGGTCTCCTCCTCTGTACCAATGATCCCACCATCACCAGCATGCGGATTAAGCGCTAAAACGGCGATCCGCGGCTTTGGGATCGCAAAGTCTATTCGAAGTGCATCTATAAACTGCAAAATTACCTGTTCGACTCGCTCTGGCGTCAGAGTCTCAGCTACCCGAGAGAGCGGGATATGCTCCGTCGCCACAGCCACCCGTAGTCTTTCGCCAACCATGACCATGAGGGTTTTACCGGGGTAGAGATGCGAGAGGTACTCGGTGTGGCCGCGATAGGGAAACCGCTCTGCATCATAGAAAGTCGCTTTGTCTACGGGTAAAGTCACCAGGAGCTTGAGAAGGCCTTTTTGGGCATCCTCCACCGCTCGGGTAAAAGAGAGACGAGCGAGCGCGCCATTTTCCGGGGAGGTGGTTTTGAGGCGAACCTCACCTGCCAGCGGAAGATCAATGAGATTGAGGATGTCGGGCCGCGCCTCGGCGGGTTGACGAATAACATGGTATCGCAGCTGGGAGAAGCCGAGAAAGCTGCGCCACTGTTCGATCACGCGACGGGGCGCATACAGGACCGGAATGAATTCATCTTTCCAGGTGTCACCCTGCAAAATCGTCAAGAGGAGCTGCGGCCCTATCCCGCCGGGTTCTCCTATGGTAAAGCCTACTATTGGTTTGTCATCCGAGGCGGTCTCCATAGCGTTCAATGAAGTCTAAGATTAGGCGCACGCCCACGCCGGTGGCGTGTTTGACCTGGTAGTGTTTAGGGAAACCCCGGTCAGGCGGAAGCGGCTTATTGTAGTAAGCGGTGCCGGCAATATCGAGATGGGCCCAAGGGTATCGCACGAAGTACTCTAAAAACTTCGCAGCGGTGATGGCCCCTCCTTCTCGGCCGGCGGAGTTTTTGATAGCAGCAATATCGCTCCGGATGAGATAGCTATACTCTGACCAGAGGGGAAACTCCACCAGCCGCTCATAAGTACGAAAGCCGCTTTCTAAGAAACCATCCCGGACGAGGGGGCCAGCATTGGTGAAAAAGGCAGAGGCATACGGGCCTACGGCCAGGGCTGCGGCGCCCGTAAGGGTAGCTACATCTATGGCGAGGGCGGGGTCATAACGTCGCGCATGGACCAGCGCATCCGCCAGAATAAGTCGCCCCTCTGCGTCTGTATTGCGAATTTCCACCGGCGTCCCGTCCGAGATGTAGATGATATCATTGGGGGTATAAGCATTTTCGCCGGGACGGTTATCGGTGGCAGGCACCAGCGCAATAAGGTGATAAGGGAGGCCAAGCTCCGCGGCTGCTGCCAGGACATTGGCCACCACAGCCCCGCCGGCCATGTCTACCTTCATGTAGTCCATGCTGTCGGGGGTGGGTTTGAGACTAAGGCCGCCCGTGTCAAAGACCAGCCCTTTCCCTACCAGGACGATGGGTTTTTTATTGCGAGCATGGGCAGGCTTGTACTCGGCGATCGTAAAAGTCGGCGGCAAGATGCTCCCCTGATTGACGGCCAGGATTCCCCCCATCTTTTCGGCTTCTATGCGGGTTTTGTCCCACACTTCTACCCGGAAGTTATGCGCCCGCCCCAGGGCCTGAATGTGCTCAGCCAGGGCTAAAGCCGTCATGACATTGGGCGGCTCATTGACCCAATCACGCGTTCTATTGACCACTCGTCCAATCGTCAGCCCTTTTTCTAAAAACTTTTCTGCTTCGCTTTCTGGAGCAAAAATGGCGATTTCTTCCACACTGGGAATCGGCTCTACCAGATACTTTGTGAAGCGATAGAGGCTCATGAGGGCTAATTCGCCTATGCTCTGGTAAGTGTAGGCGCGGTCGGGGGGATTTTGCGGTTCTATCCAGCGGATTTGGACGTTTTTCCAGCCTACCTCCTCTGCTTTGCGTAAGGCATAGTAAACCCCTCTTCGAAGGGTCTCTACGTCATCGTTCGGCAGGACGATCTGGAGCCCTTCTCGCACCCCATCGCGATAAAAAGTCAAGCGTCTATCCATAGGCAAGAGGTCGGGGGAGAGGCCCTGATTTTGGAGGATGGCTTCTCGTGCTTCGGTGGCGCTGGGCGAGGCGAGCCAGAGAATGGGCCAATCGGGCCGGAGGTTGCGCACGATGTAGGCTTTCATGACGGCAAAGATAGGGCGGGGCGCCCTATCGCCCTGGTCGGATAAACGCTCGCACCTTCGGTGGCCATACCAAACGACTCCACATTATTCAGAAATACTTAGGCAAGGAACACTTATTTTCTGCAATAATTTCATTCAAAATGATTTATAAGCTATTTCCTGACTAGATTTTGGTGATATTTTCTGTGATAAGTTTGGATTTTTTTGATTAAGCTGGGGCGTATCATCCGTAGAAGCATCATCTACCACATACACACCGATAGGCGGTACACTTTGGGATAACGCACTCTCAATAGCCTCTCGTAGGAAGCAGGCTCGGTTGTAAGTGGGAATAATTACAGCTACGTTTAGCCGTAGAGCGTTCATATAGCACAAAAGTATTTATCTTTTCGCCAAGCGGAATTTTACCTCCTCCTTAGGTGGGGGAGCGAACACCTGGTGTGGCCTACCTTTGCCCAGAAGCGCTGAGGGTTTTGACATGGATACCGCCCCGCCTTATAGTCGTACCAGTACGAGCTGGAATATCTTTTCCAACCTCCTCTCACAAGCAATTATTCTCGGCACAGCTTTCCTGACCACCCCCTACATCGTGAATAAACTTGGGGAAGATGCCTATGGGGTGGTCATCCTCATAACCACCTTCTTGGGCTACTTGGGGCTGCTGGAGTTTGGGCTGAGCGACGCGCTCATCCGCTATCTTACGCAATGCATAGCTACAGGGGAAAAAGAAAAATTCCGCATTTTTTTATGGTCTTCAGTAATAGTATATGTGCTTATTGGCTTTTTAGGGGGAATTATGTTAATAACACTGACTCCGCAAATCGTGTACTATTTCTTAAGCATTCCGCCCTTCCTCCAGCGGGCGACTATGATCGCTTTTTTTATTGGTGCTGGCTCTTTCATGATAAACCTTCTCATTCAGCCTTTTAGGGCTATTCTATGGGCATATGGTAGGATAGACTTAGCAGCTCTGGTAGTCTTAATGACTGGTGTTATGCAGCCAGTGATGGCTATTGTAGCTATTTCGCTAAGATATGGTGTGGTTGGGGTGAGTGCAGCCACCTTTTTTACCAATCTCAGTGCCTTTCTGCTGGTTGTATGGTTGGCTACACGCCTACACCGAAGCTGGGGTAAGCCTGTCTGGGATACAACAAGCCTGAAGACCCTATTTCGCTATGGCGGTTGGCTTAGCCTTGCTCAGATTACTATTCAAGGGGTCTCTTCGGTGGATAAAGTTCTCATGGGGCGCTATCTTAGCGCTGCTATGGTAGGATACTATAACCTCTCACTAACAATCCCTCTCAAACTATGGATCATTCACGGTGCGTTTGCTTCCTCGGCTTTCCCGCTTTTAGTTAGTCTGCATGCCCAAAAGGCCTCTTCAGTCGAGGTATTTCGCATAATGCAGCGCTTTGCTCGGGGCGTCCAGCTTCTTTTAGCTCCACTCGTTCTTTTTCTTGTTTTTTTCGGAGGCTTACTCTTACATGTCTGGATAAATGAGAGGGTGGCTTATCATGGGCGCCTGAGCATGGGTATAGCCTCGTTGAGCATGCTGCTGGTAGGGATGAACGCCATTCTCCACGTACTTGTGCGGGCATGGGAGCGGGCAGACCTCAGCGCTAAGGCCTACCTGGGCGCTGCCTTGGTGTATCTTCCCATCCTTTTTCTACTTATAAAACGACTCGGCATCTTTGGAGCCGTCCTATCCTTGTTCCTATATTCCGCCACAGAGCTATTTCTCCTCCTTATCTTCACAAAAAGTTTACTTCGGATACCTATTTCGGCTTGGCTGACCCTCATCCTAAACCGACATTTACTTATCTTAGCCGCTGTTGGGCTGGGGGCGATCTTATTGCAACCGCTACTCGCTTGGCCGCCCCTCTGGAAACTATTGGTAATAGGCGGGGCTTATCTGCTTTTCAGCTGGGCGTATGTGTGGTTCATAGGCTTTTCCCGGGAAGAGCGGCAGTCTATTCTGAGAATGCTCCTTAGCCGTTTCGGTCGTGAGTCAGCAGGCTCGTCATGATAGCGAAATAAAGTACCTTTGAAATATGCCGACCTACAGTAACGATAGTCCGCAGCTGGGGAGCCTTATGCCTACCTTTCGGCTTTTGAGTGTATGTGGGGAGTCTTATGATTCGGCGCAGCTTCGGGGAAAGCCCGCTGTGATTGTGTTTTTATGTGGACATTGTCCGTATGTGCAAGCCGTGGAGGAACGTTATTTGGCCCTGGCTCGAGCGTACATTCCCAGAGGCATACAATGGGTAGGTATTTCCGCTAATGACCCTTCCCTTTACCCCAACGAAGACAGCCCAGAGGCCCTTTGCCGCCGCTATCACGAAAAGAGCTATCCTTTCCCGATTCTATTTGACGCGACACAGGAGGTGGCCAGAGCTTTTCAGGCCGTGTGCACACCAGAATTTTTCGTTTACGATGCCGAGGGGCGGCTATATTACCATGGGCGGTTGGATGACAACTGGAAAGATCCCAAGCAGGTCTCCCGCCAAGAACTTAGGGAAGCCCTGGACGCCCTTTTATCTGGGAAGCCAGCCCCTATGCCCCAGCACCCTGCTATGGGGTGCTCTATCAAGTGGCGAACCCCCACGGCTTGACCTACACTTTCTTTTTACCTTCGCGGCATGGCTCGCAAACCCGACAAGCGCGTGTACGTCCGCATCAACCGCGCCCGCAAAAAAGTTAATAAACGGCGTGCTTGGCCGCCTATTTCCAGCCGTAAAAACTACAAACTTCAAGCTGGAAACCTAAAACTTATCTACGAACTGGAAAAAGCCCTCGCCACCTCCTAAATGGCGCCCATCCGGGTAGGGCTGGTTGGTGCTGGCTACATTGGGCAGCGGCATCTGGCTCACTTATCTGCACATCCCGACGCCGAAGTAGTAGGTATTTACGATACGCATCCTGAGAATCTAATAAATCTCCAGGAGAAAGGCTATAAGTTTTTCTCCACCTATACGGAAATGCTGGGCCAGTGCGATGCTGTTTTTATTACATCTCCCACGCCTACGCATTATGATTATGCTGCTGAGGCCCTTCGGCAGGGGAAGCATATTTTCGTAGAGAAGCCGGTAGTGACCTCGCCCGAGGAGTTGGAGAAGCTTTTGCATTTAGCGGACGAGGCGGGAACGGTGACAATGGTGGGGCATATCGAGCGGTTTAATCCGGCCTTTCAGGCGGTTTTGCCATGGGCGGCGGAGGTGGCCCTGGTGCAGTTTGAGCGGCTGGCGCCTTTCACCGTGCGAGGCACTGACGTGTCTGTTATCCTAGACCTGCTTATTCATGACCTGGACCTGGTATGGGGTCTGTGGCGGCATATGCCTGCGCAGTTTCAAGCGACAGGGCAGGTGAGTATAACCGACAAGTTAGATGCGGTACAGGTGTGGCTCGCGTTTCCGGGTGGGCGGAGTGCGTCGTTTTTGGTGAGTCGGCACAGTGCGATTCGGGTACGGCGGGCTACGATGCTGGGAGCCAAGCACTTTTTTGAGTTAAGCTTCCTGGAACGGCGGGCTCAGGGATGGGCGCTTTCGCCTGAGCCTGTGCCGCTTGCGCTTCCTACACCTGCGTATGCGGATGCTATGCAGGCAGAAATCGCACAGTTTTTGCAGGCGATCCAGCAAGGAAGCCCTTCTCCTATCCCCATAGAAGATGTTCAGCCGGTTATGGAATGGGCGTGGCATCTGGAGCGGCTGGCTTGGCGCGCTCTGGGTGTTTCTACTTCTTCTGACCGCCTGTAAAAAGACGACGGCACCATCGCCGGCGTTTCTCAGTTATGAGCGGCCTTTTATTATTATAGCAGGGGACACGCTTTTAGCGGATGGCGACATAGATGCCTGGGTGTATCCGGCGGGGCGTTTTCTGGCGGTGGTGGAGGAGGGTCAGCGGCTTCCGCTGACGGTGCCAGCCTCTCAGCCCATTCTCACGGCCGGTGGTGTGCGGGTTAATGGCATCACCCTCACTCGCAAACCGTATCCCTTCTGGCAGTATGATACGCTCTGGTATGAATTTAGAGCAGAAGAAGTCTATTTTTATCGTCCTATTTACACCTATTTCCCCGATACGCTGATAAAATTTTTCCAGAAAGAAGACTTTGAGAGTCCACAGTTGAGTTTTAGGATTCCCAATGCAGGTGATCCGTATGCGGCTACGTTACGTCGCACTTTCCAGAATCCGCGTCGGGGCTTCTGGTGTGGCGAGGTCTCTATGGCCCCTAATCAGATTTTCCAGGCTGAATCTGATCCACCCTTTCTCTTTCCCAATAGCGAAGTCTGGTTAGAAATCAGCGTCCGGGGCGATCGGAACTTAGGTATTGGTCTCACTCGCGAAAATAAACAAACAGGTGCCTTTATCACAAGAGATGTCTATCTTATCGTTCGTCCACCGGATGAAAACTGGAAGACTTTTTATGTCAACCTCACGCCCTGGATGCAGGAGGGAAGCGCTCTTTACCGCTTTCGCCTATACCTTACTTCTGTAGCCGATAGCACCCAGTCCAGCAAGCTCTACATAGATGATGTACGTCTTCTTTCTTTTCGCCCATGATTAGAAGGGAGTTTTTAGGAGTTGGTTTTGCTGTACTGAATTTTCTCCTGAGTTATGGGGTTTGGCTTGGCTTTTACTTTTTGAGGAGGGACATGCTTTACTCTTATCAGTCAGGGCTTCCCCCCAGCCTGTGGGAATATTTATGGGGGCCGCTGATTGTGGGGGTGTACTGGGTGGTTCTTTTTCTTTTAGGGGGCCTTTACAAGGACCCCCTACGTCAATCTTTTCTGCGGCGCCTTTGGCAGAGGCTATGGCTTTCTATTCTGGGGAGTCTTGCGCTATTCTTTGTGGCTTTCATTGATGACCCGATTCCAAACTACAAGCTCTACTATAAAACGCTTAGCTACTACATTTTATTACAATTTGGGGTGCTTCTGATAGGCGATGTGCTTTTGTACGCCTTTATTCGCTATAGCCTACGCAAGAAACGTCTGCGCTTCCCCACAATTTTGATCGGTCAAGGTGAAAAAGCTTACAAGATATGGCAGGAACTTACAAATAACCCTTTTGGAACAGGCTACGACATTATAGGGTATGTGACGCCCTATTCAGACAAGCCTAACCTTTTATCTGGCAAGCTCCGGCATTTAGGGCGGCTGGAAGAGCTGGAGAGCATCCTCCATCGGCGCTCGCCGCATCAGGTGGTCATAGCCGTAGAAGAGGCAGAGGGGGACGTTCTCCGGCAGGTGCTCGGGGCTATCAATGGACTGCCCATAGAGGTTTATCTGGCCCCCGAAGCCAAGGACTATATCGGTGGAACCGTACGGTTAGAAAGTCCTCAGGACACACCTCTTATTCGGGTCGGGATAAGCACGCTATCACCCTGGGAAGAGCTTCTCAAAAGGATATTTGATGTGGTGGTGTCGCTCGTAGTCCTGATTCTTTTTTCGCCGGTGTATGGGATTCTATCTATTCTTGTACGGCTGTCGTCGCCTGGGCCGATTATTTTTCGGCAGGAGCGCTTAGGGAAAAACATGGTGCCTTTCACGATGTATAAGTTTCGCACGATGTATGTAGATGCGGAAAAAGATGGTCCAGCCCTCAGTCGGGAAGGCGATCCCCGTATTACGCCAATTGGGCGGTGGCTTCGCAAGACCCGCCTGGATGAGCTGCCGCAGTTCTGGAATGTGCTTATAGGCGATATGAGCTTAGTAGGTCCCCGCCCCGAACGCAAGTATTATGCAGACCAAATCCTGCTGCGCGCCCCCGAATACCGGCAGCTATTCAAGATTAAGCCCGGTATCACGAGCTTGGGTATGGTCAAATATGGCTACGCTTCCAGCGTGGATGAGATGATAGAACGCATGCAGTACGACCTTATTTACCTGGCCAACCGGAGCTTTCTGCTGGACCTTAAGATTCTGCTGTACACGGTGCTTCGGGTAATTCAGGCTCGGGGGAAATAAAACTTCGTACTTTTGCCCCATGAAGAAGGACATCCACCCGGAGTATAGGTTTGTCGTTTTCAAGGATGTGGCGGCGGATTTCGCATTTCTGACCCGTTCCTGCGCAAAAAGTAAAGAAACTATTATCTGGGAAGACGGCAAGGAGTATCCGCTCATCAAGTTAGAAATCTCCAGTCGGTCGCATCCCTTCTTTACGGGCAAGCAGCGCTTTGTGGATACGGCCCGGCGCGTGGATAAGTTCATGGCCCGTTACGCCAAAGCCAAAAAAGACCAGAAAAACAAGTAACCTTTCTGGCCTCCACGCCGCGAAGGGGGATTTTACTTTTTGCGCGGCGGAGCGGAGCGGTGCTTCTGCCGCGACTGGGGAGGCGCCTCCCTGATGTTTAGTGTGTTCTTTATCTGGAGCTAACCACCGAGAGCACAAAGCGGGCTCAAGATGTTCGTTGCTGTATCGTATGCTTTGGGCGCTGCCCGAAAGGCGATTATACTGCTTGGAGCCACAAAGATGCTTTTTGACGGCGTTTTGCCGTTCTTTATTCTAAAGGGTGCTGGAAAAGCCGGCTACTGGCTGGGTTGGTTCCCAGTTTATCTCTCTTGCCTTGTTGGGGGGAGGGGGAAGCATTCACTGTCTTGTTTTGCCGCGCTGGCGGTGGAGCTATGGAGCCTAGTACTTTTCTTCGTCGTGGTGGGGAAGGCTATTTTGTATAGTGGTATTAGCTTTCCATGGGAATAGCTAAGAGGGGGTAAGCGAGATGCTGCGCGATATTTTCTGTGATGCTGCCGAAGAGGAACTGCGCGAGGCCCTTGCGGGCATGCGTCCCCATAATGATGAGGTCTGCCTTTTCGGTTTCCATGGCCTGGCGGAGCCCCTCCTCTACGGAGATGTCATTGTAGACTTTCAGCTCCCAGGCTGGGTAACTTATTTGGCTGCGCAGCCGCTCGACAAAGCCCTGGATGGTAGGCGTATCATAGAAGACATAGGGCGTATTGATGACGGCGAGGATGATCCGAACGTCCGTCCAGGGCCTTAGAAAGTCGAGAGCCTTTTGGATGACGGGTAGGGATTTTTCTTCGAAGACTTCCACGGGGAGGAGGACTTTGGTGTAGGGCTTGTAGGTGTTTTTGGGGTGGATGGCGAGGACGGGTATAGGGCTATGCCGGATGAGTCGGGCGGTGTTTGTACCGAAAAGGCCGCCATGCCAGAGGCTTGTAGCCCCTCTCGTACCCATTACAACGAGTCCGGTGCCGGGAAACTTATCCAGGTAGTCTCCCACGCGCCATACCGTGTAATCTGCGAGCAGGTGGGCATGGACCTCTATGCCGTGGATGTCTTCGGACTTAGCGTAGGCAGCGAGGTGTTGGGCAAGCTCATGCCGGATACGCTTATCCATTTCCACGTCCACTACGGCCGAGAGCCCCCCTTGATAAGCGATACTGGCATACGGCCGGTCATAGATATGGACGACGTGAAGCGCCGCCTGGTGCGCCTTTGCTATGGCGAGGGCATAGCGGTATGATTCTCGGGCGGTCTCGGAAAAGTCTGTCAGGTGCAGGATGGACTTCATAACGAGGCAAACTTACACAAAAGTCCGTCTTGAGAGGGCGTGTAGGTATCTCGCGCCGTGTGTTACAGGGGGTGGTCTTGGATGGTGCGGAGGGGCTTTTACGTGGGGGTGGGACGTTTATAGGTTCTCCCGCTAAAAGGCGGATTTAACTTAGCGGGTGGACATGAGCTCTTGGAAAATCCCCATAGCTCAGAGGTGGGGTAGGAGGGAGGCTGTGATGGCAAAAGCCGAGAGGAGCAGAGAGGCCCAGCCATTATGCGTGAAAAAGGCGCGGTCTATGGCTTCTACACGCCGGGCCACCCAGTGCTGACGAAAAACAAAGAGCGTGAAAAGTCCCCAGCCAATCCAGTAAAGGGCATGGGTGGGGTAAAGGCGGAAACCTATAAAAGCCAGGAGCGTAGTGGCGATCAGATGGCATAGCAGGGCCAGACGTCGGGCGAAGATTTCACTATATTTAGCGGGGATACTATAAAGGCCGGCCTGACGGTCAAAGGTTATATCTTGAAGCGCGTACAGAATATCAAAGCCTGCGACCCAGAGGAGCACGGCTAATCCAATTAGGATCGGTTCTATGGCGAAGGTTTCTGTTACAGCGAGGTAGGCGCCTACCGGCGCCAGCCCCAGCGCTGTACCCAGCACGAAGTGGGAGAGCGCAGTGAAGCGCTTGGTGTAGGAATAACCGAGAAGAATGGTCAAGGCTACGGGGACCAGAGCGGCGCAGAGAGGACTGAGCATCCAGGCGGCAATTAGGAAAAGGAAGGCGGAGAAGACAGCGAGGAGGAGGGCTTCGCGGGGTTTCACAACGCCCTGGGGGATTTCACGGGAGCGGGTGCGCGGGTTTTGCGCATCCCAAGCACGGTCGGCATACCGGTTGAATGCCATCGCGCTTGTACGAGCACTCACGACAGCTACAAGGACCCAGAAAAGCTTTTTCCAGCTAAAGCCAGCCGCTATGCTGCCCAGCACGTAACCCCACAGCGCAAACGGCAGCGCAAATATGGAGTGGGCCAGCACGATAAGGCGATTGTAGGTGCGGATTTTTTGGAGGAGCATATCGCTGGGCCAAACAAAAATGGGGCGATATAGGGCGCCCCTGCACCTGAGCGGGAGACGGGATTCGAACCCGCGGCCCTCAGCTTGGAAGGCTGATGCTCTACCGGCTGAGCTACTCCCGCAGGGTGGGGAGTGGAGGATTCGAACCTCCGTAGGCAAGTGCCACCTGATTTACAGTCAGGCCCGTTTGACCGCTCCGGCAACTCCCCTGAGCGGCTGCAAAGGTATGAAAAAATCTCCCGCAAGAGCCGCCTCCCTCTCCCCCAGAAGTCTGATATGCGCGCAAAGAGAAACCGTGGGGTCAAATGTATAGAGGCTGACGTGGGCGGGGACAATTTGCATATCTGGATTTAGCCCTATATTTGCACTGGAAATGCTGCTTGGTATGCGTAAGAGTTATTGGCTTTTCCTTGGGCTAGGCGCTTGTCGGCTATTGTGGGCACAGGACCCACAATTCTCGCAGTTTTATGCGAATCAGGTGGTCCTTTCACCGGCATTTACCGGGATTATGGATGGGCCGCGTTTAGCATTGGCCTATCGGATGCAATGGACGGCGATACCGGGATATTATCGAACATTTGCGGCGGCGTATGATCAGCCGATATTTTTCGGGCGGGTGCGTAATGGCCTGGGACTCTCCTTCATCGCCGATCAGGCGGGCGAAGGCAATCTCACCAAGCTCAACGTCCTTCTTAACTATGCGCTGCACATAGAGCTGTCCAAAAATAGCGCGCTGAGCTTAGGACTCTCAGGCGGCATTATGCAGGCAAGCATAGACTTTTATCGTCTCCGCTTCCCGGATCAGATTGACCCCAATGCGGGGTTTGTTTTGCCCACGCAGGAGCGAAACTTCTTTGAGAATCGCATCCACGAGGATGTCAATGCGGGGGCCTTATGGTACAATAAGTATGTGTATGTAGGGACTTCCGTGATGCACATTACGCAGCCGCAGCAGCGGTTTTATAATGTCTCGCTTTCTAATCCGGCGGCGGCGCGCCTGCCTATTCGGGCCACCTTCTTTGCCGGCGCGCAAATACCCATTGACCGCAATAGAGAAGGAAAGCAAAGCATCGGCCCCGCCGTGATGTACCGGATTCAACAGCCCTTCCAGCAGCTCGACCTCGGCTTCTATGTGAATTTAGACCCTATCGTGCTGGGGGCATGGTATCGTAACCAGGATGCCATCATTGGACTGGTAGGCATTCAAAAGGGAATGGTACAGGTGGGGTACTCCTATGACTACACGATTTCTTCGCTAACGAATCGGATCTCGGCCGGTTCGCACGAGGTGTCGCTTGTGCTTCTCTTCGATAAGGAGCGGCGAACTGGGATGCGGCATCGGCGAAACTATCCTTGTCCGCGATTCTAAGAAAATCCATACCTTTGCCTATGCGTATGAAAGTACGTTGGATGCCTGCCCTCTTGGGGATGTTAGCCGTCCTCTTGGTATTGCCCGCCTGCGGTGGAAAAGGAGACTTGGAAGACCCCGGTTCCACGAGCCGCTTGACGGGGCTTAAGTTTGCTCGCAAAAGCGGAGGAGAGGGCTTTTACGTGAAGCGATATCGGGAAATGCCCCCTGGTCCTGGCTTAGTCTTTATTGAGGGAGGGACTTTTCACATGGGGGGCACGGAAAAAGACTTGGACTACGAGCAAAATGCCCGTGTTCGCCAAGTGACAGTCGCCAGCTTCTACATGGACGAGACGGAAGTCCCGAATGTGGAATACAAGCAGTTTCTCTTCTACGTGCAGAAAGATTCAGGCGACCAAAAAGCGCAACTTCTCTACCCGGATACGAACGTGTGGTTCCGAGAAATGGCGTACAATGACCCCTATGTGCGGTATTACTTTCAGCACGAGGGGTACCACATGTATCCCGTAGTTGGTGTAAACTGGCATCAGGCGCGGGAGTTTGCAGCGTGGCGGACCGCCATCGTGAATAAACAGCTTCTTGAAAGGGACCCAGAGGCTATTCTATATCCAGATTATCGTTTGCCCACGGAAGCAGAGTGGGAATATGCGGCTCGAGCAGGCTATGAGCAGGAGCTTTATCCTTGGGAGGGGCGCAGCCTGCGAGATATGAAGGGACGCTTCCGGACGAACTTCAAGCGGGGACGCGGTGACTACGCAGGACGCTCTAACAAAGGCGGCTCGCTCCTCTACGAGGGACTCAATGACGCCTATATGATCCCCGCCCCCGTCAAGGCTTTCTATCCGAATGACTTTGGCCTCTACAACATGGCCGGCAATGTGGCCGAGTGGACGGAAGATACCTACCGCGTCCTCACCTATGAAGACGCAGAAGATCTCAATCCCCACCGCCGCCGGGGTAAAGTAGAGAAAGATCCCCTCCAAGATGATGATACGTATTACCAGAAAACCAGCCTTCTCTATAGTCCCAAAGCCGCGGAACTCCCCCAAGGCGGACAGCAGCAAGATCAGCAGCCTGCCGTTGGCGGAACGTGGCCTGACCTCGGCCCTGACGCCGCCAAAGTCTATCGAGGCGGTTCCTGGGCAGATATCGCCTATTATGTCACTTGTGGGGCACGTCGGTACCTTCACGCGGACTCCAGCTCAGCTACCGTTGGCTTCCGCTGCGCCATGGTGCGTGTAGGCCGTCCCTTCTAAGACCATTCCGCACTGCCTTCTATCCTATAGGGGAGCTTCCAGAAGGGAAGTTCCCCTATTTATTATTTCGTGCGCGTTATGTTGAAAGGATTCAAAGATTTCATCATGCGAGGCTCTATTGTGGAGCTCGCTGTGGCCGTTGTGATTGGAGCAGCTTTTGGTCAAGTGGTAGGTTCCTTCGTGGGGGATGTGCTCATGCCCATTATTGGATTGCTGGGTAGGGTACCGGATTTTTCCGCCCTGAAAATAGGCCCTATCCTAATAGGTAAGTTTATCAATGCCGTGGTGACATTCGTCATCGTAGCGGCGGCTATCTACTTTATCGTGGTAGTACCAATAAATAGACTCAAGAAGAAGCAAGAGGCAGCCGCTCCCCCGTCCGAGCCTTCTGAGGAGGTCAAGCTCCTGACAGCTATCTTGGAGGAGCTGCGACGGAAAAGCTAAGTGGAAGGAAGGTGGAAGGCATGCATTTGAGAATGGGGCGTACGGATTATCTTTGTCAAGATGGAGCAAGTCCGGTCTCTCCTGGCGCTGCTGGATGACCCCGACCCTGCGGTGCAGGCGGCGGTAGAGGAGGCCTTTCTATCGCTGGGAGAGGAGGCCATCCCCCATCTGGAGGCCTACTGGTTTGCTACGGAGGATGCGTATGTGCAGAAGCGGATAGAGCATCTTTTGGAAACGATCACCCTTGAGCGGGTAGCGATGATGCTATACCAATGGCGCGAGGGCCTTACGCAGCCTCTGTGGCCGGCGCTCATGGCCGTAGCCCGCCTCCAGTACCCCTCCCTGCCACAGGAAAAATATACCACCCAGTATAGCCGCCTCGTCCACAAAGCTTGGCTTACCCTCTCCAGCGCCTACACCCCGCTGGATAAGCTCCTCGGCCTTAATCAGTATCTCTTTCAACGGGAAGAACTCTCTCCGGAAATCACACGGCCTCGCCATCCGTTAGCCTATTATGTACACCACCTTTTAGAAAGCCGCCGGGGTAATAGTTTCAGTCTGAGTGTCTTATACTACCTCATTGCTCGGGACCTGGAAATCGAGGGCCTTTCGCTGGTGGCTATTCAGGGACGGTACCTTTTGCGTTATTATGATGGCGACCTGCACTTTTATGTAGATCCCTATCAGCGGGGAATGTTCATTCGAGCCGAAGAGCTAAAAACCCTGCTCACGCGTCTATCTCTGCCAGACAACTTAGCGCATTATCCGCTGCTATCTCCGCCGTATTTGATTATGCGGCTGGTAGCGCACTTAGAGAAAGCCTACGAGCAGAGCGGCCAGGAAAATGCTGCTCAGCTCCATGGGCGGCTTCGGGAGCGGCTCTTGGCTCAGTTTTCGGGCGGGGGGACGAGCGAGGACGCATAACCCAGGTAGGCGGAAGGGCTAATGGGCGTCTGCCATATCCCCTGGCTCAGCTCTTCTAAGGTCTCCTCATAGGCAAAAGGATTGCCCGCCTTTCGGCGCAGAGTCTGAATAGCCTCGGCAGTCACCTCGGTATGCGCTTCCAGCTCTGCTTGCATGTGCTCCGGATGCACGGTTATCTGCTCGAGCCCTTCTCGGAGGGCCTCTATACCTATAAGGCCATAAGCCAGCGCTACCCCGACATTTCTCAGCAGGGTGGAATCGGTGAGGTCTCTTTGTAGGCGGGAGACGGGGAGCTTTTCGCTGAGAAACTGCCACAGGCTATTGGAGAGGCGGAGATTTCCCTCCGCAAGCTCAAAGAGGATGGGATTAGACTTGTGGGGCATGGTGGAGGAGCCAATCTGCCCCGCCTGCCGGCGCACTGTAACATAACCCCGGTGCGCATAGAGCCAGATATCTTGCGCAAAGTCTATCCAGATGCTCTGTAGGCGGCGCAGGCTGTCCCAGCTCTCGGCCCAGCGCTCATAGGGCAGAATCTGGGTCGTGTGGGGAAATCGCCGCAGCCCCAGCTTCTGGGCAAAAGCATCCATAAAGGCTATCCAGTCTATTTCCGGAAAGGCAATCAGGTGGGCATTGAGGTTGCCCACGGCCCCGCCTATCTTGGTCCAGAAGGGAATGGATAGGAGACGTTCTATTTCAGCCTGGGCGCGAGCGACAAAAACATACAACTCCTTCCCGAAAGTCGTAGGGGAAGCCGGCTGCCCATGCGTGAAACCTAACATGGGCGTAGCTCGATAGGTGTAGGATAGGTGATGGAGCTTTTGCAAAAGCGCCTTCACGGCAGGGAGGTAGACCTTTTGTAAGGCATCTTGCCACATGCGGGCTTGCGCGGGGGTATTGACATCTTGGGAGGTGAGACCAAAGTGAATAAACGCCAGCAGGTACTTATGCTCGGAGGGTAGAAGCGGCTCCCACTTTTCCCGCAGAAAGTACTCTATGGCTTTGACGTCGTGGCGGGTCTGGGCTTCCAGTGTGCGCAAACGCGCCAGGTCAGCCTCGGAGAAGTTCTCATAAGCTTCGTAGAGACGGGGGAGGAGAGCAGATGGAAAGTCTTTTAGGGGAGGAAGCGGAAGCTCAATCAAGGCTTCCAGGTAAGCGGTCTCTACTAAGATACGATATCTGAAAAAGGCCGCCTCGCTAAGATAGGAGCGCAAGGCAGTCGTATAACGGGCATACCGTCCGTCAATCGGGGAGAGAAGGTCCCCACTCATGAAAGGATCTCTTCGGAGATGCCCATCATGGAGAAGCCCCCGTCATGGTAGAGGGTTTGCATCGTGACGTATCGGGTGTGGTCCGAGAAGAGCATGACGATGAAGTCGGCGCAGGCGTCAGCGGGGGCGTTGCCAAGGGGAGACATTTTCTGGGCGTAGTTGTACATGGCTTCAAAGCCGGCGATGCCGCTGCCGGCGGTGGTGGGAGTGGGGGATTGCGAGACGATATTGACGCGCACGCCCAGCTCTTTGCCCAGCCAGTACCCAAAGCTCCGGGTAATAGATTCTAAGAGGGCTTTGGCATCGGCCATATCCCCGTACTTGGGGAAAACCCGCTGGGCCGCAATATAACTGAGCGCCACAATAGACCCACCTCGCGCAAATGCCCCTTTTTGTCTGCCTATTTGCAAAAGCTTGTGAAACGAAATAGCCGATACATCTAACGTTTTCAGATAAAAGTCGTAGTCTATTTCTGGGTATGAGCGGCCCTTGCGGATATTGAGAGACATGCCGACCGAGTGCAGTAAAAAGTCTATGGGCCGGCCAAAGTGCGATATGGCGGCCTCATACAGCTTTTCTATGTCCGAGAGCTGCGTAAGGTCGGCTGGGACGAGGGGCGCTTGGAGCTTTTCGGACAGGGCCTTAGGGGCGCCCAAGCGAAGCGCTACGGGCGCATTCGTCAGAAGAATCTGCGCCCCTTCCGCATGGGCTTTTTCTGCCACGTGCCATGCAATGGACTTCTCATCTAATGCCCCAGTGATGATTCCAACCTTACCACGAAGGAGATTATGGCCTGCTGCTGTCATGTGGCAAAATAACTACTTCCCGTGCATCCGCATCGTACGCTACGAGGCCCTCCTGCACGAGATAGTTTATGAACTTTTTGAGGGTGCGATGATGCATGTTTTTGCCAGTAGAAATACCAGCATGATGGAGAAGCTTAGCAAACTCCTTTTGAGAAAGGCGACCTTTGGACGTGCTTTCTTTTAGAATTCCACGAATGGCTTCCAGGTGCTCAGGGCTGATGAGCGGTTGTGTTTCTCGGGCTGAGGTAGGTTCGGATTCTGGGGAGGAGGGAAAGCGCTCCTCGGGGGCGGCTTTTTCAGGAGAAGCCGTTATCTTATAGTCTCCACTCCATAAATGATGGGCCACATAGCCCCGCTCTCGGAAAAATTGCACCAGCCCTTCCCATAGCGGATGGGCATCGCCGATAAAGTATAGCTTATGATACAACTCCTCTCGCCGCCCCAGCTCATAACAGACGCGCTTGATAATATAGATAAGCGTGTCCTCCTCATAGCGGGGCAGAACGATATTTTTGGCATTATAGTCCTTATGCAGGGAAAAGGAATGTCGGATTTTGTTTTTGAAAAAGAACCAGACATCCAGGCGTTTTTCGGACTCTAAGAAGCTAAAATCGTAATGAGCGTGGTGGGAAAGGCTTTCCCCGTCTATAATGACCAGCGTACGGCGCCTGTGCTTTTTGGGCTTTTCCATACCACAAAGGTAGGATAGGAGGCGGGATCTTACCTTTGGGGGGTGCTGCGACATCCGAATTTCCCGGCATCGTTTTTTGTACAGAATAGAGCGAGACTCCGCGCGCTAATACCACCTGGAAGCGCAGCGTTTGTCTTTGCTGGGGAAGTTTTACCCAGTGAGAATGCGGATGCGCAGTATCCGTTTGATCTAAACCGTTCGTACTACTATCTCACTGGGCTGATGCAGCCGGGGGGGATTTTGTGGCTTTTTCCGGAGGCGCCGCTTCCTGAGCTGGAGGAGGTGCTGTTTATTCCGGTTAGCACGGCGCATCAGCGGCTGTGGGAGGGGTGGTCGTATACCTTAGAAGAGGCGGCCCAGGTGAGTGGGGTGCGGGAGGTAAAACCCCTCTCGGAATGGGCGGGATTCTGGCGGCGGCATTTGGGCCTGGTGAAGGCTGTCTATTTGGATTTCAATGAGCATGAGCGGCAGACAGCCGGGCAGCTTCCTACGCCGGCGCATCGCTTTGCCCGGCGGCTCCAGCAGGAGCACCCTGCGCACCGCATCGAACGCCTCGCTCCGCTCCTTTATCGCCTGCGCATGAAAAAAAGTCCCGAAGAGATCACGCGCACCCGGGAAGCCATTGCCATCACGCAGGAGGCGTATCAACGTATCCTGCCCCTTTTGCGGGAAGGCCTCTACGAATACGAGCTGGAAGCCGAAATCCTGTATGTTTTTACCCGGCATCGGGCAGTGCCAGCTTTTCCCAGTATTATCGCTGGGGGGGAGCGGGCCTGTGTGTTGCATTACACCTTCAATAGTCAGCCGCTGCGGGCGGGGGAGCTGGTGCTTATTGATATGGGGGCGCGATATGGGTGGTATGCGGCTGATTTGACCCGCACCTTGCCTGTTGGCGAAGTAGATACCGAAAAGCGCCGTTATCTTACTTGGGTAGCCGAAGTGCAGCGGTATGCCCAGACGGTCCTCAAACCATGCATCTCCTTACACGAATGGCACACGACGGTGGCTACGTACATTCGGGAGGGGCTGCTATCGCTGGGGCTTCTCAGTCGGGATGACCCGTCCGATGCCTACAAGCGGTATTTCCCGCATGGGCTCGGGCACTTTCTGGGGCTGGATGTGCATGATGTGGGGTATCGCTACGAGCCGCTGGAAGCAGGTATGGTAGTTACCTGCGAGCCTGGTCTGTACATTCCGCAAAAGGGGATCGGCATCCGCATAGAAAACGACCTTCTCCTCACGGAAAATGGCTGCGAGAATCTCAGTGCTGCTCTTCCTGACCTTTTGGGCTTGTAGCGGGGCCGGAAAGAAGGTGTTAGACCATACCTTTCCGGGCCAGGTCTGGCGAGATGGGGATACCTTGTGGGCAGACATAGCCGTTAAAACGGCAGGTACGACCTACGACCTATCCCTGGAAGCGGGGCTCAAGCAAGATTATCCCTGGCGCAACCTCTACCTAATGACCATCTGGGAGCAGCCGGATGGCTTTCGCCAAACCTCTCGGATAGAACTTAGCTTTCAAGATGAGACGGGAGTGTGGTATACCCGTGGCGGGCGATACCAGGTATTTCTTGTGCGGGGGGGGCGCTTTGGCGGGGCAGGAAGGTATCGGCTGGGGCTTTTGCCTTATGTGCGGGCGGATAGCGTGCCAGGTATACGCTTCCTAAAAGTTCACCTCTATGTGCAAAAGTAGCCAACTTGTCCTGGCCCGATTTTTGTTGAAGTAGTTACTTATGCGATTCTGGATACTTTTGTGGCTTGTCTGCGGGCTATCTCATGCC
>Ga0308394_1000185_pt1 | contig 36831 bp, 27 predicted proteins | sample Hotspr2Sampleme2_FD_202366 | JGI IMG/M metagenome (GOLD analysis project Ga0308394, IMG submission 202366) | Hot spring phototrophic mat microbial communities from Mushroom Spring, Yellowstone National Park, Wyoming, United States - 20050701_me2 ...
GTGAAGGCTCAAGCAGCATGTCTTCAAGCCGGCGATGTGCCCCTGTAATGACATTGAGCTTCGTGAGGTCATCTAGACGGGACTGCAAAACAGCGACCGTTTCTCGATAGGTGCCCTGAAGCAGGGAGAGCCGTTGGCGCAATGAAGCATTCTCAGCTTCGCGTTGCGCCAGCAGTTCCTGAAGCCGGGCGACCTCAGCCGGAGGGCATGCGCCCGATGGTTTTTCATCGTCAGAGGAAGCCAGCTCGCCTGCTACCGAGAGGTGACGATCTGCCAGGCGCGCTTCCAGATGATCAAGGGTGCGACGCCACACGACCCGCTCTTCAAGCAAGGTCTCCATGCGCTGCATCAGGGCTGCGCGGGTGACTTCGCTACTTGCCAGTGCGCGCTCAAGAGCGTCTACCTGAGCTTCAAAGAACTTCACGGCTTGGACGTGACGTTCGGTCTCGGCCTTGGACGCCGCCAGTGCAGCTTCTAATGCTTCGCACTCTTTGATGAGCCGGGCTTGCTCTTCGTGGGCAGCAATGACTTCAGATAGTAACTTGGCAGCCCGCGCTTCTATCTCTGCCACCGTGCGTTCAGCGGTTTGGCTGCGAAGCACGGCTTCAGATAGCAGCTGCTGAGCAGACGCCAGGTCGTGTTGCAAAGTTTCGACTGTTTGCTGTGCATCGCGACGAGCCTGCTGGGCAGTTGCTAGCTCGTCCTGCAATTCACGTAATTGCACAGTGAGCTGCTTGGCTTCCGCTTCGCGAGAGGATAGCGCTTGCTGCGCCTCGGCCAATTGGTTTTCAAGCTGTGAGATATGCCCCGTCATCTGGTGGTGAGCAGCTTCATAGCGCTCGCGCAGCTCAACCAAAGACTGTTCGGCCATTTGCAAAGCCCGGGTGCGGGCGTTCAAAGCCTCTTCAAGATTGTGAAGCTGCATCAACGCTTCAGCATGCTGATGGATGGCATGGTCGGCTTGAAGACGTGTCTGGCGCAAATCGGCTTCAAGCAACTCGACCCGTGAGCGCAAAAGGTCTTTCTCCTGCGAGGCTGTTTCGTAGGCAGCAGCAAGGCTTTCACTGCGCGCAACAGCCTCAGCCGCCGTTTGGCGAGCCTGGTTGGCTATGACTTCAGACTGCTGGTAGGCTTCGACAAGGTGTGCTTGCTCGGCTTCCAGTGCTGCCAGCTTCGACTCTAGATTGGCTACTTGGGCTTCGGCCGCCTGTTGGGCCGCCTTTGCCGCCTGCACAGACTGTTGTCGGTCCTGCAATTGGGCTTCAAGTTCGGCAATCCGCGCCTGAGCTGCCTGGTGAGCTGCAACAAGCTGCTCATACTCGCCCGCCAACTGCTGGTGCTGGGCTTCTTGGGCTGCAAGTGCCTGCTCCCGCCTTTCAAGCTGATCAGCCAAAAGCTGCCACTTGAGAAAGGCTGCCGCCAGCTTCGCCAACTGAAGCAACGGGCCAGCAACTGCCTGTTTTGGTGCGACAAGCACCACGACAGATTGCACTTGCTGTCGCAGCATCGGAACGACCACGCTACCGACTGTAGGCTCTACCAACAGCTTGGCAGCCGAGGTCGTGAGTGGCTCAAGTTGACCGTGCTCAAGAGCACGAAACAACTCTGGGGCATCTCCGGGCGACCACTTCCGGCTGGTCACATCGGTTACAAAGGCCGCCCCGCCGTGGATGGCACGCACCGACAAGGTTTCTCCTTCGAGGGTAAACAGCGCTGCTGCCGATGCATCACTTAGCCGACACATCTGCGCCAGCGTCTCTGCAAAGATGTTTTCAGGTCGCCGAACAGCAGCCAGGTCCTCAAGAGCAGCCAGCATTACCTCGGCGGCCGGCGACGTACGAACGTCCCCGGTTTCAACCGGAGCAATCGATAGAAAACCGGCCGGGTCGCCTTCCTCGTCCCGTAGCGCCGTCAGGGTCGTGTGCTCGACAAAGATGCGTCCGTCCCGGTGCTGCCGCCGGATTTCGCCAACGTAGCTCCCTTGTTCCAGAGCCTGCTGGTAGATTTTGGCAACCTGACCACTGTTCCAGTCCTCCGGGGCATGGAGCTTGTCGGCAACTGCACGTCCGATGAGTTCCTCCGGGTTGTAGCCGTAGGCACGGCGTGCGCCTTCGTTGAAAGCGAGAATGTTACCGTCTAGGTCTTCGACGAGTATGGCGCGGTCTGTGGAGTAGGTAAGAATGGCCGTCAGTAGGCGCGTCTGCTGTGCCAATTCGCGGGACTTGTCACGCGCAGTCGTGTCAGCCCGTTGCACGCGGTTGACCAACTCGGCAACGCGGATGGCTGTTGAAGCGGCTGCGGCTTGGATAGCACAGATTTCAAAATCCTCTTTTGTAAACATCCGTGCTCCGAAGACCGTTAGCAGCCCCAAGACACGGTTCTCAACCCGCAGCGGATGCGCGATGAAAGACACGATGCCGTGTTCGTCGGCCAGCCGTGGGTCAAGCAACATGGCGGCTGCGGACGGTGGTGGCGTCCAGGTCAGGACACTGCCACGCGCCAGTTGCTCTCCTGAAAGAACAATCAAAGGGGCGCGCCGGTAAGCCGGCTCAACCGGGAAACCAAAGTTGGCTTTCAGGTGCAGGCAGCGCCGCTTGTCAGGGCAGTCCCGTGCCCAGTGGCAGGTCTGACACATATCTCCGCGCCGAATCAGCCACAGACGCGCCCCAACGGCTGTCACTTCCTCAGCTACTCGCCGGGCCACCGCCGACAGTATCTGGTCAAGGTCCTGTGGATTCTGAAGGTGATGGGCAATCGGCTCGAGAAGTTCGCGCATGGCGATGGCTAAAGGTCGAATACCCTCATCACGGCGCGGGTGAAGCAACGGGTGGCAAGTTTTCCTTTTCTTCTAGTTCCACAAAGTAAGGCCGTAAGCGGGCATACGTTGTGGGAAGTTCTTCGGGAAGCACCCGTGTCTCCCCAATGGTCGTGACGAAGTTCACATCTCCAAACCAGCGTGGCATAACGTGCATGTGCAGGTGGTCGGCAATGCCGGCACCTGCGGCCTGCCCAAGATTCATGCCAACATTACACCCCATAGCCCGGTACTCACGGGTCAGGATTTCCGTCAAATAGCGGGTCAAATCAAACATTTCGTACCCGGCCTCGGTCGGCAGTGCCGACAACGTCCCCACATGGGCGTAGGGGACGACCATGGCGTGGCCGTTGATGTACGGATGGATATTCAGGATGACAAAGTTGTGACGTCCGCGGTAGAGGACAAAGTTTTCGGCATCCCGCTTCTCGGCCGGGATTCGACAAAAGGGGCAGGTTGTGGCTGCAGTTTCAGTGGACCGCTCCGACTGGCGGTCAAGCCCCGCAATGTAGCGGTAACGCCACGGACTCCACAGCACGTCCACAAGAGGGTCTCCTTGTCACATCCACTTGAAAAAAACCTTCTTGCCCACAGGACGTACCCACCAGTTCCCGCCGTCCCGAGGTTTTTTTTCGGGCGGAGCAGCTTACGCCTGGGTTGTGGGCATTTGTTGGTTAATAAGTTCCCGCAGTTCCTTACCGGGCTTGAAGTACGGCACGGCCTTTGCTGGAATCTCCACGGCGTCGCCCGTTTTAGGGTTGCGCCCACGGCGCGAGTTGCGTTGGCGAATACGAAATGAGCCGAAACCACGCAGCTCGATCTTTTCGCCACGATTTAGGGACTCAATAATCGCTGCGAAGACCTCTTCCACGACGACTTCGGCATCCTTTTTCGTCAGGTCGGCAGCCCGCGCCACCACTTCCACTAGGTCGGCTTTCGTCATACCCGCCTCACTCCGCCTTGAACGTGGGCGTCAAGTTTGGAACGCTCTTACACCGTGACGCTACCAAAGCAGTTACAGCTCGACAAGTGTCCCACGGCGTTCACTTTACAGAAAGCGTCCGGCTTTTTCAGAAGCCGGGTCTTAGCGCCGCCGGGAACGGCGATCACTGTCCCGCTCCGGTGAGCCTGAACGTTCTGGCGTTTTCGAGCGCTCGGTTTCTCCGTTGCCGGTGGAGCTTTCTTCTAGCAAAGCCCGCCGGCTCAGGCGAATCCTACCACTGGGGTCTGTACTCAAGCACTTGACCATCAACTGCTGCCCCTCTTTGAGTTCGTCTGCCACGGACCGAACCCGGTAGTTGGCAATCTCAGAAATGTGCAGCAGTCCTTCTGTACCGGGGAAAATTTCGACAAAAGCGCCAAATTCCGCAATGCGTGTAACCGTACCGAGGTACGTCTTGCCCGGTTCGGCTTCTTCAATGACAGCTTCAATCATCGCCCGGGCGCGCTGACCGGACTCCTCGTCCGAGGCAGCAATAATGACTCGGCCGGAATCCTCAATGTCAATCTTACAACCGGTTTTCTCAACGATGCTGCGCACGACTTTGCCGCCCGTGCCGATAACATCCCGAATCTTGGATACCGGAATTTGCATTGTCAAAATCCGTGGTGCCAAGGGATTGATTTGCGGACGTGGTGCCGGTAGCACAGCCTGCATCTTCTCTAGAATGAAGAGTCGTCCCTGCTTGGCTTGCTGAAGGGCGTCGGCGAGGATTTGGGCATTTAGCCCTTTGACCTTGATGTCCATTTGGAGGGCCGTGATACCTTGGCGCGTCCCGGCGACTTTGAAGTCCATATCGCCGTAGTGGTCTTCAGCACCGGCAATGTCGGTCAGAACCGCGTAGCGTTTGTCGTCCATGACCAGCCCCATGGCCACACCGGCAACTGGCGCCTTGATAGGCACGCCGGCGTCCATCAGGGCCAGCGCTCCGCCGCAGACGGTTGCCATTGAGGAGGACCCGTTCGACTCCGTAATGTCGGAGACGACGCGCGTGACATAGGGAAAGTCATCGGTTGGGAAAACCGCTTGGAGTGCCCGGTGAGCCAGGGCTCCGTGTCCTACTTCCCGCCGTCCGGGGAGTCCCATTCGCCCTGTCTCACCAACACTAAACGGCAGGAAGTTGTAGTTGAGCATGAAGTCCCGCTTGACCTCGCCGAACTCGAGGTCGTCTAGATATTGCACATCTTGGCTTGTGCCCAGGGTGGCTGTAACAATGGCCTGGGTTTCACCGCGCGTAAACAGTGCACTTCCGTGGGCGCGGGGCAAGATGCCGACCTCGATCTCAATCGGTCGGATTTCCGAAAACTTACGTCCGTCTGGCCGCCGCCGGTTGATGAGGATGTCTTCCCGGAAGATTTTTTCTTTCAGGTGCTCGAAGACGCGCTGCGCCATAGCGCGCTGATCGGGGGCATCGGCTGGATAGCGTTCGATGACTTCTTTTTCGAGTGCATCCACTTCGGCGTAGCTGGCCAACTTGGTACGGCCCCGTACATCGAGGGCGGCACGCAGCCGGTCTGTATACGCAGCCGTTATCTCTTGAAGGATGGTTTCGTCCAGCTTAACCGGCGTGACAGCACGCTTCGGCTTACCTACCTTGGCGCGCAAGTCATGCTGGATGGCGCACAACCGCTTGATTTCGTTGTGTCCGAAAAGTAGGGCTTCAATGATGATCTCCTCGCTAACCTCCTTTGCACTGGCTTCGACCATGACAATGGCTTCCTCACTGCCGGCTACCGTCAAGTTAAGACTGGAGACGCGCATTTCCTGGTAGGTTGGATTGATGATCAGCTTGCCGTCTACCAGCCCGACCCGGACACCAGCAATCGGCGTTTCAAACGGGATGTCGGAAATGTACAGCGCGGCAGAAGCTCCGGTAATGGCGAGTACGTCCGGGTCATTGTGCTTGTCGGCGGACATCACCAGGGCAATGACTTGGGTTTCGCTGTCGAAGCCTTCGGTAAACAGTGGACGAAGCGGACGGTCAATGAGCCGGGAAGTGACAATTTCGCGTTCGGTGGGGCGTCCTTCACGTTTGAAATAGCCACCTGGGATACGCCCTGAAGCGTAGCCATACTCCCGGTAATCTACGGTGAGGGGAAAGAACCCCCGCGAAGTCGGCTCTTTAGCAGCAACAGCCGTCACCAGCACCACGGTTTCCCCACATGTCACCACTACGGCCCCGTCGGCCTGTTTGGCGATTTTTCCGGTTTCGACAATCAGTTCACGCCCACCAACTGAGATTGTTTGCTTGACATACATACACTTATCTCCCTTTCAAGAAACCTCCAAAACGTCGTGGTGAAAGCCTCCCGCCGGCCGGCCCTACTCCCTGACTATCGAGATGGACCAAAACATCAGGGCGCAAGCTAGGCGCTCTACGTGAAAAGACAAACCCGCCACCAGCGGCACGCTAGAAAGCGCCCGACGGTTGACGGGTCAAAGTAGCGCCTTGAATCAGGACCCGACCGTGGCTGGCCGGCTTGGAAAAACACCCGACCGCCACGCCGGGATAGCCTTCACACCTACTTGCGAATACCAAGTTTTGAAATGAGCTGCTGGTAGCGTTCAGCGTCCTTTCTTTTCAGATAGTTGAGCAACCGCCGCCGCTGGCTGACGAGTTTGATCAAGCCGCGACGTGAGTGGTTGTCTTTGACGTGGGTTTTGAAATGAACCGTCAACTCTTCAATCCGTTTGGTCAGCAGGGCAATTTGCACTTCGGACGACCCGGTGTCAGTTGCATGCCGCCCATACTCTTGCAAAATGCTGCGTTTGGTTTCTGCACTCAGTGCCACGAAAGCATCCCCTCCCAGACAATAGCCAGCAAAACGAACAGGAGCTTTGGTTTTGGTCTACAATTGCTCTCCGGCCCGTCTTCCTCTAGTATGCGAAACTCATACTTGTACCAAACTGACGTGTGTGAGTCAAACTTGCGTCGCCGCCTTAAGGAGTCCTCTGTGAAGCATTTAGCATCCTGCATCCTCACGCTAGCACTGGTTGGCGGGAGCGCCGGACTTTTTGCCGGTTGCAGTCAAACTGACGGTGCAGCCGGGAGCACGGCTGAAATTGCCGCTAGGGTCAATGCCGTTGTCATTCCGCTTTCTAAAGTCAATCGGCGCATTGAACAGACGCTGAAACAACAGCAACCCAATGCCAAGTTGAGTGACCTTAGCCCGATTGAGCTGGCGGCTGCCCAGCTCAAGGCGCTCGATGCGCTTATTGCCGAAGAAATCCTGCTCCAGCGTGCCCAGCGCGAGCAAATCCAGGTGACAGAGGCTGAAGTAGATCAGGCCGTCAAGCGGCAAATAGCCGACGAAGGCCTTTCTGAAGAAGACTACCGCAGAAAGCTCAAGGAAGCCGGGCTGACGGAAGAAGAGTTTCGGACAGAAACCCGTCATGCGTTGCTTGTCAGCAAGCTTCAGGAAAAGCTCAAAGCCAAAGTGCCGGCTCCTTCTGACAAGGAAATTGAAGAGTTTTTCAACCAAAACAAAGAACAGTTCCGCCTTGAGCGGGGTGTTTCACTAGGCATCATCGTCGTAGACCCGGCTGACAATGGGTTGAAAAATGATGCCATTGGCGAAGCGCAAGCCAAGGAAAAAATCGCCAAGATTGCTGAACGGCTCAAAGCCGGAGACGACTTTGCTACCGTAGCCCGTACTGTCTCGGAAGACTTCCAGACGGCCCAAAACAGTGGGGATGCCGGATTTTTCCCGGAAGACATCCTACGTCAGACCTTCGGGGAAGCCCTCGCCAAGCGCTTTTTCAACATGACCGAAGGGCAAATCACCGAACCGATCCCCGGCTCTAACGGTCGGCTGTACATTTTCAAGCTAACCGGCAAGCGAACGGAAGCCATCGAACCTAAGCTGGACAATCCCGACATTCGAAAGCGGATTGTGGACCTTATCCGCCAGCAGCGTGAGCAAATTCTTGTGGCGGCGCTTCAGGCTTCCGCCACCAACGACGCCCGGATTGAGAACTACCTTGCCCAACGCATTCTCGATAACCCCATCAACTTTGGTTCAGCCCGTCCCGCCGGTTCTGTGCTGTTGCCCAAGCCTGACGCATCAGCCGCGCCACCAAACGAACCCACCAATCAAACGGCCCCTTCCAAACCAATGCCTGCGGAAACCAAACCTACCGAAGCGAAGTCCTCGTTGGACAAGTCAGCAGAAGGCCGCCGCTAATCCACGCCCGTGGCAGTTATGTCGGATGCTCGGCCGAAGACCACGCTAACCCCTTCCCTCGGCTCTACTGAAACTTACGGCCTTATTGCCGGCAACGGACAGTTTCCCTTCTACGTCTTGGAGGGTGCGCGTGCCGCAGGCGTCCGCATGGTGGTAGCAGCTATCCGAGAGGAGACCTCACCCGATATTGACCGGATGGGCGTGAAGGTCGAATGGTGTGGGATAGGGCAGCTTGGAAAGCTGATCCGCTTTTTCCGCCGGGAAGGCGTCCGGCGTGCGATTATGGCAGGGCAGGTCAAGCACCGCCAGATTTTCAGTGGGGCGCTTCCAGACTGGCGCATGGCGGCGATGCTACTTAGGCTGTCCCGTAACAACACCGACTCACTGCTTGGCGCCGTAGTTGCCGAACTTGCAGCTGATGGCATCGAGCTTGTGGACTCCACGCTCTTTGTTCCGCATCTACTGGCGCCCGTTGGCGTTTTGACCAAACGCCAGCCCACCGCCCGCGAACGCGCCGACATTGACTACGGGTTGGAAGTTGCTCAGGTCATTGCCGGACTAGACCTCGGACAGACCATTGTGGTGCGCAACCGCGCCGTTGTAGCCGTCGAAGCTATGGAAGGGACGGATGCAGCCATCATGCGCGCCGGCGAAATTGCCCACCGCCGGGAACTCACCGTTGTCAAAGTGGCCAAGCCACAGCAGGATATGCGTTTCGATGTGCCAGTCATTGGACGGACAACGATTGAAACCATGCTGGCCGCTGGGGCGACAGCCCTGGCTGTAACTGCCGGAAAGACACTCATCTTTGACCGCGATGCCGTTGTCGCTCTAGCCAATCGCCACCGGCTGACCATCCTAGGCATTCCACCGACCGCTGATAAAAACCATGACCGAACCAGTTTTTGACCGTCTCATCGTGACCGTTGGTGACATTACCCGCTTTGTTGGGGATGCGATTGTCAACGCGGCCAACCCGTCCTTACTGGGCGGTGGCGGCGTGGACGGAGCCATTCACCGTGCTGCCGGCCCGGAGTTGCTGGCTGAGTGTCGTACGCTTGGTGGTTGCCTGCCAGGACAAGCCAAACTGACCCGCGGCTATCGCCTACCTGCCCGTTGGGTCATCCATACAGTCGGACCTATCTGGCGCGGTGGCGCACACAATGAAGATGAAGTGCTAGCTGAGTGTCATCGCAACAGCCTGGCACTAGCGGCAGTACATAATCTACGAACGATTGCCTTCCCTGCCATTTCCACTGGCGCCTATGGTTTTCCTGTTGAACGCGCCGCCCCTATCGCCATCCGCACCCTGTGGACAGCGCTGACGACGACATACCCAGAACTGCACGTCACGCTGATGTGCTTTTCGGAAGTCACAGCCGCACACTATCGCCAAGCGCTGGCGGAATTGTCCGGGCCGCATCCGGCCTGAAGACCGGCTCAAATTCCCAACGATCGCCCCTTCACGCCTGCCACCCGGCGTTGACATTTCTTGCCCTGACGCGCTTTCGGGACAGAATCCATCCCACCTGCAAGCTGGCTGCCCTCACACGCTCACCCAAAGTGAACACATCGCTACCGCGCCGGGCCTACGCACACTGAGCTGATTTGCCACCTATCTAGTCTCAGGCGGCTGGCCTAGAGCCGTCCGCACAACTTTTTTAGGGACAGCGCAAATTTTGAGGGCTGTTTTTGTGTCATAGACCTTTGCTGGGGCCAGGATTATCACATTAGCCGGCGACTGGATGAGAAAAGGCTTTGATTCGGTTGGTGTTTTCCGCAACGGAACCTTCCTTTTGCGCAACAGCAACACGAGTAGGCCGCCTGACATGGTGATCCCCTTTGGCAGCGCTGGTGACCAACCGGTGGCGGGCAACTGGAACGGCGAATTTCGCTGAAACGCTGTGCAAATAAAGTCCTGCGGCGGCGCTAAACAAGTGACGGGCGGAAGGGCCACCTCGTCCCGTTGGCCATGCCTAGACAAGCTCTGACCCACTGCCGGGAATGACTGCCGGTGCAGATGGTCAGGGGTGAGCGTAATAGCCCTCTCGGCTAGTACGAACAATCGCTCCAGGATAGCGCAACTGAACGGAGATGCGGCGAAATCCACTCCCTTTTATGTCACTCGGTTCATAGGCTAGCGTGTAACTTGTGGCTGCATCTCTAGCAATGGCACGGAAAGCTTCACTGTAATCCTTCCCTGGCGTCATAGGAAAATCCCGCCCGCCCGTCAGCGGCACAAGACGGGTGGCATCGAGTGGTGTCGGGACACGCACCCGGCCGGCTACGGTCAGCGTGTAAGAAGGTGACGTTACGCTGTAGACCGTGATTTCATGCTGGTTGACCCGGCGCAGAAGTTCATCCAGATTGACGTTGCTGGCACTGTCGAAACCATCCGTCAGGACAACAATGAGCCGTCGCAACACCCGTCCGGCACGCTGCTTGGGAACCTTTTTGAGCATGGAGACCGCTTTGTCTATGGCATCAAACAGCCGGGTTGACCCGCCGAAGTCCTTGAACCGGCTGAGCTTTGCCAACAACTTGTTCGGGTCGTTGGTAAATCTTTCCAAAACACGCACCTCGTGGTTGAAGGCTACAAGGGCAAACATTGAGTCGGGGTGGCGCTCGGCGAGAAAGGCTTCCAGCGCCCGGCGTTGCAGTGCAGCTTCAGCCGGTGTGACACTGCCCGATACATCAAAGGCGAAGACGACGGCCAGCGGGCGGAGAGACTGTTCACCATTGGATTGAAAAAAGGCAATCCGGCGCGGGCGACCTTCTTCGTAAACCAGAAAGTCGTCCGGCTGTAATCCGGTTATTGGACGACCTTGGATGTCCGTCACCGTGACCTCGATCGTCACCAGGTTGCTTTGCAAGACAAACTCTTCTTGGGCCAGTGCCTTGGTAACTTCTACCGGCAGAACGCTTACTAAACAGAAAGCAACACCTGCCACAAGGCACTTGAACAGCCATTGACTACGCATTGGGGACGGTCCTCTCTGGGCAGGACAAGGTGGAACAACTCATACAGCAAATTTCCGCGCGGCGCGTTATAGTTGTAGGCGCGATGACAGCCGAATGCTAGGGGCATTTGTGCGAGGCATACTACCGTGATCCGATTTGAAGACATCGCCGAAAAGGTCGAACGCTATCACCCAAACGCTGACCTGGACTTGTTGCGTCGGGCCTACTTGTTTTCTGCGCAGATGCACAAGGGGCAGGTGCGGAAATCTGGTGAACCATACCTTGCGCATCCCCTTGCCGTTGCCCACATCCTGGCCGAAATGCGCCTGGATGTCGTCTGTGTGACGACCGGGTTGCTCCATGACGTTGTTGAGGATACCCACGCAACCTTAGCTGAAGTGGAGCAACTGTTCGGGCCGGAAATTGCCCACCTTGTAGACGGGCTGACCAAAATTTCCAGCATCGAGTACACCTCACGGGAAGACCGCCAGGCAGAAACCGTCCGCAAGATGCTGCTGGCGATGGTGGATGACATCCGGGTTGTGCTTGTCAAACTTGCCGATCGGCTCCACAACATGCGCACGCTGGACTATCTGCCGCCAGAAAAGCGCGTTGCCAAAGCCCAAGAAACGCTTGACATCTACGCGCCGATTGCGCATCGCCTAGGAATGGGGAAACTTCGTGGTGAGTTAGAAGACCTCAGTTTTCAGTACCTCTATCCAGACGACTACCAACACCTAAAAGCCATTCTCGATCAACGCCGTCCGGCGCTGGAAGCCGATCTGGCCCACGTCCGTGCCACCCTTGAGGAAAAACTCCCGGAATACAATGTCAAGGTCGTGGAGATTCAGGGTCGGATCAAGCGGCTCTACAGCCTCTATCGCAAGCTCAAACAGCGCGCCATTTCGATTGACCAGGTCTATGACCTGATGGCCGTGCGCATCATCACCCAAGACATTGCCGACTGCTACGCTGCTGTTGGTGTGGTGCACAACATTTGGAAACCCATTCCGGGACGTTTCAAAGACTGGATTGGTATCCCTCGAAACAACCTCTACCAGTCGCTACACACTTCCGTTATGGGTGACATCGGGCATCCTTTTGAAGTGCAAATCCGCACGGCCGAGATGCACAAAGTTGCCGAGGAAGGCATTGCTGCGCACTGGCGCTACAAGGAAGGACGCTCGGCGCTCAAGGAAGACCCCGAGGCCTATGCTTGGCTCAAGCGGTTGGTGGAATGGCAGCAAGAAGTATCAGATTCGCGGGAGTTTCTCGACGAACTAAAAATCAACCTCTACCCCAACGAGGTCTATGCCTACACGCCCAAGGGCAAAGTGCTAGAACTGCCGCGTGGCTCGTGCCCGATTGACTTTGCCTATGCCATCCACAGCGACATCGGGCATCGGTGCGTCGGAGCCAAGGTCAACGGCAACCTGGTCAAACTCTCGTACGAACTCAAAAACGGTGACGTTGTTGAGATTCTCACCTCTCCTAATGGGAAACCCAGCCATGACTGGCTAAAACTCGTCAAGACAGCGCGAGCGCGCAACAAGATTCGTCGCTACCTGGTCGAAACAGAGCGCCAGCGCTCACTTGAAATCGGGCGCAAGTCCCTTGAACGGGAAGCTGACCGCCTCAAGCTCAACCTACGCAAGCTGGTCGAATCTGGTGAACTCAACCGCGTTGCCCAAGACCACGGCTACCAGCGCGATGAAGACCTTATTGCAGCCATTGGCTACGGAAAGCTCGAAGCGCGGCATGTGCTGGCTAGGTTTGTACCGCCAGCCAGGCTCTCAGAGCTGGATGCCCAAACGCCTGCCAATGGCTTAGCTAAGGTCGGAAGGCTTGTCAAAAAGTATCTGCGGCTTGGGTCAGACCACATTCAGGTGCGCGGGGTGGATGATGTTCTTGTGTTTCGGGCGCGGTGCTGTTCACCGATTCGCGGTGAGAAAATCATCGGCTACATTACGCGCGGCAAGGGCGTGGCAATTCACCGTGCTGATTGCCCCAATGCAGCCAACCTCATGATCAATCGGGAACGCATCATTGAGGTAGACTGGGTTACAGAAACCGAAGGTACAACAACCTACCCGGTGACCCTTTCAGTAACAACCGAAAACCGTCCCGGTATTCTGGCCAACGTCACCATGGCCGTAGCCGACATCAAAACCAACATTCGCGAATCTCATGCCTACGTCGGTGTAGATGGTTTCGGACGCATCACCATTACGCTTGACATCCATGATGCAAAGCACCTTTCGCGCGTGATGCGCGCTATCCGCAACGTCTCTGGGGTGATCAGCCTCGAACGTCTCGTTGCCAGCCATGAGACCGAATCGGATGCGCCATAGTTCCCGCTATTGCAACCAAACGGCACAGGTCAAAAGCCTGCCTCTTGCCGGAGTGGCGTAGGTTTGACACTCCTCTTTCGCCTTTGTGTCAGCAAGCAAAAGCCGTTTGGTTGACGAATCACTCCAACTACATCAAACTAGCCCGCCTGTGAGGAATTCCTCGCTTGCTTCTCCACCGTGGGAACGCCTTTGGACAGCAAGTCCCCACAAAATAGCCAAGGCGGATCAAAGAAACGGATGCCGCATGACCCATCAGGAAGATGAACGGCTTATTGCTGCTCTGGCCGGGCAACGTGTCCTTGTCTTGGGCGATGTCATGCTCGACGAGTTTTTTTGGGGTCACGCCAACCGCATTGCCCCTGAAGCTCCGGTGCCCGTCGTGGAAGTCGAGCGTGAAAGCTACGCGCTCGGCGGTGCAGCCAATGTCGCCGCCAACATCCGTGCGCTTGGTGGGTTACCCTTGGTGGTAGGCATTGTTGGGGATGACTTGGCTGCCGAGCACCTGCGCGATTGTTTGCTGCGCTGGCATCTAGAGTGGCATGGGTTGGTGGTAGATGCCAGCCGGCCCACGACGCGCAAGACTCGCCTGATGGTCAACGCCCACCTTATGGCCCGCTTTGATCGGGAATCCAGACAGCCCGCCTCGGCCGACATTGAGACGGCTCTGATAGACAAAGTGGAAAACTGGCTGCCGGAAGTCAGCGCCGTCGCCATTTCAGATTACGACAAAGGTGCTTTGACCCAGCGGGTTCTGCGCCATGTTCTCACCCGTGCGCGGCAACGAGGGCTTCCTGTTGCCCTTGATCCCAAGCCGGTGCGCTTTACCAGCTACCAGCCAGTCACGGTCGTGACGCCGAACCATCACGAAGCAGCCCACATTGCCCAGATGCCTATTACAGATGAGGCCTCGTTAGAAGCCGTTAGCCGACAACTATCAGCTATGCTGGGTCATGCCCATGTCCTCATCACACGTGGCGAAGCAGGGATGACCCTGTACGAGTCACCGGGTTACATTCACCACATTCCAGCTACAGCCCGCGAAGTCTACGACGTTACCGGCGCTGGAGATACTGTCCTCGCTACACTCACGTTGGGATTGAGCGCTGGGCTAAGCTTGGACCAAGCAGCACGTCTTGCCAATCGGGCGGCCGGCATCGTGGTGGGCAAACTCGGAACGGCAACAGTTCGACCCGAAGAACTGTTGGTGGGACAAGCTTTGGCACGCACGCCTTTGCGTGGCTAGGCAGTCCCCTGCAACACCTAGGCTGCATTGACCGTGTGCAAGGGGGTTTGTTATGGTTCTTACACTTTTGGTATCAGCCCGCTACCGAACTCTGGCCTAGTTTTTGCCCCCCGTCGGGCGGTCTGAAGCCTTTTTAGCAAGCTTGCCAAAGAAGCTACCACTCTAACTAGTCCACAAAGGAGCAGACATGGGGTACGAAGATTTTGTCAAAGGCTTGGAGGGCGTTTTGGCAGCGCAATCCTCAATTTGCTTCATTGACGGTGCGGCCGGTCGCCTAACATATCGTGGGATTGATATTCATGTTTTAGCCGAGCATTCAACCTTCGAGGAAACGGCATACTTTCTATTGTTTGGTCACCTACCGAAGCAGGCCGAGCTAGATGCCTTCACAAAGCAGCTCCAAGCCGAACGTGAGGTGCCGACTGAAATCTACACTTTGCTGCGCACCTTGCCGCCGACAGCGACGCCGATGGAAGTCCTCCGCACGGCAACGTCTGCCCTTTCGGCCTATGATCCTGACGGGCCTGACAACAGCGATGAGGCCAACGTACGCAAAGGTATACGCCTGATTGCCCGGATGACGACGCTGACCACGGCCTATGATCGCATTCGGCGTGGGTTAGAGCCGGTCAAACCTGACCCATCGCTTTCGATGGCGGAAAGTTTCCTCTACGGACTTACGGGTGAAAAGCCCCATCCGTCGAGTGCAAGGGTCTTTGATGTCTGCCTGATTTTGCATGCTGACCACGAGCTGAATGCTTCAACGTTTGCTGCCCGAGTCATTGCTTCGACGCTCTCGGATATGTATGCCGCCATCACTGGGGCAATTGGAGCGCTGGCCGGTTCACTTCACGGCGGCGCTAACCAACGAGTGCTGGAGATGTTGCTTGAAATCGGTGAGCTTGACAAGGTCGAAGCCTATGTGGACAACCTTTTCGCTAACAAGAAAAAGATCATGGGTTTCGGGCACCGGGTCTATCGCACCATGGATCCGCGGGCAACCGTCCTGCGCAAGTTTGCCAAGCAGCTAGGTGAAGATGTCGGCAACACGAAGTGGTATGAAATGGCTGAACGCATTGAGCAGTTAGCCTTTGCGCGCAAGAAACTCTACCCGAACGTGGATTTCTTCTCAGCGCCGGTTTTCTACACACTCAACATCCCGGTGGATTTGTTCACCCCAATCTTCGCATGTAGCCGCATCTCGGGATGGGTAGCGCATACCCTCGAACAGTTGCGGGATAACCGTCTGATTCGGCCGTTGGCGCTGTACACCGGGCCTGAGCAAGCCGAGTACATCCCCATATCCGAGCGATAGAGGTGCCAAGGTAGCCTTCGGAGCAGGCTGGCTCTATGGCAGGCTTGTCAGAAGAAACTCAAGCTTTGGTCAAGCGGCTTGTTTCACAGTATGAGCACTATGCTGTACGCGAAGCCACACGCCGCTTGACAGCAGCCGCGTTGGCTCAGCACTTGAAAAATCTGGCTGCTTGCGACGGACGTCTGGTAGTCGAACCTCTTGGCCGCTCGGCAGGAGGGCGCCCTATTTACCGGGTGACGTTTGGGCAAGGTCAACGGCGCGTCCTGATGTGGACCCAGATGCATGGCGATGAGCCCACGGCCACCCTTGCTGTCCTGGACTTGCTTGCTGCGCTTACCAAGTTTCCCCAAGATACCGCGCTGAACAAAATTCTTAGGGAAGTCCAGGTCTGTATCATTCCAATGCTCAATCCAGACGGCGCTGAGACGTTTCAACGGCGGACAGCCCAGGGGATTGATCTCAACCGTGATGCCCGTTGCCTTAGCACCCCTGAAGCCAGACTTCTCAAGCGTACGCACGATAGCTTTGTGCCGGATTTCGCCTTCAACCTGCACGACCAAAACCCACGGTATACAGTTGGGGAAAGTCGCCGCCTGACGGCAATGGCTTTTCTTGCCCCAGCGCACGATGCCTCGGGTAAAGACAACGTGGCCCGGCGGCGTGCCAAGCGTCTGGCAGCGGCGATGATCCAGATGTTGACCCCGTACATCGGCGGCTACATGGCGCGTTTTGACGAAACCCATGAACCCCGCAGTTTTGGCGATGCCATGCAAGGCTGGGGGACAAGCGTTGTTCTGATTGAGTCAGGGGGCTGGCGCAATGACCCAGAGAAAGCCTACCTACGCCAGCTCAATGCAGTAGTGCTGTTAGGTGCTCTGCATGCTATTGCCGGTGATGAATGTGACGAACTCGAAACAACGGCTTATGAGAGCCTACCCCACAACACTAATCACTTCTATGACCTTATTTTTGAGTCGGCTACCCTAGAATTCGGCGACAGCATCCCGTCCATTGTTGCCGACATTGCCATTAACCTGACCGACCCCTGGCAACCCCCCTCTTCATCAGATGTTATCCGTGGTCGTGTAATGGACATAGGGGACTTGCGCGACTACGAAGCCGGCGAGCGGTGGTCTCTCGATGGCTGCTCTCTCTCAGGTCACGACTTTCGCATAGAAGCAGAAGTTGATGTAGATGCCCTCCGGGCAATAGCCCATCCCATCAAGCCCGTGTAAAAACTGTTGGACCGGCGTGGGCAAACGCCATCGGAAAACTCAGCCAGCAAGAGGTTTCACTAAACGCGCCCCGATCCCCGGGCTAGGTGGCGGCAGCATACGTCCGTCAACCAACTGCGCCCCTACAAAGGGGTCGTTGGCAATAAGCGCTGCCCCATCCAAATCGGCCCAGTCAGCTAGCGGTGCAAGATGGGTGGCGGCCGCAATGGCGCAGGAAGTTTCGGTCATGCATCCCAGAAGGGTTTTCAGCCCCAGGGCGCGGGCAACCGTGAGCATGGCATGGGCAGCACGCAGGCCACCACACTTAGCGAGTTTGATGTTGACGCCATGGTATACCCCTGTTGCCCGCACGACATCAGCCATTGTTCGTACAGCTTCGTCTGCAATGATGGGTAGTGGGCTGCGCTCGGTCAGCCAGGCGTGGTCGTCCACACGCGCCGCAGAAAACGGCTGCTCGACAAACAACACATGCTGTTCGGCCAGCCAGCCGATGAAATCCAGTGCTGCCGAGCGGTCCTGCCATCCCTGGTTGGCATCCACCGTCAAGGGACGGTCGGTAACCTCCCGCACAGCCGTTACCAGCGCCCGGTCATTGTCGCCCCCTAGCTTGAGCTTGAGCACTGGGTACTCAACCACCTGCCGAGCTTTCTCCCGTGCTGCTGCTGGCGACATCAGCCCCACGGTAAACGAAGTCGGTGGAATCCGGCTTAGATCAAGCCCCCAGAGGGCATAGAGCGGCTGCCCAAGATACTTCCCAAACAGGTCGTGCAAAGCCATGTCCAGCGCAGCTAGGGCTGGCGGGAGCGGCCCGATGGCAGCCGCGGCTGAGGACAGCAGCCCATCGAGATTGAGCAGATGGATGGGTTCGTGCCACTTGACCCGGTGTAGCGCCTGGCACACGTCTGCCTGAGTCCAACCCAGGTAGGGTGGTAAGGCGGCTTCACCATAACCCACCAAACCTTCATGGTGGACTTCAAGACAAACGGCTGGCGTTGTGGTACGGGAGCCAACGGCTAGGGCAAAGGGTTCCCGCAGTTCCAAAGTTAGCGGATGGACGATGAGTCGCATGAGCAACCAGGGAGTGTGGTCACAATTTTGTGACTTTAGCTATGAGCCAAAAAATGATGGAGAAATGTTGACGTTGGAGGTGGATTCTTGGATAACCTAACGCCACCATCTTGAACCACTCACTACGACACTGTGTCATGAAGCGAATTGCGCTCGTTACCGGGGGTACGGCTGGTATTGGCAAGGAAACCGTCCGTGGGTTGGCACGCGCTGGGCTGGCGGTTGTCCTTGTGGGACGCCATCGCCAAAAGTGTGACCAGGTTGTACAGGAGTTACGGGCTGATACCGGGCAGGCAGACATTTTTGCCCTCACAGGCGATCTGTCGCGGCTGGACGACATCCGGCGCGTTGCAGACGAGTTCCGTGCGACATACCCTCGGCTTGATGTCCTTGTCAACAATGTCGGCGCTATTTTCGACGTACGGCGTACTACTCCAGACGGCCTTGAACAAACATTTGCACTTAATCACATTTCCTACTTCTTGCTGACCAATCTGCTCCTTGACCGGTTACTGGCCAGTGCGCCGGCACGGGTGGTCAATGTCAGCTCGGCTGCACATCGGTTCGTACCAGGGGTGGACTTTGCTGACCTTCAGTTTGAGCGGAAACCTTACGCGGCCATGACAGCCTATGGACAATCCAAACTGATGAACATTTTGTTCAGCCAAGAGCTGGCCAGGCGTCTGGAGGGCACCGGCGTCACGGTCAACAGTCTCCATCCTGGCGGGGTGGCTTCCAACTTTGCCGACAATACCAGCGGTTGGTTTTGGCTGACGGCTAAAGTCCTCAAGTGGGCGCTAGGAATGTCGCCTGCGCGCGGGGCTGAGACTTCGATTTACCTTGCCACGGCGACTGCCGTTGAGGGCGTCAGTGGGCGCTACTTTGAGCGCTGTCGGGCAGTATCACCTAGTGCTGCCGCCATGGACCCAGATGCGCAAGCACGTCTCTGGCACATCAGTGAGCAAGTGGTAGGCCAGGTGTTTCCCTCACCCGCAGGAGTTCCTTCGTGATCTTCGACGCGCTTCCAGCCACCCCAAACTATTGCTCCCAAACTCAACCAGCCACAGCGCCAACGCTTACAGGCCGCATCCTGGCCGTAGGACTGCTGATTTGGTGGGTTGTACCATTTTTGTTTTTCTTTGTGGTCGCAGCGCCAGGTGGTCTTGAGCTTGAGTTTCGGTTTGGTCTCAAAAGTGGCGCCATGGCTTTGGTGCTCGCCGTTCTTCTGGCAGCCTTCCTGCGCCTAGCTTCCATGGGTGGCTCATTGTGGGAGATTTGGCAGCGGCGGCGACGGCGCGCGATTGAAATGGAATGGGCTTTGCCGAACTCAGAACGCATCCGACCGGTTTCGATTGTGATGTCAGTGCATGGCGGCCGGGAGCAGGTGGTGGAAACCGTAGATCGGTTACTAGCACTCAACTATCCACGTTTCGAGGTTATCGTCGTCAATGACGGCTCACCGGACGGCACTCTTGCATGTTTGACAGAGGCCTTCTCGCTTCATCCTACCTCACGCATCATTCAGAAAAGCATTCCCGTTCAGGCCGAGCCAACACTCTATGCCTCGGCAAAACATCCTCAGTTGACAGTTGTTGCCAAGCCAGAAACCGGGCGGGAAGACTCCCTCAACTGCGGCTTGAACGTCTCGCGCTATCCGCTTGTTTGTGCGCTCGATTCACGCATTACGCTCGATGCTGACGCCCTGACCGAACTTGCCCGTGGGTTCATTGAAAATGTAACGCAAACCGTTGCCGTCAGTTGCTTGGCGGAGTTTCTTGGCGATGCTCCAACGCCTAAAGGCTCTGATATTTGCCTGTCGGCTGATGAGGGGGTAGCGCCTGTCCGTATGGCGCCCCGACCCGTTGCTGGTGCGGCTGTAGCGCCGAGTCCGCTGATTGATTTACAACGCATTGACCGCGCAGCGCTTTTTCACACCCAGTGGCTTCTGCGCGCAGGAGTGGGGAATGTTGCTATGTTGCCCGGTGTGGTCTCGTTGCTCAAAAAAACAGAAATTGTAGCAGCAGGCGGCTATCGCACCGGGTATACGGCGGATACCCTAGACCTTTTGCTTACAGCCTACCAAGTGCGCAAAAGCGATGAACTTCGCCAGGTGCTGTTTTTGCCTGAGATTGTTGCATGGATTATGCCATTCAACTCCCTTGACGAAGCTATGCTTGCGCGAGTAGCCGTCACTCAAGAATCCTTTAGCGTTATTGTACGTCACCTGCGCCTCATTCTCCGTGGACAGGGTGATTGGCGCGCCCGGCTTGCCCTTCCGGTCTTTATTGTCGCAGTAGTCTTTGCCCCAATTTGGGAGTGGCTGGCGATTGTCCTTGTAGATGTGACTGCCCTGGCTGGGGGAATAACCTTTGACGAACTCGTGGCGCTATTGCTGATGTTTGCGGCTGTTGGGCTGGCAGATAGCCTAGGCGGCCTGCTGTGCGATGAAGCCTCCAACCGTCGCTGCCGTTCAGTAAGCGAAATCTTGCACTTGGGGCTTGCAGCTATCGCTCATGCTATTACCTTCCGGTGGATGATGGGTTTGGCGCAGTTGCGTGGCATGTTGACGTACATTTCGGGGCGTTCCGTTCATGGAACAATACCATTGTCACGTTAAACAAATCGCTCCCAAGCCGGAATCTTGCTTCCGAAACACAGCGTCGTCCCAATGCGTATTACCGAAATCTTCTTTAGCATTCAGGGAGAATCAAGCTACGCCGGGCTCCCCTGTGCTTTTGTGCGGACGACCGGATGCGATCTACGCTGTACCTGGTGCGACTCGGAATACACTTTCACCGGCGGGACACACATGTCGGTTGAGGAAATCCTTGAACGGGTTCGTGCCTATCCGACGCGCCTGGTAGAGCTGACTGGTGGAGAGCCGCTCTTGCAGAAGGATATCTACGAACTTTCTGAGCGGCTGCTCGAGGAAGGATACACGGTTCTCATTGAAACCGGCGGGCACCGCGATGTTTCTCGCCTTGACCCTCGGATTGTCAAAATCCTTGACATCAAGTGTCCTGGCAGTGGGATGGTGGAAAAAAACCTCTGGTCGAACTTGGACTACATTACCCGCCGCGATGAGGTTAAGTTTGTCCTTGCCGACTTGAATGATTACTTCTGGGCACGGGAAATCCTGCGCATCTATCGCCTTGAGCAGCGCACCAATGTGTTATTTTCCACGGTCTTTGGGGTAGAACGGCGCCCAATCGTTGAGCGAATACTGGCAGACGGGCTTCAGGTACGCTTCCAGACTCAGTTACATAAACTCATCTGGCCGGCCGATATGCGTGGTGTCTGAGGAGGCTGGCTGCTAAGTGAGGCTTTGTGTCCAAAGCACCGTCTAAACTGCACGGGCTTTGGCTTGCCGTTCCATCGTAGACGGTGTAGCGTTTTCTCTATCCTGATTGGCTGCGTTCCTCTACCACGCGGCTTGTATTCCGCCCCGGGAGGTAATCTATGCGTCCGTCCACCATCAAGCATCTTGCCCTTGGCTTTGCGGTCATTGCGGCTGCTGGCGGAATTGGTTTTATGCGCCGTCTGCCGGCCCCCAAGCCGCGTGAAGCGAAGTTCTGTCGTATCGAGGCTGGACCTAGCCGCCAACAGTTTCCCTATTCAGCCTCAATACCGACGACCGTTGCCGAACGTCCCGAAAGTTATGGGTTCATTATCAAGTACAAACAAACGGCCAAACCCAGCGTTATTGCCCGCATGCTGGAAGAGCTGAACATTCGTCAGTTTCATCGCTATCCTCATCTGCCCCGGTTCGCCTTTGGGCTGTACCCGGAAGGCGAGGCTCAGGCAACACAGGCTTTTCTGGAGCGGTTGCGGCAGCATCCAAGCGTAGAATATGTCGAGCCTAACTATGTGTATCGCATCGAAGATACCCGACCTGATGATCCCGGCTTTGCCGAGCAGTGGGGACACCTCAACGAAGGACAACCCATCAAAGGCGGCCAGCCGGGAATTCCGGGCGTGGATGCTGCGGTGACGGCAGCTTGGGATGTCACCACTGGAAGCGATGGAGTTGTTGTTGCCGTAATTGACACCGGTGTGGATTACACGCACGAAGACCTTACCGACAACATGTGGGTCAACGCCCGTGAGGTTCCCCACAACGGCATTGATGACGACGGCAACGGGATTGTGGACGATTACTACGGCTACAATGCCGTAGGAAATAGCGGCGACCCCATGGACGATAACGGCCATGGCACACACTGTGCCGGTATCATCGGGGCCAAAGGCAACAATGGCGCAGGCATTGCGGGCGTCAACTGGGACGTTCGTATCATGGCCTTGAAGTTTCTAGATGCCAACGGGCGCGGAACACTCAACGATGCCTTGGAGTGCATTGATTACGCCATTGCCATGAAGCAGCGGGGTGTCAATGTGCGTGTTCTCTCAAATAGCTGGGGTGGTGGGGTCTACTCCCGTGCCCTAAGAGATGCCATTCGCTTGGCGAATGCTAACGACATTCTCTTTGTTGCTGCCGCCGGCAACTCTGGCACCAACAACGATCGCATACCGCATTACCCAGCGTCGTATGATGTCCCTAATGTGGTGTCGGTGGCGGCGCTGGCTCCGAACGACAGTCTAGCCTCCTTTTCCTGCTATGGTAAGAAAACCGTACATCTTGCCGCACCAGGGGTGGATGTCTACAGCACCGTTCCGGTGACAATCTTCGGGCAGGGTTACAAGCACTTCTCGGGAACTTCCATGGCCACACCGTATGTTGCTGGTGCAGCGGCGCTTGTTCTGGCGCGTAACCCCAATCTCTCAGTTGGGCAGCTCAAGGCACAACTGCTGCGCTCGGCAACGCCGGTACCTGCCCTTGAAGGACGATTGGTCACCGGCGGGCGGCTCAACGTTGCGCAGGCACTTGGCGCGCAGAGTGAGTGAATTGCTTGGGAGTTTGGATGCAACGCCCTCGCCTTGCTGGCGAAGGCGTTGCTCGTTGATGGCTGCATCAAAACACGGGCAGAGTGACGGTTTCCTGGATAAAGGAGCGATGAACTTGCATCAGCGCACCATTGTCTATGTGACCCGTCCGGCTTTACGAGTAGCCCTACATCCTTTTTTCAGGATGGCTTATTTTGGCGTAGAGCACGTACCGAAAACCGGGCCAGTGCTCCTTGCCCCCAACCATCAATCCTATGCCGATCCTTTCTGGATTGGGCTACCTATTCGTCGCCCGATTCACTTTATGACGTGGAGCCGGGTATTTCGGGTCTCGTACTTACGCCCCCTGCTGCGCTACTTCCAGTGTTTTCCGGTTGACCATGACAAACCCTTTGACAAGAGCGCGCTCAAGACGACCCAAGAACTGCTCCGCGCTGGCCAGGCTGTTATGATTTTTCCTGAGGGTGGACGGACACCCCACGGCGATCTGCAAGAATTCAAAGCTGGTGCTTTTCGGATTGCCGTTAAGATGGAAGTGCCGATTGTTCCCATCACCCTCAATGGCGGCTTTGAGGTATGGAGTATGCACCGCAAGCTGCCGCGACCGGGCAAAATCACCGTTCACTTTCACCCGCCGATGTACTTTTCAGCCGACGACCGTGATTTGAAGGAAGTCACGGCGGAAGCGGCCCGTGCCGTCCGGGAAGTCATCGCCAGCAAGTTGCAGCGCCCGGCTGTGTTATGAGCAATTCTGTTTCCTTGTCTGGGCGTGATGAAGTTCTTCTTGCTGCGGCGCAGAAGGCGCGGGAGTATGCTTATGCGCCGTATTCTGGATTTTCTGTTGGGGCAGCTATTCAAGCCCAGTCTGGACAGTTGTACACCGGCTGCAACATTGAGAATGCTTCATTTGGGTTGACGGTATGCGCCGAGCAGGTGGCGCTTTTCAAGGCGCTTTCCGAAGGCGAGCGGCAGTTTGAGGCGGTTGCGATTGCCACGGACGCCGCAACCCCTACTCCACCCTGCGGGGCCTGCCGGCAAGTGCTATGGGAATTCTGCGGTGACATCCGCGTTATCAGCGCCAGTTCCCAGGGAAAAACGGCTGAGTGGTCCTTGGCCGCGCTGCTTCCGGCGGCTTTTGACAACCGAAGCCTCGCGACCGAGAAGCCGTCTTCTTCGCATGAACATTAGGCGGCAATGCGTAGGCACTATGTTTTTAGTTTTCGTCGCCAAACAAGCTGCCGCTGGAACTTGGCCGTGGCAAGGCGGCTGAAATGCGTCCGACCAATCGGCTGAAGGGCAGGGTTTGCAGAATGACTTGCCCAGGACCTGTCAGCGATGCCAAAAACACGCCCTCACCGCCGAAGAGCGCATTTTTGAATCCGCCGACAAACTGGATGTTGAACTGAACCGACGGCTGAAAAGCCACCACGCAACCAGTATCCACACGCAGTGTTTCACCTGGCCGTAGGTTGTAGGTCATTGTGGCCCCGCCGGCGTGAATAAATGCCAAGCCATCTCCGCGCAAACGCTGCAGGATAAAGCCTTCGCCCCCGAAAAAGCCTGCTCCTAGGCGCTGCTGGAAGCCAACGCTGAGGTCAGTGCCGCGGGCGGCGCACAAAAACGAGTCCCTTTGGCACAGCACTTCTCCGCCGAACTTGGCAAGGTCAATGGGTATGATTTTTCCGGGATAGGGAGCAGCAAAGGCGACATCGGCCCGGGCATAACCGTAGTTGGTGAAGGTGGTGATAAAGAATCCGGCGCCTGAAAATATCCGCCCAACGGCTTTGGCGAGGTTGCCAAAGAAGCCCTTTGAGCTATCGGTAGTCATGGTGGTTTGCATCTCAATACCGGCCGTCATGTAGAGCATAACGCCGGCTTCTGCAATGACCTGTTCGTTAGGGTCGAGCGTGATAATGACCGCCTGCAGATCGTCGCCAACGATCCGATAGTCAATGACATCTGACTGCGGCATTGAGCTTGGCTCCTGAAGGTGAGTTCTGCCTAGGTGGCTTTTCGTTCATAGCACACAGAACTGGCGTTACGCTAGGCGCGGCCCAGTTCCCGCAGGACTTCAGCACGTAGTTTGTACTTCTCTACCTTATTGGTAAGCGTCCGGGGCAGCTCGGCTACAAGCCGGACGTGCTGCGGCTGCATAAACTTGGGTAAATGCTGCGTTGCCCAGGCATGCACAGCAGCTTCAGTCAGCGCTGTGCCTGTCTTGGGCACGATGAAGGCAACGATGTCATCCTCATTGCCTTCCGCGCTTGGAATAGGAAACACAGCACACAGGGCGATGTCTGGATGCTGGAGCAGCAGGTCTTCGACAACGTAGCTGGAGAAGTTTTCGCCGCGCCGCCGCAGCCGGTCGCCAAGACGGTCTACGAAGAAATACTCGCCATGTTCGTTGACATAGGCAGCGTCGCCGGTATGAAACCAGAGATGGCGAAACGCTTTGAGTGTCGCTTCGGGTTTGCCAAGGTAGCCATCGAACAGCAGGGACGGAATTTTCGGACGGAAGCACAGCTCGCCAATTTCGCCGGGCGCACAAGGGTAGCCTTTGGCATCGAGAATGGCTACTTCGTGGAAGGGCATCGGACGCCCCATTGCGCCTTTGGTCGTCACGGTTTCACCTGGGACGACCGGGATGCCGAACTGTTCAGCGACCTGCCGCAGGTGCGCGCGGGTTGAACCTTTCCACAGTTCGGGTGGTGTTCCTTCACCTTCGGGCATTTCCTCGATGATGAGGCAGAGGCCGAGGCCGGATTCGGTCTGACCGAAGCCGGTGGTCACAATGTCAAAGCCGAACCGCCGTGCAATTTCCTGATGGTTGAGCGGCAGTGGCTGCAGGTGCACTTTTGACAACGTTGTGGCGCGGTCGTTTTCACCAGGTGGGGCTTTCATCAGCCACGGCACCATGACATCGAGCAAAATGGCGGTCGTTGCGCCGCGTTTGGCGATGCGTGCCCAGAAATCTTGAGGACTGAACCGGTTCCAGACGGCGACTTCGCAGCCGACCCAGGCAGCGCGGGCGATGAGCGCAAAAGCGCCAGCAATGTGGTACATCGGCAGATCGCAGTAGATGACATCCTCGCGGGTGAGCAGCTTGCGCGCCAGGAAGCAGTACTGGTTCAGGCAGCGGAAGGGGAGGATGACCCCTTTGGAGGGGCCGGTTGTCCCGGAGGTGTAGATGATGCTGGCTGGGTCGGTGTACTGGAGGTTGACGTTCGGACGTGTGGCTGGTTCGAGCAGTTCCGTCCAGCATGTGGGTTGGAAAGCGTCCGGGAGTGGCATCCGCTCGGTGGGCGGCAGGTAATCGTGGGCGCCCTCGGGTGCGTCATACACCACTGTATGGGGCAGGTGAGTGAGTTCGGCGGCAATTTCCGTCAGCCGTGGTGCCATGCGGCGTTCGGTCAGGAGGAGCGCCGGTTGGGTGTCGTTGAGGGTGTAGGCGAGGAGTTTGCCGGTGAAGGTGTAGTTGATGGGGCAGAACACGGCTCCGGCCTTCCAGATGCCGAACATGGCGAGCGTGGTGACGAGCGGGTTCTGCATCAGGAGGGACACGCGCTGTCCGCGGCTGACGCCTAGGCGGACTAGGTTTCCGGCGATACGGTCGGTGAGTTCGGCGACTTCTCCGAAGGTCAGGGTTCGGTCATCTTCGCCGTAGTAGAGATAGACGGCATCGGGTGTGGTCTGCGCCCAGGCATCGAGGCATTCGACGACGATTTCTTCGCGTTCAAACTCGGTGAGCAAATCGCGCATGGGAGTTTCATCCAGCAGCAAAAGCGCAGTCTTCCGAAAAAGTGGTTCTCACGGCTGGTCTTGGTACGGCTGGTCTTGGTGATGAACAGCCAGGAAGAGGCCGCCGCCAAGGTAGCGGGTTCGTCCGAGCAGGAGCGGTCCAGTGATGTGTTGTACAAAGTGTAACTTTACCTTGCCTGTAAGCCCAATCCCGGATAGTCCCTGAATGTCGTTCACTTCTACTGCCTCTGGCTCAGGTAATCCAAGACGACGGCACTCCGCACGGACATCAACTTCAAGTGCCTTCTTTGCCTCGCCTTCCTTGGCATGGCGGGTAACAACGTATGGGGTGATTGTTTCCCATACAGGCGAACTCGCCAACAAGGAGTCATTGCCTGTATCAATGCTGGCACGGGAAAGCGAGAAAACCCCAGCACGCCCGGCGCGCAGTTCGCGGAAATCTTCGAGCGCAACATCAAGAGTGGAAAGGTATTTGAGTTCCTGGGGTGTCGCTGCACGTCGCTCAACAACGTGAGGGGCAAAAATAAGCAACCGCCTGGAAGTTGGCTCAAAAGCAAACGAGAGGTGCGAGGAAGAAGTGTGCTGAACAGGTGCCCCATTTTCCTCGTGCCCACTGAAGAATGACGGAAGTTGCTTATCTTTACCAAGAATGGCTTGTACCCTGGCCATGACCGCACGGCGCAGTGCCCGAACAACTTCAATCGGATCAGGCTGACCAGTCAGGTCAGCGGTAATTGCAAAGACCTGCACCCCGGGAACCGCATCCCTGACTGGTGACATAAGCCCAAGCCCACAAAAACGCCCGTCTCCGAGCAGTAACGGTCCTTTCACTGGTGCGCCAAAAGTGATTTCGACATGCCAGAGACGCTCTTTTGCGAAGCGCGTTCCTTCGGCAAATAGTTCAACACGGCTGCCCTGGCTCTCGAAAGGTTCACGCTGAAGACGCAAGGTCTCGACTCTTGCTTGCACGCCCGCATGGCGCAGCGCCTGGCACACGGCGGCTGCCGCACGTCCCTGCTCTGCGACTCGCTCGTCGCCAGGTTTTGCCTCGTCGCGCCTGCGTGCCGGATCGATCCGTCGGCGCCAGGCATTTCCAGGCAGAGCAGCCGGCGTCACCGTGCGCCACACCCGGTAACGCCCGTCATCCTCGAAGCCATAGTGGCGCAGGAATTCCTCGGCGTCGCTCCGGGTCAAGACCGCTTGAACCTCTCCCGTCTTCACATTGACTACATCGAGGCCAGAGAAAGCCCAGTGGACATCGTCGGCCCGAAGTGGGCAGGTCGGCGGTACTTCGATCAACACCCGCCGAATCTGGCGATCAGCATGGAAATGGCCGATGGATGGCAACGGAATGATTCGGACCCGATCCTCGGGAGGAATATCGTTCGTACCATCGGGTTTACGTCCCACCAGAGCGCGATGAATGTCAGCCTCCTTTCCTTGCAATGCTGTTTCCAGGCGTTTCACCGCGCCGTCGCGTAGCCCTACGACGAGGTCCACAACGCGCGTCAGGGGCCACGGCGCGAAGGATGCCTCCGCAGCAGGGCTTCGAAGCTCATAGAGGTGATGTGAGGGTGGGCTGTCGTATGGGATCGGCTGAAAGCGAGGCTTGGGTGGAAAAATCACCTGCAAGGCTTTGCCGGCGCGGGTATATTCAAATCGCTTGCCAAAGGCCTCGTGACGCCGCTCGAGGCTTCCGAGCGAGCCTGGACAAGGGGAAGGGAGCGTGGTTGAACTCCTCCCGGTCGAAGGGCGATAGATGCGGCCAGGGTATGTGGACAGATAATCCTCAAGTTTCTCCTTGCTGATAATCTCGCCCCAAGCCCATGCCATGTCGATACCCCGCCCAAGCTGGTAGAGATGTTTGGCCAATGAACAGATTGTGTGAGCGTAACCATAGACATCATCTCTTGGCGCGCAGTTGTTATCGCTTTGCTGCTCCGAAAGAGTCCACACGTAAACGAACGGAACGGCCGGGTCGAAGAAGTATGGTCGAAAGATTTTGGCGGTCCGTATCTTCGCCACTTTCAGCGGGTCGCCCCCAATCGCATCGCCATCATTGTTGGGCACGTAGAAGCAGACGCCACGCTGAGACCGCCAAGCAAGCGGTGCAGCCACGAGGGGCGGCTTCTGCTTCTCGAGCCATTGAAGCGCCGCCTTGTCAGAAGGACTGAGTGAACTGCCAAGGCCCGCACCCGCTACAAGGGCCTGAAACAGGCGAGCAGGCGAAGGCGGCCAGTCTCCTCGACCATGGTAGCGCCCGTCGTGCAGGCGAACATAAAGGACGAGTGCATCCATCACGACTACTCCGATGCCTCCTCTGGCTCTGGGGTCTTCTTCGCGAGCAGTTTCTTGGCCTCTGCGAGGCTGAACTCGTGCTCGAGAGGCAGATCCTTACCCCCTTGGTCCTTTGGCCACTTCGCCCTGAACGGTGCAGCGGCAGCCACTGCATACGCGAAAAGTTGGTCTTGGCTCGGGAGCTTGATGTCGGTGGGATCACCGCGGCGCGGGACCTGTTTCCAGTTGTCGTCGTTGGCGTAGCGGAGCAGGCATCCCTCACGCAGGAATAGCTCGATGTCCGCGGTGGCCGCCAGGAGCGCGAGCCCGAGCAGATACTTCTGAACCTCCTTGGTCTCGATGTCGTCCTTGCCACGTATGCCCCGCAGCGCGACGAGGTTGATTGTTACGTCCCGCTCGATGCTTCCCTTCACGCGTACGCCACCAAGTATGCGTGCCGCGGGGTTCGGCGCATCACCGACGAACTGCGGAATTTTGTCCGTCTTGCGGAAAATAGCCGGCGCGTCTTTCAAGCCCACGTCCGACAGCTTCAGCTTTCCCTTCTTCTTTTCCTCGGCCACGAGATCGTTCTTCTGCTCCTCACTCAGCGCCTTCCACACCGAGTTGAACTGCGCGGCGCTGTGCAACACCTCAACGTCCCATGCGCGGATGATCGAGCGCACTAACCGAGGACGCTTCTCGCCGGTGCCTCCACGCGAATCCCACACGCCGAAGACCAGCGAGGTGGGCGCGATCGCCGCGAGCGGAGCGGCGTTTCCCGTGTTACGCAGGGCCTCGAAGGCTTTGGCAATCTCAGGAGCGAGCGTCGGGCTCGCGAGCACGACGGCGTCCGCAGCGCGGTGCGCGAGGTCGAGGAGTGAACGCTTCTCGACCTTGTCACCGTCCTTGTGCAAAACGATCTCGATCTGCGGCACCAGGCTCGCGAGCGGGTTCAGCTCGTTGCCATTCTGATCCTTGCCGGTCGATTTGAAGATCGGCTCCAGCCGGTTCGCCTGAGAACCGACCGAGTCAATCGTCGCAACGAGGGTGCCGTCTGCAAGCGTGTCGATGTTGTAGCCGATGTCGGCATAGGTCGGCGGGAAGATGACGCCGTTTTTATCAGCCTCGACGGGGAGCAGCTTCTGGCGCAGATGAAGGGCGACCGGCCCACCAGGTTCGAGCCAGCCATCGATGAGCTTACGGGTCTTATCGGGCAACGGATTGGTGTTTTCTGCAGCCTGCGATGTCATAATCGGGTCTCCTCTTGTGCGAACGTTGTGACCTTGTCTTTGCCGGACAAATCGAGGTTGAACACAAACCGGCGCATCGGCAGCTTCAGGTCGGCACCGGCAAGCACGGCGCGCGCCAGCATCGGTGGCAACGCTTTCCCCCAGACGGCGTAGCGAACCTTGCGCGTCTCATATTGGTCAGGCCGCGTGTGCTCAAGCCCGATCGCCGCGAGGATCTCCACAACAGGCGAGGCGGCGATGCCGTGTTCCTGCGTGTTCGGTGAGTAGCCCGCGTTTATCGCGGTCCAGGCACCCCGCGGATCGAAGTTGAAGCTGCCACCCATTGGCGTGACTACATCGAACGGCGTCTTCAAGAGCGCCTCTTTCTGCTCCTCCCAGAGCTGCCGGAGGCCTTTATTCCTGGGTCCATCATTCGATTGATTCCTCGTCGGTTTCGCGGGCACGCCCTGAAGCATCTGGGTCGCAATACGTTTCGCCGACCGATGATTCTTCTTCGGTTTCGCGCGCACGCCCTGAAGCATCTGGGTCGCAATACGTTTCGCCGACCGATTGCCCGAGTAGAGCTTGAAGGCATCCCTTGACGAGCCGTCGGCCCAATGACTAACGGTGAGACAACGTCCGTCATGCACGAGCTGGATGGGAAGCGCATTGCGGTCACCTTCACCCGCAGGGAACGCTGGCGTCGCAATGCGCGCTTGCGCCTTGCCCGGACTGTCGTCGGACCCATCACCGTCTTCAGGCTCGCTGGGCGTGGTGTCTTCCTCTTCATCGTCGCCACCGTCGGCTGCACCACCTTCGACGTAACCAATGGGTATCAGTTCTCTGATCTTCGCCTTCGACAGGAACTCAAGGACGACCTCAAACGGGTTCTGGCCACCGTCAGCGCGGAGCACAAACATCGCCTGCGCTTTGCTCCAGTCGAAGTGGGCCTCGACGCCGCCGAGCAGAACCTCTGCCGCTTCGAGAAATCCCATGCAGGCAAAGACCTGCCCAGGGTTGAAGAGGTCAACGGGGATCGACGCTTGCTCCATCAAGCACCTCTTTGGGCAGCATCCTGCGCGTCGTTGTCGCGCGATGCCTGCTGATCGGCGGCGCGTAACAGTGCCTCTAACCAGGCGAGCCCCCACGGACCCCAACGGGCTTGCAGGCGCGCGAAGCGGAGGGCAATCTCGGCAGCTTTCTCCTCAAGGGCAGAAGGCGGTGCATCCTCGCAGCCTCTGGTGCCGATGACCGGTCGGGCGAACCCATGGTGCGCCGTGATTAGGTGGAGCACGAGGTCGCGGTCTTCCTCCGAGAGTTTTTGGAAGAGTTTTTGAATCTGCTCATTGTTCCCAATCCGAAGAAGCGATCCCAGCTCGTGCCGGTAACCGTCAAGCAGTTGGTAATTGATAGGCCCTTCGGTCTTGGCGTACACGCCGCCGTCCCCTGGCGCATGGAATGCCTGCTGCCACCTTTTCGCACGCTTCCCCTCGTCGTGAAAACACGCGGCGAGTGTGAGCACATTGGCCAGCTTATCGTCCAGACCGAGCGCCTTCGCCAAGCGGCGAGCGCGCGCTTCGGTCCACTTCTGGTGCTCATCCAGTAGCTGCGGATTCGTAACGGAGCGATCTTCCTCAGTCGCTGCGTCACCACGCCGTTTCTGCACGATGAGCCAGCGGGTTGCCTCGCCCTCCCACGTCAAGGCTGCTGCAAAGCGGAACCGCTCGCGCCAGTCACGGTCGCGCTGAACTACCGTGGACGCCTCAATGCTCCGAATGCGAAACCCGATCACGTCTCCGCCAGGCCAATTTTTGTCATCGTCGGCCGTCTGGGGCAATGTGCTTTCCTTGTCGTCAAGCAAGCCGTCTTTCAACCCACCCAAGCGCGCGTCGAGGATCAGCGTGGCTCCTGCGAGGCGACCGAAAAACTTCTTCTTTTCGTCTTTTTTTTCTTTCTCACTTTTTTCTTCCTTGTCCCCCTTTTCTTTGAGAGAAACAAGCTTGGCGAGCGTGAAATACTCTCGCAGTCCTCCGTCTGGACCGAGGGCGAAGGCCACAACGTCCTCGTTGCGAAGAGGAGGAACGTTGTTGTTCTCCTGCCCTTGCTCCTGCTCCTGCTTCTGCTCCTTGCGGACGTACTTGGCGCGGGCGGTAATCCAATCAACGACGCGGTATGTCTCTGTTTCGAGAATCTCACTCAAATGCGGCGGGGCCGCCTCGAAGAAGGCTTCGATCTCCTTCCTGCTGGGCGGTCTCCCCTCCGTGCGAACGGGAAGGTACTTCCGCCAGACCACTCTCGTCTGCGGCGGATCATCCTCAATCCAGCCCCGCAGCCACGGTTGGATGTCATCGGGACGCCCGGTGTGCTTTTCGAGCGATGTCATAGCCCAGGCATCAACGAGCGGCCGCGTCAGGGCAGGACGAAGCGGCTCGGGCGTTGTTGCCATACGGAAAGCACTGGCAAGGGGTTGGCATTCACGTAGTTTAAGGAGAGACTTGGGACTCAAGCTGCCCCCCTCCCTGGCTACTTCCAGAAGGGCGCGATACTGTGCCACTTGGGCTTCATAGTTCTTGAGCTTTTTGGCATCAGAGTCCTTGAGCTTCTCGCCGGCTGCATTCGCATCCCTGCGTTTGTCAAAGAGTTTCAGTATCTCTTTCTGTTTTTCTGAAAGCTTGTCACCCCGGTCCTTTGCCTCCCTGAGTTCTACTTCGCTGAGAAGTCCTTCCTCAACCACCACAATGATCCTTCCATCCCCATCACCGCGCCGATTCACGCGGCCGAGCCGCTGGACCATCCGCTCCCACGCGACGAGATCGCACACCATGTGATCGGCATCAAGTTCAACACCGACTTCACCCGCCGATGTGGCGAACAGAAATACTGGGCAGGTGCGCTCCACTTTGCTTCCAGCGAGGAACCCAAGCTCTTCCAGCCGTTTCTTTGCTCCCTCACGTTCCAACACGCGACGGCCGCCGACGAAAAGTTCAGTTTCGATCTTCACCTCTGGCTTGCCCTGCTTCTTGTTCCCCTTCGCGAGCTTTTCGACGGCCTCTTTGGCTTTCCTGGCAACCTCCCGGCTATCGGCATACACGAGAATGCGCACAGCTTTCTCGCCATTGCCCGCAAGCTTCCAGGCCTCTTCCGCCAGCTTGTCTTGCAGTTTGGTCTGCTCACTGAGATAGCACAACCGCAGTACCTTTCTTGCCTTCAACCTTTTTTCTACAACCGGGTGTTTATAATCCCCGTCTGTCAGCCGAATCGTGGCATCAGCTTGCGTCGTATTGTTGATTTGCGTGCGGCCTGTGGCTGAGAGAGTGAGCAAACGAAGCCGCGGAATCATGCTCTGACACTGCGTGTCACGGGCTTGAAGCTCAGAATCCGTCTCGATGGCTCGCAGAAGATGTTCAAAGGGCGGGACCAAGTGGGACTCATCAAGGACAACCAGCGTATCCACACCAAGAAGACCCGCGTGGTAGGGGCGCATCCGTCGGGAAACTCCATAGCCTGAGAAGAGAAGCCGCGAGCCTACCATGTCCACCGTGCCAACAATGATCGCAGGCGAAGATGGGTCTTCAAGCCACTCGCGGTTGTCAACGTACTGTCCACGCAGCGTCGAGATGGGCAGAGAGCGACCATTGAGGCCGAGTGCACATGCAACACATTCATTTTCAGCTACCCACTTGCGAAGCGATTCAGCAACCTCGGTTGCTTGATCCACAACGGCCCGCCGGTCAACGACATAGACGAGCCTTCGGGGAAGGTTTTTGGCTTTCAGCGCTCGCGCGACAAGCCAGATGGCCATAACCGAGGTCTTGCCAAGTCCTGTCGGGATGTCAAGCGAAGAAACGTGTTCACCTTGGCAGAAGCGTCGAAGCAGCTCCATCTGCCATGGGAACGGGGTTTCACCTTCTCCCAGACCAAGCGCTTTTTTGAGCCATTCCTGGCCTTTGTCTGTAATCATAACAGTCCAGTTCAGCAGCCCTATAACAGGCCAATGATTGCGGTCGTCCCTTTCCCCGGCCAGCCGACAACCGCGCCGGTGACAGCTCACCAGCAGCACCTGCCGTCAAACGGAAAATCCTGGGTTTGGGCGGGAATGACTCAAGGATTATTTTGTCGTTGGGCTGCAACTTTACTGCAGCCCCAGTGAGTAATGTCAAGCTTCAACGAACACTGAAAAGATGCTGCCGCTGCCTGCCCTGAAAAACGCCACAAAAAAACCGAGGCCACCCAGCGGGCGGCCTCGGTTCACAAGCAATGGCAGGCTTTACCCTGCAAGCCTGGGCAGGCTATTCGTCCCCACCCAGGATATTCAGAATGTTGAGCAGGTGAATGAACAGCCCAAAGAAATCCAGAAACAGACTCAACGCACCCGCTACGTACTCATCGGTAGGCAGACTGTGCACGATGTTTGACGTGTCATAAAGAACATAACCTGCAAACAGCAGCACCGCTCCCGAAGAAATCGCCAGTGAAAAGACGCTCGAACCGACGAAAATCCCAATAAGCGAAGCGACCAGAATCACAATCAGCCCCGTAAACAAAAAGCCACTTAGGAAGCTGAAATCCTTGCGGGTTATGAAGGTATAAGCCGTCAGCCCCCCAAAGGTGGCCACCGTCAAAGCCCCTGCTCCTAGCAACGCTAACGGGCTTCTCCCGAGCGTAAACAGGATAATCGGCGAAATGAGCACCCCTTCAAAAAACGTAAAGGCAAAGAGCGCCACCAGATTGACACCTTTGACCCGGCGGACCGCCCCAACGCCAAAGACCGCGCCAATCAGCAAAATCAGCGCCAGCCAGTAATACTGCACCACAGCCATGTACAGGCCCGTGACAATGCTCACCGCCACCCCTGCCATGGCAGAGAAAATCCCGCCAAGAAACAGAGCGTATACCTTGCGAATAAATGCCATGCGGGCGGCTACCGATGCATCCGCCGCCAGCACGCCGCCGAAACCGTAAGCCAGCGGCATCTCCCGATCCAGTTGGTTGTAGCGGTAGTCGTTCATCGTTTCCCTCCAACAGGTACAATCTGTTATGGCTCAGGCCTTGCGCCCGCACAGGGTTCATCACAAGGCGTTACGGTTTTGCATATCCTAGCTGAAAAACGTTCTACTTCACGAGAAGTTCCCGTCGAAAACTGCCGCATGCCGAACTCCAGCCGCTCACTCCAAACCCAACCCACCGAACGCTTTCCAACTCTCACACTGCACCCCAACCGCGAGAAATCCGTTCGCAACCGCCATCCCTGGATTTTTTCCGGGGCCATTGCCCACTGGCCCCAAGAACTCGAAGATGGCGGTCTTGCCACCGTCAGTGCCGCCAACGGCGAACGGTTAGGCTACGCCTACGTCAACCGCCGCTGCTCGATTGCCGCCCGGATGGTCGCCTTTGGCGACACTGACCCCTACACGGCTATTCGGCAAAACCTAACCCATGCTGTCGCCTTCCGGCGAAAACACTTTGACCCGGCCCAAACTAACGCCGTGCGTCTCGTCAATGGCGAAGGGGACATGCTGCCCGGTCTTATCGTGGATCAGTATGCCGATGTCCTTGTCATGCAAATCTCAACACTCGGCATGGAACGCCTCAAGCCCTTCGTGCTGGAAACGCTGGTCGAGCTGACGCAACCTCGGGCCATCTACGAAAAATCAGACATCGCCGCACGTTACGAAGAAGGACTGACCGACTTTGCCGGCCTGATCTACGGACGCGACTTCGGCCCTCTTGTCGTCACCGAGTATGGGCTGCGCTTCCACGTAGACATCAAGCATGGGCAGAAAACAGGCCTTTTTCTTGACCAACGCGAAATGCGCGCCTTGGTGGAAAGGCTGTGCACCGGCCGCCGGGTGCTTAACGGCTTTGCATACACCGGCGGCTTTTCCCTGTACGCCCACCGGGGACGAGCACAGCGGGTCGTGTCAGTGGATAGCTCCGGCTCTGCGCTCAAGCTGGCACAAAGCAACCATGCCCTCAACGGCTTTTCTGTCACCGACGACGACTTTGTTGAAGCCGACATGTTTACCTATTTGCGGCGACTCGAAGCCGCAGCTTTCGACTTTATTATCCTTGATCCACCGGCTTTGGCACGCAAACGGGAAGATGTGCTACGCGCCGGACGGGCCTACAAAGACCTCAACCGGCTCGCCATTGCCAAAGTTGCTCCGGGCGGCCTGGTGCTCACCAGTTCTTGTTCTCATTTCGTGGATGAAAAGCTCTTTGGGCAAATCGTCTTCCAAGCCGCATGCGAGGCCGGTCGCCAGGTGCGCATCATACACCGCCATCGCCAGGCCTTTGATCATCCGGTCAACGTCTTTCATCCTGAAGGCAGCTATTTGAAAAGTCTGCTGCTAAGTGTGGACTAGCCGAACTTTTTTAGCTACTCAGCGCTAACTCACGCTGCCTATCCAGCAACGCCGGAGCTAACGCCTTTCACCAATGCAGATTGCCGGAACACGTCCAGCAACCAGGGCAGTTCTGCCAAAGCACGCA
>Ga0308394_1000191_pt1 | contig 35916 bp, 28 predicted proteins | sample Hotspr2Sampleme2_FD_202366 | JGI IMG/M metagenome (GOLD analysis project Ga0308394, IMG submission 202366) | Hot spring phototrophic mat microbial communities from Mushroom Spring, Yellowstone National Park, Wyoming, United States - 20050701_me2 ...
GAACATTTGTGCGGGCGGGACGCCCGCGCTCCCAGGCGCGTCGCGTAGCGACGATTGAATTTAGCCCGGCGTTTCAACGCCGGGAAAACGGTGTCACATCGCCCCGCGTCGCGTAGCGACGCCTGAAGTCCATCGTGGGTTCAAACCCGCGACGGATTTCAACCCCCGGATTGTGTGATGCCCCATGCCCACGCGGGCGGGACGCCCGCGCTCCCAGGGACGCATGCGCTCCCGGCAAGAAAAACATGCACGACATACGCCGGATTCCGCTATGTTTTGCTGTCAAATCGTAAGTTCATACCTTCTGCCAAGGACAGCGTACGAATCTGACTGCCTATGTTTCGCCTGATGCACAAGTCCAAAATTCACCGCGCTACGGTGACCGAAGCCAACCTCAACTACACCGGCAGCCTGACCGTTGACCAAGAGCTGCTCGATGCTGCCGACATTCTCCCGAACGAAAAAGTCTCCGTCGTCAATATCAACACCGGCGCGCGCTTTGAGACTTACGCCATTTCGGGGCCGCGCGGCTCCGGCACCATTTGTCTCAACGGCGCTGCCGCGCGACTTGGTGCACCCGGGGACCTTATCATCATCATCTCCTACGGACTGTTTACCGACGAAGAAGCCCGCCGCCTCAAACCGCGCATCGTCAAGGTAGATGCTAACAATCGCTTGCTGCAGGAAGCGTAGACGCCCTAAAGCGTAGGCGGTTTCGCAAAGCCCGTGTTGCCGGCCCAGCCCTCACCGCTTTTTCAACGCCTTGTTCACGTCTACAACCAACACCTGCTGCGCCGCGCCTTCCACGCCGTCTGGTGGCGCGGCGTTGAGGTGTTCACCGCCGAACCACGCCGGCCGCTGCTCATCTACGCCAACCATCCAGGATGGTGGGACCCCTTACTGGCCTTCTTTGTCGTCCGCCGTACCGGACGCGCCGGCTACATGATGGGCGAAGAAACCACCCTGCGTACCTTCCGGTTTTTTCGCTGGATGGGCGGCTTTTCCGTCAACCGCGCCGACGCCCGCGACGTAGCCCGATCCATCCGCTACGCCAGCGAACGCTTAGCCGATCCTTCAACCGCGATGTGGATTTTCCCTCAGGGCGAAATCGTCCCACCCGACAAACGTCCCCTGACCTTTCTGCCCGGCGTAGCCCACATCCTGCGCCGGACAACCGCATGCATCGCCGTCCCAACCGCCATCCGCTATGAGTTCTACGATCAACCGCGCCCGGAAGCCTTTCTTGATTTCGGCTCCGGCGAGCTGATTTGCGGCGCTGACATCCGTGACATCCCCGCCCTAACCCGTCACCTGCAGGCTCGGCTAACGGAACACATGGACGCCCTGCGCAATGCTCTTTGGGAACGCCGCCGGGAAGGGTTTTCTCTGGCGCTGCGCGGGCGGCGCTCCATCAGCGACCGCTACGCTGCTGTTGTTGCTTGGCTGACTGGAAAAGGCGCCAGATGAACAAATCTTTACCTTGCCCGTACGCCGGAAAACTTGCACCGGCAACACGTCCGTGTCATACAGAAACCGGCTTCAGAAGCCTGATTTCCGTGCCAGCAAGGAGCTAAAGCCGATGTCTGAAGGCGCTTTTCCTATCCGTCGCCCTCGTTGGTGGGTAGCTGCCGTTGGTGGAATGTTTGTCTCGGCTGCGTTGTTTTCCCCCACGGTACGTGCGGTCGGACAGTCCTTTCTAGACGCTTTTCGCCTGCCGCGCGTTGTTGCCATCGGCCTTGATGACCAGCAGATGATGGCTTTGCGAGAGCGTTTCAACCGCATACAGTCCAAGTTTGACCTGCCGGCGCTCGTTGCCGAAAACGTCGAGACGGACCAGCCGGCCGTCAAAGCGGCGCGCGTATCTTCAGCGCTGGAAGCCGGTCGAGTGGCGGGCATGACTATCCGTACGCCGGGCTGGTTGCCGGAAGGCGTCACCGTCCAAGACAGGCGCGCTACCTCCGGCGGCGGGGGCGCACGTTTCAAGGTGGACGTGAACTTTGCCAATCAGGTGCTCGAATTTCTGGAGTTGCACGATGCCCTGCTGCCGGCCTCGCTCAACGGCCAGACCATTGCCTTCCGGCTAGGCGGGCGCGTGGAAACCAGCTTTGCTCGCGGCGACGAACACCGGTTCTTGCTGGTACAGGCACGCCTGCCGGAGGTCAGCCTGCCGGAAGGCATCTCCCTGATGCCCTTTGGCTATGCCTATCTGCGCATGCTGGGCCTTGATGCTGAAGCTGCCTACCGCATTGCTGCCACGACCGACTGGCGCTCGACACTCGTCCTGCCCGTCCCGGCTCGTTTCCACGATTTGCACCACGTCATCGTACGCGGGCAGCCGGGCTTTCTGCTGACGCCCCATGCCGTTGAAGAAACACCACGGCGCAACCGGCGCTGGCAGCCAGTGCGTGCAACAACGCTGGCCTGGACGGAAGGCGATCATGTGTTTGTCCTCAGCGGCAACCTGACCGAACAGGAAGCCTTCGCCATCGCCAGCGCATTGCAGTAAGGGCAAAAGAGCCGGTTTCGGAGCTGGCTGTGACCGCCGGAGGCTGGGTGATCGAAGCGGAAGGTCTGCGCAAGGTATTTGGCCGCAAGGTGGCCGTTGCGGACCTTTCGCTGCACGTAGCCGCCGGCGAGGTGTTCGGGTTTCTCGGCCCAAACGGCGCGGGCAAGACGACGGCGATGAAAATGCTGCTCGGCCTTGTCCATCCGACGGCCGGGCGCGGCTTTATTCTGGGGCATCCCGTCGGCTCACGCGAAGCGCGCCGGTGGGTTGGATTTCTTCCCGAACACTTCCGCTTTCACGACTGGATGACCGGCCGTGAGCTGCTTGACTTTCACGGACGACTGCATGGGCTGCCGGCCGCCGTACGCGCTGAGCGCATCAAGACCCTGCTGGCGGAGGTGGATTTGGCCGATGCCGCTGACCGCCCGGTAGGCACCTATAGCAAGGGCATGCAACAGCGGTTAGGCCTAGCCCAAGCGCTCATCCATCGGCCCAGGGTGGTTTTCCTTGATGAGCCAACGTCTGGGCTTGATCCCATCGGACGCATTCTCGTGCGCGACATCATCCTGCGGTTGCGCCGCGAGGGCGTCACGGTCTTCTTCAACTCACACATCTTGGGCGATGTCGAAGCCGTCTGCGACCGGGTTGTGTTTCTCAAACGCGGCCGGGTGGTTCACGAAACTGCGCTGCGGGAAGGACTCGCGCCGGAATTGCACATGTGCCTTGGTGAAGTATCACCTGAACTTGTCCAGGGGCTGGCGACCTTTGGCCGTGTGCTGCGCACGGCAGAACGTGAAGTCTGGCTGCAACTGGAACAGGAAACTGCTGTGCCGGATATTGTCCGCTGGCTGGTTGAACATGGGGCGGCCGTCTACGGCGTGCGGGTGCAGCGCCCATCGCTTGAATCCCTGTTTTTGGAAACCATGGGGCCGGAAGAGCGCGCTGGCTAGCGTTGGCTTACGTCCATTCGAGTTCGTCGGCGCGGAAAACCGGCCCTTCGACGCATGCCCGGCGATAGTCCGTTGCGCCGTCCTGACCCCTGACGGCAACGACACAACCAAGACAGACGCCAAAGCCACAGGCCATGCGTTCTTCAACCGAGACATAGGTCAGTATGTAGGCCGCAGCCGTCAACGCAGCTACCCGCGCAAGCATCGGTCGAGGCCCACAGGCATACACCACGAACTTCCCGCTGCGTACTTCATCGGCGTGGTCGTGGAGAAACCGCTCAAAAGGCGCGGTGACAAAGCCCTTGACGCCGCGTGAGCCGTCGTTGGTGGCGACATGAACCGGAATACCCAGCGCGGTAAAATCATCCAGCCCGATGAGGTCCACGGTGGAGCGTCCGCCGAGAAACAGGCGCGTGGCTACCTGTTCCCGTTTGAGCTGTTCGGCCAGCGCAAGCAGCGCCGCACTCCCGACGCCGCCGGCAACCAGTAGGGCTTCGCGTCCACCGACGGCCACGGGGGCAATGTCGAACGGTCGCCCTAGCGGAAGCAATCCCTGAAGTGCATCGCCCTCGTGTACGCGCCGCAACGCCTGTGTGCCGCATCCAAAGACCTGATAGATGAACTCAAGCTGGCTACCTCGCCCGATGCGCCGAAGGCGGTAAATTGCCATGGCGCGCCGCCACAAGGGTTCCAGCGCACCGACCGGCTTGAGCATGGCAAACTGTCCCGGCGCAAACGTCAGCGGGGTCTCTGCCCTCAATGTGAGGTGGCCGTAGCTACCAAACGTGCGATGTTTAGTGACGGTGAGCCTGATGTCCTGCACGGCAATCCTCCGGTTTGGAAAAAACAAGCTTTGCCGACAAAAACATGCCGTCGCAACGTGGTCAACCGGAACGTTCGGCGCAGGCAGGATGTACTCTGCGGGCTTGCATCCGAAGGCGCAGCAAGGTAGCTATGGCCGTTCCTGGAATGGGTGTTGACTATGTTGCTTGACCGCCAAACGGTTGATGATCTGCGCGCCCAAGCGGACATCGTGCGCGTGGTTTCAGGCTATGTCACGCTACGCAAGCGCGGCGCGAACTACCTTGCCTGCTGTCCGTTTCACAGCGAAAAAACGCCCAGTTTCAACGTCCATCCCGGCAAGCAGGTGTTCAAATGCTTCGGGTGTGGCATCGGCGGCGACGTGTTCACCTTCGTAATGCGCATGGAAAACGTCAGCTTTGCCGAAGCCGTGCGCATCGTGGCCGAGGTGTGCGGCCTGCCGCTGCCAGAAGCCCGTCCGGCCAAACCAACAGCGCACCAAGAAGGGGCGCATCATGAAGCCGAAGAACGGGAGCGGCTGCTGCATCTGCACGAACTGGCCATGCAGTTTTTCCAGAACCAGCTTGCTGCTCCGGAACACTATGCTGCTCGTGAGTATCTGGCGCAACGCGAGGTGGCATCTTCGACCATAGTGGCACTTGGCCTCGGCTATGCCCCAGACCGCTGGGACGCCCTGCTGACCTTTCTGCGCAGCCATGGCGCAAGCATGACCGACCTTGAACGCAGTGGTCTGGTCACCATGAGGGAAAGCGGCGGTTACTACGACCGTTTCCGGGGGCGGATCATGTTTCCGATTGCCGATTCGCAGGGGCGCGTTATCGCCTTTGGAGGACGGACGCTGGGCGACGGCGAGCCAAAGTACCTCAACTCGCCCGAAACGCCGCTCTACGTCAAGGGAAAGCACATGTTTGGGCTACACATAACCAAAGAAGCCATCCGGCGCAGCGGCTTTGCCATTCTGGTGGAAGGCTACATGGACTTTCTGCGCCTGTATCAGGAGGGCATTCACAACGTCGTGGCAACGCTGGGCACGGCGCTGACCGAGGCGCAGGTGCGCCAGTTGCGGCGGTATCTGGAAACACCCAAAGTGGTTGTCAACTTCGACAGTGATCGGGCCGGCCAGGCAGCAACCCGGCGCAGCTTCGAGCTGCTGCTCGAGCATGGTTTTCGCGTCAATGTCATGCAATTGCCGGAAAGCAAGGACCCGGATGAATTCGTACGCACCCACGGCGCCAGCGCCTACCGCGCATGCTTGAAACAGTCACTGCCCCTTGTCGAGTACTTGGCCGACATCGCCGGACAGGAGCACGACCTAGCGCGGCCGGCCGGGCGTGCCCAGGCGGTCAATGCTGTCCTGCCGTATATTGCCAAGCTCAACGATCCTATCGAACGCGATCTGGCAGCAGAACGGCTGGCGGACCGGCTTCAGTTGGACACCGGTATGATTCGTACGGCGTTGCGGCAAGCTGCTCGTGAGCGCCGCGTCGAGCTAGCGGTTGAAACCGTTGAGGTGGCGACCAAGCTGACATTGGCCGAACAGCAGGTCCTTCATGTGTTGCTGGCGCATCCGCCGCTGTGCGAACTGGCGTTTGCTGCACTAGATAGCGAACTGATAAGCACGCTGGCGGGACGGGTATTCTTCTACGCCGTACGAGACGTGTACCGACAGGGCAAGCCGTTTACCTATGCCACACTGGCAGCGGCTGTAGCCCGGTGGCAGCAGGCCGAAGCTAGCGGGGATGCACACGGGCAATTTGATTTCTTTGTGGGGGAAAGCTACGCGCCAACACCGCTGGACCGGGAAATGGAAAACTACCTTGCTGAACTTTTGCTGAGGGCCGAGCCGCCGGCCGACGAAGTGATGTTGGCCAAGTATCGTTCGATACTGGAAGATGGGTTGTTGGTGCTTCAACAGCGGCGGCTGGAGCAACAGAGTGCTGCGATGCACCGGAACGTGCAGAAGGCAGAGGCGTCCAATGCCGATGACCTTGCCCTGCAGTACGTCCATCAACGGTTACAACTCAAGCGAGCGCGCCTGGCGGTGCTACACCATCGGCAAAAACGATCATGAGGAGTGAAATGACCAATCAGCTTGTGACCCAGGTGACGGCTGCCGCCCATGGCAAGGCGTTTTTATCCTATGACGAACTCAACGCCCTACTGCCGCCGGGGATAACGGATGTCGCACTGATTGAGGCACTGCTGACTGCCCTGGAGCGGCGTGGAATCCGGGTTGGGGAAGAACACGAGCGTCCATTGCCGGTCAAAACGCCAGTCCACGGTGCTGAACCGGAAGCGTCGCCGACGGCTTTTTTGGAAGACCCGTTGCGTCCGTACCTTCGGGAAATGGGGCGGATTCCAACCATGTCGGCCGAAGAAGAAGCTGCGGTTGTGGCAAGTATCCGCCGCGCCGAGTTGCGGTTTCGGAAGTTGTTAGCCCGCTTGCCGGCAACAGCCGTCCTACTGGTTGAAAAGGGGGAGGCTTTCACGCAGGGACAGCGCACAGTAGCCCGCTGGTTTGATTTAGCGGGAACATCTGCCGAACCAGAAGCCGGTGAACTAGGAATGTCGCCAGGGGCAGCATCGGCTTCGGAGACTACCCTTAGGGCTGCCTTGGCGGGGGTGCGGCAGGCGCTCGATGCCGTCCAAGAGGAATGGTCGCTGCTGACGGCGGTGAGCGATTTACCGGTGTCAGCAGCCTGGCAGCGCCGCCGCTTGGCGCGGGCGCGGATCATCATGTCCCGAGCCGTACGGTCTGTGCCGCTTTCGCGTGCCGGCTACACGGCCCTGCTTGAGGCGCTAGAGGCCGGACAGCGCGCTAAGGCGACGTGGGTACGAACGGCTGCCGAGCCGGAAGACGTTGCGCGTTCCCTGGCACAGGCGCGGCAGATGTTTGACCGAGCGGCAGCAGCACGGCAATGCCTGGTAGAGGCCAACCTGCGGCTGGTGGTGTCCGTTGCTAAGCACTACACCCATCGGGGGCTCAGCCTGACGGACCTAATTCAGGAAGGTAATCTCGGACTATTGCGCGCTGCCGAGCGGTTTAGTGGACAACGCCAAGAACGGTTTGCTTCCTATGCGACGTGGTGGATTCGCCGTGCTATTGCCCGGGCCCTGAGTGAACAGCCGCGCCTGATCCGATTGCCGGCAGCCATACGCGCTGAACTCGCGCGATTGCTTGAAGCCACACATCGTTTGATGCTGGAGTACCGTCGTGAGCCAAGCCAGAGCGAACTGGCCGAGCACTTGGGAATGCCACTGGAAAGAGTGCAGATGTTGCTCCAGTTGGCGCAGCCGCCGGTAAGCCTGGAAACGCCGGTTGGCGATGAGGAAGAAGCCCAACTGGGAGATTTCATCGCCGATGCCCATGCACCAAATCCACTCGATGACGCAGCACGTGCTCGTCTTCGGGAAGACCTAGATGCCGTGCTTCAATCGCTCAATGCCCGTGAAGAGAAGGTGCTGCGGATGCGTTTTGGGTTGGGCGCAGACGGCAAAGCCTACACGCTTGAGGAAATCGCGCAGTTTTTTGCGCTTCCGCACGAGCGCATCCAGCGCATTGAGGCAGAGGCTCTGCGGAAGCTGCGGCGTCCGGGGCGCAGCCAGCGCCTACGCCAGTTTTTAGATGGGGCTGATACGTCGGCCTGATGCCAGCCAAGCTGCACGAGCGCTATTGCCCTAGCGATTGGTCGTCTGTTGTTTGGCAACAAACTGCCCGTGCAGGCCGTACGGAACAATATCGCGTAGATGAAGCCGCGCCAGTGGCCCACGGGCCACGTGCCGGGCATCGAAAATGGCTAGTCCGCTCGTGCCCCGTTGGGCATCGAACACCATCTGCAAGAGGTAGCCAGCATTTTCCTCAGCAGCGCCCGGCGTGGGCACAAACACCGGCTCGCCGACGTAGCCGCTGGGGGCGAAACTATAGGTCTGGGTTTCGCCGGTATGGGTGTCGTAAGCCAGGACGCCTTGTAGTGGTGCATTGCCGGTTGGCGCATCAGCCATGGCCATAAACGCCCACCGGTGGGGAATACCGACTCGCGCCGGGTGGATACTGGGAAACTCGACGGCGCGTTCCAGTAGGCGTTCTCGGCGGGACGCGCCGGTTTTCAGGTTGATGGTAAAGCGGAAAAGCTGCGAGGCTGCGATCTTTTCAATCTCGACTTGCCGGTACATCGTACCCGGTTCAAGTGAGGGGAAGGTTTCATACGCAATGGAATCCACTGTCAGCACGTCATCTGCAATGTGGGCATTGACGTGGTGAAACACAAAGCAGGCGTCGGTTTCGTAGGTGCGCAGCCGTCCGCCACGGCGCGGAAGCAGATGGACTTTCGTCGGGCGGTCAGGCTGAAAGACGAGACATTCGGCTGGGCCGCGAAAACCAAACCAGTAGGGCAGGGGATTGACCGTGACCGGGTTCTGAAAAAAAACGGCGTAGTCATCGGTCAGGGCAAAGTCATGGATGAAGGCAAAGCCGGGAACTTCCCAGCGGTATTGCGCCGTCACGTTCAGATCGGCATCGAGCGTGTACAGGGCAATGGTCGAAGATAGCCCCGGCTGGATGCCGAAGTTGACCATCTCGCCAGTACGGCGGTCATAGTGGGGGTGCGCTGCAAAGTTGGCATTGCCGGCCAGCGCCCCGCCTAAGTCGTCTTCGCCAATGGTTTCAAGGGTTTGTGGGTCAAGGGCGTAGGGTTTCCCGCCTTCCCACAAAGCCAGCAGTTTTTTGGGCGAGTAGGCTACGTTGGTATTGGCAATGTTTTTGGTCCGAAGATCGAAAGCATTGGCCAGCCAGCCACCCGGCTTTTGCGTGCCAAAGACGCCGCGTTGCAGGAAGCGTCCGGCTTTGGACTCGGCAACGAAGCCGGCCGTGCGGACGTACCGGTTGCGGAACCGAACCCGGCCGTCGCCGGTGAAATCAAAGGCGCAGATCATGCCGTCGCCATCGAACGGATGCTGGACGGACTGTCCGCCGCGTTCGAGCAGTCCGGGCCCGTTGCGGTAGAGCGTTCCGCAGAGATCAGCCGGCAGATTGCCTTCGATGTCGTCAACCCAGTAGTCGCGCTCTTCGGTCAGGGACGTGTAGCCGCGCAGCCAGTCGGCGCGGTTCCAGCGGCGGGTGGTGGGTTGGGGAGCGGGAGCAGCCATGGCACCTTCTTCAGGCGTGGGGTTCGGCCTGGGGGGAAGCCAACGATGCCAGACGTTCGAGTTCGGCGACCGTGCGTTCGAGTTCGTTGGCAAGCGGCAGACACGGCCCGGCAGCAAAGATTTCGACGAGGCGGCGGTAATACCACAGCGTTCCTTCCCGTCCGCCTTCAAACCGCGACCATAGGGCTTCGCCTACTGCCCGGTAGTCGGCCAGAATCGTGCGCGCGTTGTGAACCTTGTCGGCCAACGACACCAGCCGCGACGTGTCTGGTATTGTGCGCAGGTGGGCGAGGTAGGCTTCCTTGCGGGCACGCCAGGGTGGTTTGGGTATCTGGTCGGTGTCGGTGCAGTCATCCACAATGGCTGCCACGTGATTACCAAAGCGGCGGCGGATTTCCTGCCGTATGGCGTCACCGCCTTGGTCTTCCACAGCATCGTGCAGCAGCGCCGCAATGGCTTGGTCTTCTGTGCCACCGTGTTCAAGAACAAGCGCTGATACCGACAGCAGGTGGCTGATGTAAGGGATTTCCGTTCCCTTGCGCTTCTGGTGGCGGTGAAGCTGGTGGGCGAAAACCAGTGCTGCATCATACCGTTCACTAAGCATGGCAGGACTCCGAAATCAGCCGAACCGACAGAGGAACTGGAGCATCCGCTCTGTCCAGGGGGCATTATGCTGCCTGTCCACTAGGTCCGATCGAGAGTGCCGTGTAGATGTCTGCCGGCAGACGTATGATGCGCCCCTCGTGATTGGTCGGCAAGTGTGTCGTTTCACCCGTGGCCAACAGGGTCTTATCGGTAGCACGCCGGATGTCATACCCAAAGACAACCTGCCGTGAGCGCAGCGACAGCAGCCGGGTTATGATGTGGATGTCGTCGTCATAACGGGCTGGCGACAGATAGCGCACCCGCACATCTGCCACAATGAGGCGTAACCCAGCAGCTTCCATCGCGCGGTAGGTGTATCCGCAGGCCCGGCAGTAATCGGTGCGTCCAATTTCCATCCAGACCAGATAGTTGGCGTGATACACCACGCCCATCTGGTCGGTTTCGGCATACCGGACGCGCAGGCATGAAATGACACTGAAAGGCTGAGCCAAATCCGTTGCCATGGTGGGTGGGGTTCAGTGCCGGGTGCTTCCAGCCGCAGAGCCGCCGTTACTGCAACGCGCCGCCGCAGCGCCGCAAGCTGCGGTTCACGTTTATCGCAGCAAAAGTTGAAGGTGTCGAAAGGATAACCCGCCTGCTGGGATGAACGGTGTGGATACCTGACCGTTTTGCCAAGCGGATGTTAGGTGTCCAAAAGACGTGGGCATTGTCTGTGGCTCGCAAAACTCCGGCAAAGCGTTGGCGGCTTCGACGCCAAGCTGGCCACTCAGCAGATCGCCTACAACATAAGGTCAGAGGAGCAATTGGCACAGTGCTGCCGGTCCAGCGGGAAAATCTCCAGCCAAGCAACGGACTTTGACCTAAAAGGCTGTGCCGGCCAGACAGCCGACGAGCGTTCAGACTGTCCGTGCGAGTGCGTCCCACTGAATTGCCGACAGCAGGGGCAAAGGGAGAGCCAAATGCCGGTTGTATAGGGGCCAGAATCTCACGGACAAGGTGAATTCGGAGCAGCAGATCCCGGCAGCCGCAATTCGTAGGGAAAATCATAAGTCTTCCAGTACGTCTCCGGAAACGTTCTGCCCAAGTGGACTTAGCGAGATTGGTAGCGTTCAGCCATCCTGACCCGCACCAGCGCTGCTTCCAGTTCAGCACGAAGACGAGAAAGGTCTTCATCAGGGCGTTCAACTTCGGCTTTTCTCAACGCCAGTTCGGCTTCGCGCAGGCGCGCACGAGCTGCTTCAATATCAATATCTTCGGCAAGTTCAGCCCGCTCGGTTAGGACAGTAACCCGGTTGCCTAGGACTTCTACAAACCCCTGCGCCACGAAAGCTAGGGTTTCTTTGTCGCCCTGCCGATAGGTCAAAAGGCCAGCGACACTGAGTTGCGATATGAGGGGAGCATGGCCGGGAAGAACTCCGATTTCACCGTCTAGGGCGGGCAAAACAACTTCGTCCACCGTCTGAGTGGGGAATGCCCGCTCTGGCGTAACAATGTCGAGTGTAAGAGACATACCCTTGCAACCTACTCTTTGTATGCCAAACTAACCGCTAGCGGCACAATACCAGCCCCTTTTGGGGTTGGAAATGGTTAACTTTGAATAAGGGCGTCCACCGTAGTTGAGAAAAAGCCGCATACGAGTTTTGTGAAACAGGAGAACGTTCATGGCAGTTGAAATCACGGGTAGGTACCTTGGCGCTTTGCGCGTTGAAATGACTCACGGCCCATCTGGGGCAACCTTACAGACTGTGGCTCCAACCGACAACCAAGGGGATGGAAGCTGTTTTTCCCCAACCGATCTTGTAGCAGCAGCACTTGGTTCCTGCATGATGACTCTGATGGGCATCGTTGCGCAGCGTGATGGACTTGACCTTTCCGGGGCTCATTTTCGCATCGTCAAACACATGCAAACCACCTCGCCGCGCCGGGTGGCGTCCTTGCCCATTACCTTTCATCTGCCGGGCCACATTCCGGCTGAGGCCCGTCCTAAGCTGGAACGTGCTGCTCTAACCTGCCCGGTGCACTACAGTCTACATCCTGACATTGAAAGCAAAGTCGAGTTTCTCTACGACCTGTAAGAGTCCCCAAGCCAGCGTTGACATGTTGTGAACAGCAGCGTATGTTGGGGTGGTAAGTGCGGGCGTAGCTCAAGGGTAGAGTACCAGCTTCCCAAGCTGGGTGTTGTGGGTTCGAGTCCCATCGCCCGCTCTTAGGTTCGGGAGCGCCAAAAACCACACGTATCGAACAGACAAAAACGAGGCGGATGAGTTACATCCGCCTCGTTTTGTTTAGGTGCTGGCAGGATACTTGCCGGCTTAGTAGTTGCGGAACAGCGCGTTAGCATCAAGTGTACCATTGCTAACGCACCGGCCATTGAGGGAGGGAATCCGATAGACACTCCTTAGGATGTTGTTCTTGATGGTTAGGCCGCGCGCTGAACGCCGGGCAGCGTAGAGCGCAACCACACCCGTGACGTGCGGGGTTGCCATCGAAGTGCCGCTCAGAGAGCCATACCGGCTTGCCGGTAGCGTAGATTGAATGTTGGAGCCGGGCGCGCCGAGGTCAACACTCGTGCGGCCGTAGTTCGAGAAGGAAGACAGTGCGCCGGTGCTCGTGATGGAAGCCACGGAAATGATGCAGTCGTGGCTGTAGCTGGCCGGATAAGTCGGGCGACGATCGTTGTCGTTGGATTCGTTGCCCGCTGCCGCGACGAAGAGGATGTTGCGCGCCTGGGCGCGGGAGATAGCGTCAAACAGTGCCTGCGAGTAGCCACCGCCGCCCCACGAGTTGTTCGTGGCGACGATGTCCAGCCCGTGCCGCACTTTGAGATCGGTGAAGTAGTCAATGGCGCGGATGGCGTTGGCGGTTGTGCCGCCCTGCGTACCCAAGAACTTGGCTGAGATCATGGTCACACGCCAGTTGACACCCACGACACCGATGCCGTTGTTCCCCACTGCACCAATCGTACCGGCCACGTGCGTGCCGTGGGAGTCAATGTTAGTCGAACCGGAAGCCGGCCCGTCGTATACCGTCCGGTCGTTGTTGACAAAGTCCCAGCCATGCGTGTCATCCACATAGCCGTTGCCGTCGTTGTCGCGGCCGTCCACAGGGTCGAAGGGGTTCACCCAGATGTTGGCCTGAAGGTCCGGGTGGTTGACTTGGATACCTTCGTCAATGACGCCGACGTAGATGTTGCGTGAACCGGTGCCATTCGTTACCGAGGTGGACCACACGGCGGCGGCTTCACTGCCGTACTGATTGCTCGTGCCGCTGCCGGTCCGGTAGCCATACATCCCCCACATCGAGCCGTTCAGGAAGAGCGGGTCGTTGGGTCGCGCAGCCTGAAGCTTGGTGTAAATCCAGTTGGGTTCAACCGACTTGACGGCCCGGTGCCCTCGGAGGATTTCGCACGCTTCTTTGACACTCAAGCCGGGCGGTAGGGTGTCGAGCTCAACCTCACCGGCTGGGCGCTCCATACCATTGCGCAGGGGCGTGCCGGCTTCGAGCAGTTGCCGTTTGTCGGACGAAAGCAGGGTTGTCGTACGGACGGCGCCAATCATGGCGCGTACCTCGGCGCGGCTGCGCTCATCAGCATCTTCATAGTACTGGATGATGACCTGGTTGGCCACGTAACGCGGCTCACCGGCTACGTTGACTGGATACTCATCGCGTCCATCGCCACCTGCCGATGGCGGCAAGGGGCGGCTGATCTGGCTGAAAGTGGTGGCCGTCATACTTCCGGCAAGCAAAAGCGCAAAAGTAAGAGCCAGTGACTTCTTCACGGCGAGGGTTCCTCCGAATAAGAGCAGGGAAAAAATTATTGGTGCGCAGTCTTTTCGGTACTGCCCGCTAAAGCCAAGAGGCAAGTGATGTGCCAAAACGCTTCTGCTTTCTCAGAAGCTATGTTGAGTCTGGCGTTGGGATACTTCGGTCAGGACCAGAGAGCCGGGAGCTGCCTTTCAAAGGCTTTTTCCCTGAAGATACAACCACTTATGGCGCAAAAAGGGCTTGAGAAAAGTAAAGACTTAGGATTACCCTGCGGTTTGTGCAGCCAAACCGTTGTTGCCACTGAAGTGTCAAGGAACTTACTGTCAACTTCCTTGACGGTAAGTGCCTTGACGGCGATGAGACTATCCTGCTTGCCCAATGTCCCATGGTCGTTCTGCCGATGCATCACACTTAGTTCGTCATGAGTGGTTGGTCAGTCGGCTGCAAGTCGAAATTCAAGAGCTTGAGCAGCAAGGTTCCCCGGCAGCGCTTGACCGGCGCTTAGAGCTCGCACGAGCTCTCAACGAAGCACATCGTTTTGACGAAGCAGCACAGGTTCTGGATGCCGTTGCTGCCCGCACTTCTCACCCCGAAGTCCATGCCTTGATCCACATGCAGCGGGCCGACGGTTATCTACGGCAGCACCACATCCCACGCGCCATTCATGAAGCCAATCTGGCGCTGAAGTTGGGGGAGTCCGAGCACCTAGATGCCATAGTGGGGCAGGCAGAGGCCCTTTTGGGGCGCATCTATGCTGCCATTGACGAATACGCCATTGCTCGCGAGCATCTGGAGCGCGGGCTGCGCTTGCTAGAAGCCGTGCATAAGGTGCGGAGCGTAGCTGAATGTCGCTGGCAACTTGCCGTCATTGCCCATCACGAGGGGCGGCTGGCCGAATCGCGTGAAGAAGCGGCGCGCGCGCTTGCTTTGCTTGAAGCCCTGCCGGGAGGGTTGGTCACCCAAGACCCTAACTTGGTTGGGCAGTTGCTTGATCACCAGGCTTTTATGGCCTTTGAGGCAGGTGACCTTGCCACGGCATTAGCACTGCTGGAGCGGGCTTTAGCCCACTGGGCGCAAACCGATGATCGGCTGGCGTTGGGGCGGGTGTATGACCTGATAGCGGATGTTCGCTTGTGTGCCGGCAAATGGCGCGAGGCCGAAGAAGCCCTGGGGCAGGCCATGTCGTTGGTAGCCGACGACCAGGCGGCTGAAAGTCTAGTGCGCCGTACAGCTAGCCGTCTCCGGCTCTGGCAAGGTGATCTAGAGGCTGCCGAGCGCCAGGCCCGGCTCGCTGTGGAACGCGCCCTGGCAGCAGGACGGCCATCTGCTGAAGCGGGAGGCTGGGAAGCCCTGGCCGAGGTGCTTTTGGCACAGGGGCGAGGCGAGGAAGCCTTGGCAATGTTTGAGCAGGCCACACGCATCAATGCCAAGATCAACCGCGTCAATCGTTTGCCGATCAGCCATCTGCACTTAGCGGAAGCCTGTCTGGCCACAGGCGATACTGCTCGCGCAGAAGCCCACATTCGCCGAGCCCGCGAACTGTTCGGAGAGACACCAAGACTTCACTCTTCTGGCTTGCTCTATCGGCTTGAAGGGGAATTGCAGCTTGCTCGGAACAACCCCGGTGAGGCAGTCACAACCTTCACCCAGAGCTTGTCCATGTTTGAAGCCGCAGGTTTTCTCTACGATGCTGCTATAAGCCACATGGGCATTGGGCGTGCCTTTCTTGCACTAGGCAATCCGGGGCGGGCGCGCTTTCACCTTGAGGCTGCCCAGCGCCTTTTCACCGAGCTTGGCGCCCGGCGTGGCGCAGCGCAGGCCGGAAAGTTACTTGCCGAAGCCCAGAGTACGGCACAGGTCGATCGTCCGGTGGTTCCCGCCCCCAGCCGTGATGCCTTACTGATTGAGAGCCTTGTTGCGGCGGCCACGACACCGGATTTGCTGCTGCGCGAGTTGGTTATCCTGCTTCGCGATGAGTTACACGTCAACACAGCTATTTTTGAACAGATGCCCGATGGGTTGCGCCTCCACGCCGGTAGTGCAGCTCCAGCCGAGCGAATGCGCCGAGCCCTGGAAAGTAGCCTGTACGATGAGCGTTCTCTGCCGGAAGATTTGACGGTTCGCGCCTTCAACGATGTTCGGCCTGGGGCTGACCTGACCCCGATGCGGCGATTTTTCCTATGCATAAGCGGTGCCCTTGCGCCCCACGTCGCGACAACCATCGAGGCGCTGGTGCACGTCGTGGAGTTCATCCTGGAAAATCACCGCCTGCGCAACACCATACGGGCTTCCCGCGCCATCACGAGCAGTGAGCCGGTCGCCAGTCGTTTTGCCCACTTGGGCCTGGTGTGCGAATCGCCCGCCATGCTCTCGGTCGTAGAGCGGATCGAGAAAATTCGCTCATCGGATGTGACGGTGCTTATCACCGGTGAATCCGGAGTTGGCAAAGAGCTCGTGGCCCGCGCACTCCATGCGACCAGCCGCCGCCGGGACCGTGTGTTCTTGCCTTTCAACTGTGCTGCCATTCCCGCTGAGTTGGTTGAGAGCCGATTGTTCGGGCACCGCCAGGGGGCCTTTACCGGAGCCAACAAAGACGCCATGGGCATCATTCGGTCAGCCGCCGGAGGGACGCTGTTTCTGGACGAAATTGGGGAGCTGGCGCTACACGTCCAGCCCAAGCTGCTGCGCTTTCTGCAAGAGCGCGAAATCCATCCGGTAGGTGAGGAGAAGCCCATCAAGGTGGATGTCCGGGTCATTGCGGCAACCAACCGCGACTTAGAGGCTGAAGTGGCGCAGGGAAGGTTTCGGGAGGACCTCTTTCATCGTCTCAACGTGGTACGCCTGCATGTTCCGCCCCTGCGGGCACGCCGTGAGGACATTGCTCCACTGATCAGGCACTTTCTGCGCGAATGCAACAAGCGAGAGGGGAAGAACGTTTCACTTTCCGAAGCGGCGCTGGAACGCCTGTGTCAGCTTCCCTGGCCGGGTAATGTGCGGCAGCTCAAAAACGAAGTTGAGCGGGCGGTTGCCCTAGCCGAACCCAATGACATCTTGACGCCCGAACACTTTTCCCCAGAGTTGTGGCGCACGGCGACTGCGCCGGGTGGCACGCACCATACCCCGACGTTGCTATCTGCTAGCCGTCGTGGGACAGGCGAACAGTCCTTTTCGCCCCGCCCGACATTGTCGGCTGCCGTGGAGGCGCTAGAGCGCCAGATGATTGCCGAAGCGCTGGAGCGACATCATGGCAACGTAACCCATGCCGCCCGCGAGCTCGGACTAACCCGGCAGGGGCTGATTCTCAAGCGTCGTCGCTACGGCCTTGAAAAAGAACCCATACGCGGATAATCCCGAAGGCTTTCCAAGCCGTATCTGGGGAGGCTCATGGCGAAGGAAGTCCCCAGCGGCGGACGGTTCCATCTTGCCCGCAGGAAAAGGCATGCACGCCGTCGGGATGTAGAGCTACGTGATGAACCCGTTCGGTGTGACCGGTCAGGCACATGATCTCACAGCCGCTCTCGATGTCCCATAGCCGCACGGTTCGATCGTCGCTGCCGGACAACAGACGCTTGCCATCGGCCGAAATGGCTAGGCTGTTTACATAGTTGCCGTGGCCGATGAAGATTTGGAGCGGTTTGCCGTCTGCAACACGCCACAGCCGAATGGTCGAGTCAAGGTTGACGGAAGCCACATGCTGGCCGTCGGGGGTAAAGACGGCTTGTGCTGATCCATAGGGGATTTGCCCGACATCGAGCCGTTTGATGCGGCGGCGAAATTCGTTTTCGGCAGCCTTGACTTGCTTGAGTTCACCGCCCACCAGCCGCTGTCGGTCGTCGGAAATGGACACGCTCAGGGCATCGTAGGTTGTCTCGTCCGGCGGCAAGTAGAGCAACTGCCGTCCGCTGTGGGTTGCCCACAGATAGATATCGCCGCTGACGGTCATGACAATGATGGATTGACCATCCGGCGCAAAGTTGGCGCAGGCAATTTCGTCAGCATGCTTGGTAAAGCGGCAGACTTCGCGGCCGGTAGCCGCTTCCCAGAGGCGTACGGTTTTGTCCTGCCCGCCGGTGACGATCCATTGTCCGTCGTGTGAGAAGGCCACGGTTGTCACCATCGTGTGCCCAAAGAGACGACGCAACTCACTGCCGCTTTGGGCATCACGCAGGCGAAGGCTGTCATCTGCGCCGCTAAACAACGCCACACGGTTGTCAGGGCTAAGTGCCATGCAGCGTACGGGAAACATGCGCCCGGCGGCAAAGCGGGTGATTTCACGCCCATCCTCGGTGGAGAACATCCCGATGGTTTGGTCGCGCCGTGCTGAGTGGAAAAATCGGCCATCTCGCGAGAAGGCAATGCTGTTTGGGTAGAAGTGCCCGGTGAAAACCGCAATCTCACCGATCTTTTCGGCTACCGGCTTGTTTTCAGGCGCCGGAGTTGGCAGTGTCAAGACAGAGGCAAGGGGAGGGTGAGGTTCAGACCCGTTGCCTGCACCGCTGACCACAGCCGGTGCCGTTTCCACAAGTGGAGAAGTAATGATCTCTAGAGTGGAGGTCAGGTCAAAAAACAATGGGCTGCTTGTTCCTTCAACCGTCAGTACCGAGGATTGATCTGGAGCCGGCAGTGCCGTTGGCTTCTCTCCCAAGATAAACTTTCCCGAAGCATAGCTAAACGAGAGTTCTCGCATAGCTGCCAGCAGTTCCTGAGCCATTTCATCCGCCGTCGGGCGTTTAGCCGGGTCCTTTTCCAAAGCGTGCATGACAACCCGCTCAATCTCAGTTGGAACCATGGGGTTGTAGTTCCGCATAGGCGGCGGCGGGTCGTTGACCTGCATCCACATCACGGCGACAAAGTCGTTGTCCGGCGACTCAAACGGCAGCCTTCCCGTCAGCATCTGGTACATCATGATGCCCACGCTATAAACGTCGGCTTTACCATCGTAGGGCTTGTTGCGCAGACGTTCCGGCGACATGTATTCCGGTGTCCCCATAAGAATGCCGGTCGCCGTCAGATGGCGCCGGACAAGTTCTTTCGGTGGGCGCGCCAGCTTGGCAATACCAAAGTCAAGTACCTTGATAACTTCGCCGCGCCGGGTGCGGTGGAGAAAAATGTTGTCCGGCTTGATGTCGCGGTGAACGATGCCTGAAGCGTGGGCTTCACTGAGCACATCGCAGACCGGGAGGATAATCTCTGCACAGCGTTCAAACGGAAGGACAAACCGTTCCTGGAGTTCGTCGCTCAGTGACCGGCCATCGAGCAACTCCATAACCAAGTAGGCGTGGCCATCCTGAGTGATGCTGAAATCCAGGACAGCAACTGCATTCGGATGGGAAACCGAACAGGCTGAGACCCCTTCCTGCCGAAATCGTTCCAGGTTCTCCGGCGTGGTGTTGTGGATGTTGTTGTGTAAAACCTTGACCGCCACAGGACGGTTGAGGTTCAGATGGGTTGCCCGGTAAACCGCACCGAAGCCGCCGACGCCAATCTTGGCGTCGAGGCGGTACTTGCCGTCAAGGATGACACCAATGAAGGGATCAGGAATGGTCGTCAAGGGATGGTGTCTCCGCGAAAGAACCTGTGTCCGCTGCCGGGTAGCTGCCTATTTTGTGATAAACCTTGGTGGTGTGACAACCGAGCTTTCTGTTGGACCTTAGGGGCGAAATGTAGCAAAAATTTCAGCCGCTTTACAGCATTGTGCGGCATTTTCAGCACGATAGTTTCCAAATACCAACGCTTTGCTGCTGCCTGCTACATCCCCCTGTGAGGGCAACTCACCGGCAAAGGGCTTCCACGAGACCTGCTTGTCTGTGAATGTCGGCTGGGGTAGCCACAACGGACTTTGTCGTAAACAGTACCCGGCACAAATGCCAGATCGTTCCACCCCATCAGCCGTGTGTCCCTGGTAAAGCAAGCCGTGACGCGCTAGATGGCAACACCGGGGAAACACAAAGCCATGTCGGCAGAACTGTCTTTGTGGAGGGCCTTCGAGTAGCCGTTTCTGCTAACAAAAAGGCCCCGATGCCTGTGTCAGCCGGGAACCTAGAACCGCCATGGTAGACGCGCCATTGGTCAAGGCATCAGGGCGTCAGCCAGTGGCCGCGCCAGCCGGCTAGGCTGTCGTCCCAAACAAAGGCTGCCCGCCGGTGGCCGCGAGCTGCAAGCTGAAGCCAGTCCAGCCGGTTAACCTGCGTGACGCAGACGGCAAAGTTGGCAAAGCCGGGCTCGCTTTCCGACGCCGTCGGCGAGCGCTCAACTAACGCCGGTGGGAGTCCGCTAGAAGGAACATCTACCGGTGTACTGGGGGCAAGTTCAGCCAAGTAGCAGCGCCGTGACATCAGCTTGGTGCACGCCCAGGCAGCTTGGGCCACGGCATCCCCATGGTGAACCACGGTGTTCCCTTTGGCCCGCACCTGTATCTTGCCGGCTGGGTCATAAAACACCCAAGCCGTTGTGTGACAGGCCCGTAACAAACGCACTTTGGGAGCCCGGGCGTCGGTGTGGAAGACAAGCTCGCGACGGTCAAAAGAAGCCCGCCGTAGCACAACCACCCGCGCGTCACAGTCCGATGGGGCAGTGGTAGCTACAACCGGCGTGTGGAATGGATGCTTGGCCTCGCGGACGCCAACTTCAAAAGTCTCCCAGATGTTGGCGAGGATGGCCTTGAGGTCGGCTGGCAAATTGTAGTCCTTCATCGGAAGCGGCTGACACTCGGTTCATTCGGAATGAAGAAACGCCAAAGCAGGTCACGTCCCTGGGTAATGCCGATGCGAGGCGAGCAGGCAATGGGCGGCGGTGTCGCACGTGCTTGCAAACACACCCGATATCCGATGGGTTCACCGTTGTGTTCGCGCCCGATTCCCAGCGCGCGGCAGAGGCGGCCAGGACCACGTGCCAACTCGTGAACCGGCATCGGACGTGGCACACGAGCTTGCATACGCGCAATGCCATGGGTTGGTGCAATGGCGCGAATGAGTACCGCACCAGGTCCGTGCGCATCGGTTGTGAAGTTAAGGCAGTAGTACATGCCGTAAATCATGTACACGTAGAGCCGACCGTAGGTTTCGCGCATCAACTGGCCGCGTGGCCCGCGTAAAACGGCGTGCGAGGCCGGATCGTTGGTATAGGCTTCGGTTTCGACAATGATACCGCCGGTATCGCCATGCCAGAGCAGACATCCCAAAAGCTCTTGCGCGACAGTAAGGGTGTCGCGGGCAAAAAACTCGGCAGTAAGCATAGTGTTCCCATCAAGACCAACACCCTGCATAGGTCAACTGGCTTGGCGTTGCCGGGCAATCATTTGGAAATAGTCCGAGCACGGTTCGCCGGCAAGCTCTACAGCACAAAAGTCTACTTCCAAAAGATCGGCGCCGGCGACGACCTTGCCGACAGGGATAGCCGTTCCCTCGTCCGGTTGCCAGTCCCGGCTGATGAACTTGTGGGTCAGGTCTACAACGGCTCCCTCGAACCGCACGCCAAGCGTGAAATAGACATCGACCAGGATGCGCTGCACGTCCGGTACGTGGAGCTGCCCGCGCGCATAGGGGCTGCGGGCGCGGTAAACAGTGCGCGGAAAGAGCCCGTAGAGATTTTTGATGGCAGCACTGATGAGCGGCCGCCCCTTGAGCATCGTACGCTTGAAACCGGCAACCGATATTCGACAATCGGCCTCTTCCAGCAGCGCCGGAGCTTGCATCTGGGTAAACCGCTGCGGTTGCTGAGAAGTATTGGCATAGGCTTTGTGCGGTAGGGTGTCAGCATCCAGCAAGCGCAGTCCTGGGTCGTCAAGCTCGGCCAGCAACTGATTGATGCCCAACCGTGCCATGACCTCCGTGAAGGTGACCTTGGTGCAAACGCCCTCTAAGATGACTATTTCTGCCCGTGGTGCAACACGCCGAATACCTACCAATACTTCCCGCAGAACCGGCAGCCCGACCGTTACCGGAGCCGGTACGGGATAACCTAAGTTCGGCTTGACAATAACCCGCTGCGCTCCATGGGCTTCCCGTGGGGGGAGGTACCGGAAAGCAGAACTTGTGGCAATGATGGTGGTAGTGCTCGCCACGGATAACGTCGCAGCTTTGGGTTTGCGGGGGGACTGGATATGGGACCTCCGACCGGAGGCTATTCACGATGTCCGTCGCCTAGGTCATGCTCAATCGCCGCTGCCACCTGGGCAGCAAGTGCGCCGGTGTCAATCCCATTGGCGGCTTCTAGCATTACCCGCGCCAGATTTTCTGTGCCGGAGTACCGCAAGAGCAAGCGTCCCCGTCCGGCGAGCTGGGCTTCAACTTCCCGCACCGTCGCTGCCACCCGTGGAAGGGTCTCGAAGGGGCGTTTCTCACGTACGGGAACGTTGACAAGCGTCTGGGGGAAACGGGTTAGCCCCTGCACGGCTTCCCGTAAAGAACACTGCCGTCTCGTCAGCAGGTGCAGAACATTGAGCGCCGTCAGCAAGCCGTCGCCGGCCAGACTCTGGTGGGCAAAGATGATGTGACCGGATTGTTCGCCGCCCAGTAGTGCGCCGTGTTCGAGCATCGCCGCCAATACAGCGCGGTCGCCGACCGGCGTGCGGATAAGCTGAATGCCCCGTTCCCGCAGGGCCAGTTCCAGCCCCATGTTGCTCATGACAGTCGCCACGACACAGCGCGGGCTTAGTTCACCACGGGCGTCGGCATCCGTTGCCAAGATGTACAGTAAGGCATCGCCATCTACGACTTCGCCATGCTCATCCACAAACAGGCAGCGATCGGCATCTCCGTCAAAGGCAATCCCAAGCTGTGCGCCGACCGAACGGGTCACTTCAGCCACATGCTGGATGTGAACCGTTCCGCATCCGTCGTTGATGTTGCGTCCATTGGCGGCAGCGCCGGTCAGAAAGGTCTTTGCACCCAGCGCCTGGAGCATGATGTTGGCATAGGGAAAAGCTGCACCGTTAGCACAATCAAGAGCAATAAACCAGCCTGAGAGGTCAAGATCGGCGCCGATGTGCTGGGTAAGAAACTCTAGGTAACTCAGCGCATGGGTTGGGTCTTCCCACAGCGGGGTAAAGGCCGGCTGAGGGGCTTCAAGCAAAGCCGGTGCAGGAGATAGCGCTTGGAGGGCAGCTTCGATGGCGGCTTCCAGCTCGTCGTCATTTTTTTCTCCAGAGGCTGAAAAAAGCTTAATGCCGTTGTCGTGAAATGGGTTGTGTGAGGCCGAAATGACAATCCCGGCATCAAAGCCTTCGGCGCGTGTAAGGTAGGCAATGCCGGGCGTAGGGATAATCCCGGCACAACTCACTGTGCCGCCAGCCTGGGTAATACCCTGAGCTACAGCCGCCGCTATCCATGGACTGGATTCGCGTGTGTCACCACCTATGAGCAATCGGGGTACACGTCCAACGCGCGCTGCTAGCACCTTGCTGATCGTTGCGCCGATCACAACGAGCGCTTCCGGTTGAAGTGGAAACTCCCCAGCGCGGCCGCGTATCCCATCCGTACCAAAGAATTGTCTCATGACAGTGAACTTCACGTGGCTGGATTCGAGCTGCCGCACGCCACACAACCATAGCGCCGGACTCTTCTCTGAATTTATAGTCTGACGGCGGCGGCCACACTAGCCAAGATTGCACTAAAGGAGTTTAGCCGATTGTCTATTCCGGTTACCGTCATCATTTTAGCTGCCGGCGAAGGAACACGCATGAAGTCGCGCTTGCCGAAGGTGCTGCACCAGGTTGCTGGCGATACGCTGCTAGGACATGTCGCACGGAGCGCAGCGGCACTGAACCCCAAGCAGGCCGTGGTGGTGGTCGGATACGGTGCAGAAGCCGTCCGTGAGGCTTTTGCCAGCCGTTGGCAGTCGCTGGCACCGCATGTTCCGTTTTCGGTTGCCGTACAGGATGAGCGCAAGGGGACGGCCCATGCCCTGCAGGTGACAGAAAAAGTGCTGGCGGGTGCTACCGGTACGTTGCTGGTGCTCTCGGGGGACGTACCCCTGCTGCGGCCGGCAACGCTCCGCCACATGCTCGCCGTCCATGCCGCAACCAAGGCAGCGGCAACCGTCCTTTCCACCAACTTGGCGGTACCGACCGGCTACGGTCGCATCCAGCGCGCGTCTGATGGGAGCTTCGACCGTATCGTCGAGGAGCGCGATGCTACGCTGGCCGAAAAAGCCATTACCGAAATCAACGCCGGAGTCTATGCCTTCCAGTTCGACGGCTTATTTGACGTGCTGGCCCGCATTTCAAACGACAATGCCCAGGGGGAGTACTATCTGCCCGAGGCACTACGCTTGCTGCGTCAGGCCGGGCAGCGTGTGGAGGTGCTGCTCCACCCCGACGCCGAGGAAGTCTGCGGCGTCAACACGCGCGCCGAACTGGCAGCGGCGGCAGCCGTGTTACGACGCCGTAAGGTAGCTGAGCTAATGGACAATGGCGTCACCTTTCTCGACCCAGCAACGGCTTATGTCGAAGTGGATGTCCAGATTGGGATGGACACCGTAGTGTTTCCCAACGTGTATCTCGAAGGTCAAACCGTCATTGGCGAGGACTGCCGTATCCACACAGGCGCGCGACTTGTCAACGCCTGTTTGGGCAACAGTGTGACGATCCGTGATTACTCGCTGGTACTGGATAGCCGTCTTGATGCCCGGACAACCGTCGGCCCTTTTGCTCATCTACGCCTGAATGCGCATCTGCAAGAAGGCGCAGTGGTAGGAAACTTTGTGGAAGTCAAACAGTCGTCACTCGGCCCTAGAACAAAAGCCATGCACTTGAGCTATCTCGGCGATGCTACGCTTGGGGCAGAGGTCAACGTAGGGGCCGGCACCATCACATGTAACTACGACGGCAAGCAGAAGCACCGCACCATTGTGGAGGACGGGGTCAAAATCGGCAGCGACACCATGCTGGTTGCGCCGGTGCGGGTGGGCGCGCATGCCATGACAGGCGCTGGTGCCGTTGTGACCGAAGATGTACCCCCTTCCACGCTTGTCGTCGGCGTGCCAGCCAAGGTCAAAAAAGTTCTCTCCTGAGTGTCTTCCGAAACACGGCGTTAACGTTTCTCTACCAAACTCGGCTTGGGTTCAACACCGCTCTTATTAGGTTTTTTCGAGAGAATCCAGCCCGTATGGAAGGATTATTTGGTGAAACGCTACCGCCGACGCTTCTTGTATTGCTTCTCGCATCCTTAGCCGTTGCTTTTGGCTTTGAGTTTGTCAATGGCTTTCATGACACGGCAAACGCCGTAGCGACAGTAATTTACACAAAGTCGCTACGTCCCTGGACAGCCGTCGTGTGGTCAGGGATTTGCAACTTCTGTGGCGTTTTTTTCGGCGGAATTGCCGTTGCCATGGGGATTGTGTACCTCCTGCCCGTCGAGCTGCTCATTTCAAAGAGTACCGGTGCCGGTCTTGCCATGGTCTTGGCTTTGCTCCTTGGAGCGATTATCTGGAACCTGGGCACGTGGTACTTTGGATTACCGGCTTCCAGTTCGCACACGTTGATTGGTGCTATTGTCGGTGTTGGACTTGCCAACTCGCTGCTGCCCGGCCATCGCTTTGGCGACGGGGTCAACTGGAGCAAGGTCTCAGAAACCGGGCTGTCTTTGCTGATTTCACCGCTCATCGGTTTTTTGCTGGCAGCGTTATTGGTCTTACTGCTGAAGTGGTTGGTTCCTGACAAGCGGTTATATGAGAAGCCAGATGAACATAATCCACCGCCGCTGTGGATTCGCGCCATTCTCATCCTGACTTGCACCGGGGTGAGTTTTGCCCATGGCTCTAATGACGGTCAGAAGGGCATTGGGCTGGTGATGCTGATTCTCACGGGAATTGTCCCGGCTTCATTTGCACTGGATATGTCGCTAAATGGCCAGCAGATGGAAGGTGCACAACAGGCACTGGTGCACATAAACAGTGTTGCTGCCCAGCTGGCTCCGGCCGAAGCCGAGGCGCTTCGGTCTGCTGTAGCACGGGTGCAAGGTGCACTCAACGGTCATGCCACCTTGCGCGAGATTCCGCGCGAGCAACGCAAAGATGTGCGTGCGGACATCATTAAGCTCGATAACACGGTGAAGAAAATTCTCAAAGCAACCCCACCGACGCTTTCGGCCTCCGAAGCCGATGCTCTCAAAAAGGACGCAGCTACGCTCAAGTCGCTTACAGACTTTGCGCCCCTGTGGGTCAAGATTGCCATTGCGCTTTCGCTGGGCATTGGGACAATGGTGGGGTGGAAACGCATTGTCGTCACAATCGGCGAGAAGATCGGCAAAGAGCACCTGACGTATGCCCAAGGGGCCTCGGCCGAGCTGGTGGCAATGTCAAGTATCGGGATGGCGTCCTATTTAGGGTTGCCGGTAAGTACGACCCATGTGCTGTCATCGGGGGTTGCCGGCACAATGGTAGCTAAAGGCTCAGGTCTTCAAGCCTCGACGGTCATCAAGATTGCTTCGGCATGGATACTCACTCTGCCGGCCTCGATTGGCTTATCTGGAAGTTTGTTCTTGCTGTTCACGTGGCTTTTCGTCTAGGGCATTGTATTTGGGCGCTGGGGTAGCAGCGCTTGGGCAAGGGCCGGTAAGGAACCAGGTAGCCTTGCCCAGGGCTATTGGGCAGTTTCCCGAAGCACTTCAAAGACTTCCAGGGCATAGGCAACACGCCCAAACGGAGCACTGACCTGCACACCCTGCACAAGATCACGTACTTCGGACAACAGTTCCCGAGCAATCGCTATGCCTTCCCGCTGTGCGGCTTCTGGAGACTCATTAGCTCGGCGCATGCGTTCAAGAATCTCTGGCGCAACCACAACGCCAGGGACTTCATTGTTCAGAAATTCGGCATTGCGGTAGCTTGTCAGCGGCCAAATCCCGACAATAAGAGGGATGCGGCAATGTTCGATGCGTTTGAGAAACGCCCGAAATTTCTTGATGTCGAAGATGGGTTGGGTGATGGCAAACTCTGCGCCTGCCTCAACCTTATATTCAAACCGCCGGATTTCATAATCCAGGTCAACAGCACATGGGTTGACGCCGACACCGATGAAGTATGAGGTCGGCTGGCCAATGGCATTGCCGCCTAAATCGAGACCCATGTTGAGCCGCTTGACCATGTTGGTCAAACCAATGGAGTCAATATCAAAGACAGCGGTGGCGTCGGGATATGGACCCATTTTGGGCGGGTCGCCGGTAATGAGCAAAATATTCCGCAGTCCCAGCGCGGCCGCTCCGAGCAGGTCAGAGGTCATTCCCAACAGGTTTCGGTCGCGGCAGCAGTAATGAGTAATCGTTTCAATACCAACTCGTTGCTCGATGATGAGCGAAGTTGCAATGGCGCCCATTCGCGACTGCGCCCGTGGGCCGTCGGGAACGTTGACGGCATCCACCCCGGCCGCCTTGAGCAGGCGGACGCCTTCCAGCATTTTGGTCGGGTCACAGCCACGTGGGGGAACAATCTCCACACTGGTGACGAACTCGCCATGTACGATTTTGCGGGCAAACCGAGATTTTTCTTCCGGGGGCGTCGGGCGTACGTCTGGACGCTGAGTTTCAGGAACTTGGATAACTGGTTCGATGCGCTTTGCTGGTGACAGAGCGCGCACGGCTGCCTTGAGCATCTTGATGTGCTCTGGAGTGGTCCCACAGCAGCCGCCAATAAACCGCACCCCAGCCTGGATGAGCCGACGGCCATACTTTGCCATGTACTCTGGCGAACAGAGGTAAATCTTGCGTCCGTGGAGGTCTTGTGGCAGGCCAGCGTTGGGCTGGGCAGAAAGGGGCTTCGTGGTGACGGCTGCCATACGCTCAATGGCTTCCAACATGGGTTTCGGACCCACACTACAGTTGAGACCGATGACATCCGCACCCCACTCGTCAAGCCGTTTGGTAAAGGTTTCTGGAGGTGTTCCGTAGCCAGTGTTGCCGTCTTCGCCAACTGTCATCTGGGCAACCACCGGCAGGTCGGGTTTGATTTCTCGAACTGCAGCCAGCGCCTGCCGAATCTCTGTCAGATCGGTGAAGGTTTCCAGCACAATGAGGTCCACCCCGCCGTCAATCAACGCTTCGGCTTGCTCGCGGAAAAAAGCCTTGGCTTCATCAAACGAGGTCGGTCCCCACGGCTCAATGCGAATGCCCAGCGGCCCGATCGAACCGGCAACGTACACGTGTGGGCCGACAGCTTCACGAGCCAGCTTGGCTGCCTTGTAGTTGATGTCTTGGACGCGATCCTGAAACCCATGCATTTCAAGCTTCGGACGATTCGCGCCAAAGGTGTTGGTCTGGACAATTTCGGCGCCGGCTTTGACGTATTCCCGGTGAATTTCCTGTACCAGTGCCGGATTGGAAATGGAAACCTCGTCATAGCAGCGGTTGACGTAGATACCTTTGGCGTACAAGAGCGTTCCCATCGCGCCGTCGAAAACATGGATGCCATCGGCAGCAAGGAGCTCGCGGAACGGCCTAAGGACTTTCATGGGCAGTGAAACCAGCAAAGGGAGGTGGTTTGGGCTGTACAGTGTGATTGTTAGGGAAGATGGCGTCCTACGCAACCTACTTACCGCATGTAAAGCTCTCTTTCTAGGGAGCTTGCCGACAAGCCCGCCAGCTTGCTTCTGCCCTGGGCGCCCACTACAATAGCGATCTTTGGAGAAATTGCCTCATGCATGCACCATGTCTTGGTCAGCATAAACTAGGTTGGCGGCAGGGTTTCGGTGGTTTTTTCCTGCTCTGGCTGGTGCTTGACCTGTGCGTGGTGCATTTACTTTACCCGCAATACGCAGCCAGCGAACTTTTTGGGTGTGCTTTGCCGGCGGTCGTCGCCGTGCCGTCTGCGGCAGAAATGGCGCCGGAAGACGGCGGCGCGCCCCAATTGACGACGGTTGCCCTCGGTGGCAGCGTGACCGAAAAAGGCGCTGTGGCGCATTCCTGCCTGTGGAACACCCAGTCGGTGGTTGAATCTCCCCCCTTCGTCGTGCCGCCGCCGCACGGTATCCCGCTGGCGGCAGGCAGCCATGGCGACGACATCCCGATGTTCTACGCCCGCCTGTTTCCCGGCACGATTTTCCACCCACCACGACGTTCCTGACCAAATGCCTGTTTGACGGCGGCTGGTGCCCGAAATCGGGCCCGGCGGTCTGGCTTTCCACAAACAGATGAGGTCAGGAGTTGTGTCATGACGATGGACATCATGCCGGAGACTTCTCCGGCTGTTGGTACAGAAGCGTCCGGCGGCGGAATGACCCATGTTGCGCCGCCCCGGTGGGGACGTGGATGGCTATCTTGGGTCGTTGCGCTAGGGTTTTTGGGCGTTCTGGCGCTAGGTGGCTGGTGGCTCGGCATGCGCCGTTCGGCTGTCGTTGCTACACCGCCAGCAATGCCACCACCGAAAGCGAGTGCATCAGTGCTGTGGCTTGAATCCCTGACTGGGATACACCTTGAACCGGCCCAGATGATGCCAGTACCCACGGCATTGCATGCCACCGGCACTGTGGAGCTCAACCCCCAGGCAGTTGTTGTGGTGACACCGCTGGTGTCTGGACACGTCAAGCGGGTTTTGGTGGCGCAAGGTACACGGGTACGGGCCGGGCAGCCGCTGGTGGTTCTCGACAGCCCGGAGGTTGCCAATCTGCATGTGCGCCTGCACGACGCCGAAACCCGTCGCGACATTGCCGCGCGCAACTTGCAACGTATCCAGCGCGATGAAAGCCGGGTGGCGCTCGTGCAGGCACAGGCGCGCTTGCATCAAGCAGAGGCCACTTTCGAGCGTATGAAACGGTTGTTTGAGGTCGGCGTGCTGTCGCAGCAAGAGCTGCAGGAGGCCGAAACGGCTTATGCCACAGCCAAGGCCGAGTATGAGTTTCAGAAAGTCGTCGGTCTGGAGCGGGACTTGCGGGAAGCCCAGGCTGCGCTCGAAGTCGCCACTGTGGAGGTCAAGCACATCCAAGACCAGCTTGCTGCGCTTGGCGCGCCAGCAGCCACTTCCGATAACACGGCACATCCGACGGCAGAAATGACGCTGGTTGCGCCGATCTCCGGTCTGGTGACAGAACGAACGGCGAACGTTGGGGCTTTTGTCCCGGTCGGTACACCCCTGCTGACGGTTGCCGATCTGCGGACGGTGTGGGTCATAGCAGCCGTTCCCGAAGCCCAACTGGGGCATGTGCGCCTGGGGCAGCCGGTGACGGTTCACGCGCCGGCGCTTGGGGCGACGCCTTTGCGGGGGCGGGTGGCGTTTATCGAAGCGCAAATCAATGCCGACACCCGCACGGCGCGTGTCCGCATCGAAGTGCCCAATCCCGGCGAGCGTCTGCGGGCCGGGATGTTTGTCAACGTCGCCCTGCTGTCGCCGTCACCGGTATCGCAGCTTGTCATTCCGGCGGCAGCCGTCCAGCGCATTGGCGCCCGAACGGTGGTGTTTGTCGCGGGAGCTGACCCCCACGAGTTTCACCTACGGGACATTGAGGTTGGGGCAGCTCATGGGGAGCGTGTTGTGGTGTTGCGCGGCCTGGAGCCGGGCGAGCGCGTCGTGGTCAAAGGGGCATTGGCGCTCAAAACCCAGCTTGTCGGCCTCGAAGCGGAGGAATAAGCCATGCTTGACCGTATCCTGCGCTTTTCGGCCACCCATCCGCTGCTCATCCTGATTGGCGTCCTGCTGCTCGTGCTGGCCGGGCTGGATGCGTTCCGGCGGCTGCCGATCGATGCCGTGCCGGATGTCACCAACAACCAGGTTCAGATACTGACGTCCGCGCCCGCCCTGACACCGCTGGAAATCGAACGCCAGGTAACGTTTCCGATTGAAACGGCGCTGGCCGGACTGACCGGCGTCGAGGAAATCCGCTCCCTGTCGAAGTTTGGTCTCTCGGCCGTCACTGTCGTCTTTGATGATGACATGGACATTTACCGGGCGCGGCAGTTGGTTTTTGAACGGTTGGCAGCCGCGCGCGATCAGATTCCGCCGGGTAGTGGTGCACCAATGCTGGGCCCCATCACAACCGGCCTGGGTGAGGTCTATCAGTACGAACTGCGCGCCGCACCCGGCAGTGGTTATGACGCCATGGCGCTGCGGACCATCCAGGATTGGATCGTCCGGCGGCAGTTGCTGGGAACGCCGGGCGTCGCCGAAGTCAACAGTTACGGCGGTTTGAGCAAGCAGTACCAGGTGCGAATCGAACCTGCCCGGCTTCAAGCGTACGGTCTGACGCTCCGGGAGGTTATGGATGCCATTGTCCGCAACAATGCCAATGTAAGTGGCGGGGCGATTGTCCATGCCCAGGAGCAGTACCTGCTGCGCGGGGTTGGACTGGCACAATCGGTGGAAGACCTGGCGCAGATTGTCGTGGCAACCGGACGCGGCGGGACACCCATCCTGGTGCGCGACCTGGGCGAGGTTGTCTGTGCGCCACCCGCTGTACGGCAGGGGGCCGTAACGGCCGACGGCACTGGCGAAACGGTCTGCGGCATTGCGCTGATGCTCAAGGGCGCCAACGCCCGGACGGTGACGCAGAACGTGGCCGAACGGCTGGCCGAAATTGCGCCGACGTTACCGCCCGGCGTGCACATCGTGCCGTTTTATGACCGGGCCGAACTGGTTGGGCGCACCATCCGCACGGTGATCTGGAACCTGACCGAAGGGGCGCTGATTGTCATCGGTGTCCTGGTCCTGCTGCTGGGTCACTGGCCGTCGGCGCTGCTGGTCGCCACGGTGATTCCGCTCTCGATGCTGGGCGCTGCCGTCGGCATGCAGATGCTGGGACTGTCGGGCAACCTGATGAGTTTGGGGGCAATTGATTTTGGTCTCATCGTGGATGGGGCCGTCATCCTGACGGAAAACAGCATCCGGCGGGTTGCCGAACACCAGCATGTGCTTGGGCGGCGGCTGACCACGACGGAACGGCAGCGGGTCGTGGTGGCGGCCTCAAGCGAGGTGCGGCGCGCCACGATGTTCGGCGAAATCATCATTGCCTTGGTGTACGTCCCGTTGCTGGCCCTGCGCGGCATCGAGGGAAAAATGTTTGCGCCCATGGCGCTGACCGTCATGTGCGCGCTGGCCAGTGCGGCGGTACTGTCGTTGACCTATATCCCGGCGATGCTGGTCTTTGTCCTGCGCGGCTCCGTTGCGGAGCATGAAGTCTGGCTCATCCGCCTGGCCAAGCGCGGTTACGGCCCCGTCTTTGCGTGGATGCGGCGGCAGCGCGCCCAGGCCACGGCAGTGGCTTTTGGACTGGTGCTGCTGTCCGGCGCGCTGGTGATGTCGCTGGGGGCGGAGTTCATTCCACGTCTGGAAGAAGGGGCGCTGGCAGTACAGATACAGCGCCTGCCCAGTGTGTCGGTTGCCGAAGCCGTCCGCACGGCCACCGAAGCCGAACGGGTGCTGCTGGAATTCCCGGAAGTGACCAAGGTCGTCACGAAAAACGGCAGTGCCGAAATTGCCACCGATCCGATGGGGATCGAGTTGGGCGACATGTACATCGGGTTGAAGCCACCCGCCGAATGGAAGACGGCCCGAACCCGCGAGGAACTGGTGGCGGCGATGGCCGCGGCGCTGCGGCAGCAGGTTCCCGAAGCGCGTTTCAGCTTCAGCCAGCCCATTGAGCTGCGGGTGTCGGAACTCATTTCGGGCGTCAAGTCGGATGTTGCCGTCAAAGTCTTTGGGGATGACCTGGAGGTGCTGCGTGACCGGGCGGAACGGATTGCCCAGGTGCTGACCCGGATTCCCGGCGCGGCGGATGTCAAACTGGAAACGATCGCCGGCATCCCGCAGGTACAGATTGTGCCCAACCGCCCGGCGTTGGCGCGGTACGGTCTGAGTGTCGAGGATGTCAACCTGCTGGTGGAATCACTTGTGGTCGGGCGGGAAGTCGGCACGGTCTATGAAGGCGAACGGCGTTTTCCGCTGGTCGTGCGTCTTGATGAGACCAGCGCCCGCCGGATCGAGGACATTGCCGCCCAGGTGCTTTTGACGCCGACTGGTGCGCGGGTGCCGTTGGCGGCTGTGGCTGAGGTGACGCTGGTCGAGGGGCCCGCCCAGGTGTCACGTGAACACGGCCGGCGCCGGATGGTGGTCGAGTGCAACGTACGTGGGCGGGATGTGGCCGGCTTCGTTGCCGAGGCCCGGTCCAAACTCAAGGCGTCTGTGGATCTGCCGCCCGGCTACCGGTTGGTGTTCGGGGGGCAGTTTGAAAACCTGCAACGGGCTGCGGCCCGGCTGGCGGTGGTCGTTCCGGTGGCCCTGCTGCTGATTTACGCGCTGCTTTATACCTCGTTTGGGCAGGCGCGGGCGGCGGCGCTGGTGTTTACCGGCGTACCTTTTGCAGCCGTGGGTGGCGTGGTGGCGCTGGCGCTGCGCGGCATGCCGTTTTCCATCTCGGCCGGCGTTGGTTTTATTGCCCTGTTTGGGGTGGCCGTGCTCAACGGGCTGGTGTTGGTGTCGGCCATGAACCAACTGCGCCGTCAGGGCTTGCCGCTGGAAGCCGCCGTGCGTGAGGGCGCGCTGACGCGCGTGCGTCCGGTGCTGACCACGGCGCTGGTGGCGAGCTTGGGCTTTCTGCCCATGGCTACGGCCACTTCGGCCGGCGCAGAAGTGCAACGGCCACTTGCCACGGTCGTCATCGGCGGGTTAGTGACAGCCACGCTGTTGACCCTGCTTCTATTGCCGGCGCTGTATGAGTGGGTGGAGCAGGCAGCAGGCACACCGGAAGGGAGATGAGTCAACGTGGTCGAACTGCCGATTTATCACGATTCCTACCGTCCTTCATCGAACTGGGCAAAGCGACTTGAGGCTGCCCAACGCGCGCATCCTGCCGAGACTGTTTGGACAGCGCGTGAGCGGTGGTTGCCGAAATGGATTGCTGGACTAGAGGCTTACGCAACACCACTGTTTGATATTGCCCCGGAAGGCCTGTCGTCGGCTGCTGTGGAACGTGCAGCACGCTGGCTGGTGGCGCGCGTGCAAGCGCCGTCCAAAGAGTCGCCGGAAGCCCTGACGGTAGCCGATCTGGAAGCTGCTTACCGGGAACTTATCGGCGTGGCGACAAACCCTCAGCTTGGTGATGAAGCTGGTGCTACCGTCCAAGTGTGGCGTACAGATGGTGGTTACCCTCAAGTAGAAACACACCATTTGGCAGCGCCGGCCATGTTGCCCAGACTTTTGGAAATGACCTTGGACTGGTTTACTACAGATGCCTTTGCCGAACTACATCCAGTTGAGCAAGCCAGCTTGTTTCACTTGCGTCTCCTTGAACTCCAGCCTTTCGCGGCACGGACAAACACCCTTGTGCGCCTTTTGTCCAGTTTTTATGTGTTGCGGGCTGGCTTTCCACCCATCATACCCCTCGCCGAAGAACAGTCGGCCTATCGGGAGGTCATCAGGTATGCTTTCCAAATGATCACGCAGCCTAGCGTAGAACTATTTGCCCGCTGGTTGCTGGCAGCTTACAGCCTTATCGGGACGGAGCAGGAGGAGCCACAGTGAGATTCTTCCGTGTCACGACAGGCGTGTTTCAAGCGCACACGTATTTTCTGATTTGTGAGCAGACGCGCCAGACGCTGGTCATTGATCCAGGCGAGGAGTTTGACGCCATTGCCGATACCATTCGGAGAGAACGGCTGGAAGTGGTACGGATTGTGGTCTCACACGCCCATCTGGATCACTTCTGGAGCGCCGGGGCGCTCAAGGCTATGACAGGTGCACCGATTTATCTGCACCCGGCAGACGACTTTCTCTACCGGCAGTTGCCGGAGCAAGGCTCATGGTTTGGGTTCGAGATTGAGGAAGCGCCACCGGTAGATGTCTATCTTGAGGACGGGGCCGTGCTGACCTTTGGATGTGAGCAAGTCAGAGTGCGTCACGTGCCCGGGCATTCGCCGGGACACGTGATGCTGTACAACGAAACCGATGCGTGGGTGGGTGATTGCTTGTTTGCTTCCTCAGTTGGACGGGTGGACTTACCTGGTGGTGATGGGCCAACGTTGATGGACTCGATCGAGAAACGCATCGTAACATTGGGCGAGCATTACCGTATTCATCCGGGTCATGGGCCCTCAACAACAATAGCTCGCGAGTTGGATGAGAACCCGTTCTTGAGCGGTCGCATTCCTTTGCGTCACTGGCGTTGAGGCCAGCCCAGGAGGCAGAGTGCGCCGCTCGTAAACTAAAACTTCGTAATGCTAATGTCTTCAGCACGCTCTTCCGGTTTGGTTAGGAAGAAGCCAAGTGCCGAACCACCAGCCGCCACAAAGCACGCGACAGCAACCCAGAACTTGTAGGTTTCTGTTGACGATGTCTGACTCATGTACATCCACGCCCCGACAATGGCCAACAGAATTGCAGCGCTGAGCAACCCGATCCGAAGAGGGGACATAAGGCGTAGCCTCCATGGGGTGACGTTAAGTGACCAGGGGCAAAGTCGGCCGACCTACTTCGGCTCAACCGCTTTTCACTCCCAGGTCGTTTTCAAGTGTAAACATTATCACATGGGAAGGTGGGTGAGGACAAGTCAGCGACGGAAGACAGAAAGAAAGGTATTGCAATTGGTACCGGCTATGCTACTATCATGGCTTTTCTAGGGAGCGTGATCACGCAAGGAGGTTTTTATGCCGGCGTAGCTCAGTTGGTAGAGCAACTGACTTGTAATCAGTAGGTCGCGGGTTCGAGTCCCATCGCCGGCTCTTCACAAAAGATCGTTGCAGGGGTGGCCGAGCGGTCAATGGCAGCAGACTGTAAATCTGCCCTCCGAAGTGAGTTCACAGGTTCGAATCCTGTCCCCTGCACCAACTGGGTTTGAGCGGGAGTAACTCAGTGGTAGAGTCACGGCCTTCCAAGCCGTTGGTCGCGAGTTCGAATCTCGTCTCCCGCTCCATTCGTGCCCATATAGCTCAGTCGGCAGAGCACTTCCTTGGTAAGGAAGAGGTCACCGGTTCAAGTCCGGTTATGGGCTCTTATGGTTTTTGCGCGCCCTTCTCGGAAGGCAAGCGACGCTATATCTTGCGCGGATAAATTCACGCGAGCACTTATCGAGGTTTTTTGACATGTCCAAAGAGAAGTTTGATCGGAGCAAGCCGCACGTCAACATTGGGACGATAGGGCACGTGGATCACGGGAAGACGACGTTGACGGCGGCGATTACATCGGTGTTAGCGAAGAAGAATCCGAAGG
>Ga0308394_1000194_pt1 | contig 35639 bp, 31 predicted proteins | sample Hotspr2Sampleme2_FD_202366 | JGI IMG/M metagenome (GOLD analysis project Ga0308394, IMG submission 202366) | Hot spring phototrophic mat microbial communities from Mushroom Spring, Yellowstone National Park, Wyoming, United States - 20050701_me2 ...
GCCCCGAAATCATAGAAGCCGCTGCCAAAACAGGCACAAACCGAATAGAACTCTATACCGAACCTTATGCCCGCCAATACGCCGAAAATCCTGAAAAAGCCGTGATGCCCTATAAAAATGCCGCCGTATTAGCCTACGAGTTAGGTTTGGGTGTAAATGCAGGACACGATTTGAGTTTAGAAAATTTAGCTTTTTTCAAACAAAATGTTCCATATCTCTTGGAAGTATCTATCGGACACGCCCTCATCTGCGATGCTTTGTATTTTGGTTTAGAAAATACCATTCAATTATACTTACGAGCCTTGAAACAGTAAGCTATACAGGTTTTGTGAGAAATTCAGGTTTGGTAGTTTTGATGTTTGCTCGCAGTTGGTTAAGCATAGAATATAAGCCAAAATACGTTCTGTTGATATACAAGCCGTGTCGCGAGCCACGAGCCTGATTCGCTTTACGGAGTTCTTCGGTACGAGCTAAACTTTCAGCGTATTGATAGATTTCTTGGAAATAATCATCATTGCCAAAATCAAAACTATCGCTGTGGAAAGGTCTGCCCAGAAGTTCTATCATTCCTTTGAAAATTTTTGTGAAAAACTTTTGCTGTTCGGGGCTGTCTTCTTCTAAAATAAAACCTAAGTTTTTGAAAGTTTGTAGCAAAGTTTCTTCATCTTTGAGTAAAAACGGATTGATGACGATGAAGTAGTTGTCGTAATATTCCTGCGGAATTTCCTTGATACAGCCAAAATCAATCACACCTACTTTGCCTTCTTGCGTGAGCAAGAAATTGCCTGGGTGTGGGTCGGCGTGAACAGCTCGGAGCGTATGAATTTGGTAATCGTAAAAATCCCAAAGGGCTTGCCCTATGCGGTTACGAACCTCTTGGCGGGGATTTGTTTTCAGAAATTCGGGCAAATGCAAACCATCGAGCCAATCCATCGTAAGGATACGCTTGCAGGAATATTCGGGATAGTATTTGGCAAAAAACAAATCAGGGAAATGGCTACAAGCCTGCGAAATTTCCACAGAACGTTTGAGTTCTAAGTCGTAGTCGGCTTCTTCTAAAAGTTTGCTTTCTACTTCGTTCATATAGAGGTCAATATCTTTTTCGTTCATATTGAGCAAACGAACAGCAAAAGGCTTTACCATTCTTAGGTCAGATTTGATGCTATCGGCAACACCGGGATACTGGATTTTGACAGCAAATTTTTTGTTGCCGATAGTTGCCTGATGTACCTGCCCAATAGAGGCGGCATTGACGGCTTCTTTGCTGAAAGTATCAAAAATTTCGGTGGGGGTTTTCTGTAAATATTGCTTAAAGGTTTTGACTACCAAAGGATACGAAAGGGGCGGAGCAGAGTATTGAGCCATTGTGAAGCGTTCGGTGTAGGCTTTGGGCAATACGTTTTTATCCATACTCATCATTTGGGCAACTTTCAAGGCACTGCCTTTGAGTTGGCTCAAAGTGTTGTAAATATCTCTGGCGTTATCTTCGTGGAGGTCTTCTTTGCTCAAATCAGGATTAACAATTTTTTTGGCATAATGCTTTACGTAATTTCCGCCTACTTTTACACCTGTCTGCAAGAATTTAGTGGCACGAGCAATTTTAGAGGTAGGTATGCTGTTTTGCTGGGTTTTCATCACAGATATATTTTCTTGGAATAACCATTTCAAAGCAGATAAAGTTTTGAGTAAAAAGTAATTTTCTTTCAAAATTAGCAATTTTCTGATTTGTACAAAAAGTTGTATGTTTGCTAAAACGATACGCTATGCGAGTTGCCATTCACGGAAAAATATTTCAGAAAGAAGTTCGCAAACACATTCAAGATTTATTTTTGTGGTTTTCCAAAAATGAGGTAGAAGTATGTGTTTCTCATTCTTTTTTTAAGATTCTCAAAAAAGCCTCCATCAAAAACCTGCCCGATACGCTCTATAACCTTGGCGATGATTTGAGTAGTTGCGATTTTTTTTTGAGTTTGGGAGGTGATGGCACACTGCTCGAATCGGTTACTCACGTAGGCAGTACCGAAGTTCCGATTGTGGGTTTCAATACAGGCAGATTAGGTTTTTTGGCTACCAACTCGCCCGATAGCGTCAGGGAAGTGATGAAAAACCTCCAAGCAGGATATTATCAGATTGAAGAAAGAACGCTTTTGCATCTGGAATGTAACAAAAATGTTTTTGACGGCTTAAACTTTGCCCTCAACGATTTCACGATTACCAAACGCGATTCTGCTTCAATGATTACGGTGCATACTTACATCGATGGAGAGTACCTGAACTCTTATTGGTCTGATGGTCTGATTATTGCCACGCCAACAGGTTCTACGGGTTATTCTTTGAGTTGTGGTGGTCCTTTGATACTGCCGCGTTCTAATAATTTTGTGATAACGCCTGTCAGTCCGCACAATCTGACGGTTCGCCCGATGGTGATTTCCGATGAAAGTGTCATTTCTTTTGAAATTGAAGGGCGAAGTAAAAATTTTCTTGTTTCCCTAGACTCACGCTCACGTGTGATAGATGCTTCGGTACAATTAGCCGTTAGCAAAGAAAAATTTAAAGCTAAATTAGTGAAACTCAACGAAACGAATTTTTTAGATACACTCCGAAGCAAACTAAACTGGGGCTGGGACGCAAGAAATTAAGAAATAGCAAACTTTTGTATCAATTCTTCCGAAAGACGCGTAAGTCCTACGCTTGCTTTTTCCTGAATAAATGTAAGGTTATGATAGCGGTGTAAATTGATATTAGGCTTCTCGATATCAACCACGTATTTAGGCACTTTGCGAGCTACGTAGTCTATCAGTCCTGCCGCAGGATACACCACCAACGAAGTTCCCACTACGATAAAAATATCAGCTTGCATAGCCTCTTGCACTGCCACTTCCATCATTGGCACTTCTTCGTAAAACCAAACAATATGGGGGCGTAATTGCGAGCCTTTTTCGCATTTATCGCCAAGGTTGAGTTGCCAGTCTTTGAGTTCATACACCAAATTAGGGTCAGCGGTACTACGAGCCTTGAAAAGCTCACCGTGTAGGTGTATCACGTTGGTAGAACCTGCCTTTTCGTGCAAATTATCAACGTTTTGAGTGATAATTGTTACATCAAAAAATTTTTCTAAATGGCTTAGGGCTTTGTGTCCGTCGTTGGGTTGGGCATTGAGGGCTTGTTTGCGACGTTGGTTGTAAAATTCCAATACTAAGGCAGGATTTTTTTGCCAGCCCATAGGACTTGCCACGTCCATAATGTCGTGGTCTTCCCATAAGCCTCCCGAATCGCGAAAAGTTCTGATGCCACTTTCAGCACTGATGCCCGCTCCTGAAAGTACAACCAATTTTTTGCGTGTATGGCTCATAAAATTGATAGTTTTAATTTGTTTCCAAGTTTTTCATAACGAAATAAGCATAAAAAATTGTTTTTTGAAAATGGAAGAGCATATTTATTTCATTTTTACGATAGTAATACCGTCGCCGCCACGGTCAGCGTGTTCGCTGGTGAAAGAAGCCACCTGCGGGTAAGTTCGCAGATGCTCTCTAACGAGCTTACGCAAAATACCATCTCCTTTACCGTGCAAGATACGTAGTTCGTTGTAACCTGCCAAAATAGCATCATCAATGAGTTTATCTACTTCGGAAAGGGCTATTTCGGCAGGTTTGCCTCGCAGGTCAATCTGATAGCTGAAATTTGCCATTTTTTCGGTAAGGTCAATGCCTAAATTTTTTCTTGCATATTCTTTTTGAGAATTTTTAACAACTTTTCGGCTTATTTTTTCCAAACGATTGAGTTTGATAAAAGAGCGTAACTCACCTATAAGAATTTCAGCATCTTTACCCTTGATGCTCAAAACCTCACCTATGGCAGTTTGTCCTTTCAGACGCACCCAGTCGCCAACGGCAATTTCCCCTCCTAAAACTTCTATTTCTTCGCTATTTTCAGGTTCTACTTCCTCCAACACCAAGTCGGTATTGAGTTTTTCTAAATCCTGACGCACTTTTTTGGTAATTTCCTTCTCTGCTTTTTGCTCTCTGATAGTTCGGATTGTGTTTTCTATTTTCTGATTGGCTTCGGCGATTAGTTTTTTCGCTTCCAATTTCGCCTGATTGAGCAGTTTTTTGCGTTCTTTTTCTAAATATTCGTTTTGTTCTTGGTATTTTTTGAGCAGAACTTCATATTCTTTTTGTTGTTTGCGTAGAGTTTGATTTCTGTCGTTGAGTTCTTTTTTTTCTTTTTCCAACTCTTTGAGCAATTTGTCGTAGTTGATTTCCTTTTCACCGAGTTTTTCTTGGGCTGTTGCAAGAATTTTTTTGGGCAGACCGATTTTTTTAGCAATTTCAAAGGCAAAAGAACTTCCTGCCTGCCCGATTTCAAGTTGGTAAAGTGGCTCTAAATTTTCTGTATCGAAACGCATTGCTCCGTTGGCTATGCCTTTTTTGTTTTGGGCAAAGGCTTTCAGGTTGCCGTAATGCGTATTTACCACGCCAAAAGCCTTTTTTTCGTACAAATCTTGCAAAATTGCTTCTGCGATTGCTCCACCCAAGCGAGGTTCTGTACCTGTGCCAAACTCATCTATCAAGAAAAGTGTGTGCTTATCAGCTAAATTGACAAACTGCCTCATCGCTGTCAGATGTGAGCTATACGTGCTTAAATCGTTTTCTATGCTTTGCTCGTCGCCAATATCAATGAAAATATTTTTGAATAAGCCCATTTCCGAGCCTTCTGCCACAGGCACAAGCAAGCCACACTGCCACATATATTGCAGTAAGCCAACGGTTTTGAGTGCTACGGACTTTCCACCTGCATTGGGTCCTGAAATGACCAAAATGTGCTGTTCTTCGGTGAGTTCTATGTTCAGAGGGACAACAGGTTTGTTTTGCTCCTGATGCGAAAGAAATAGCAAAGGGTGAATAGCATTTTGCCAACGTAGAATTGTTTTTTTTGTAAAAACGGGTGCAATTGCTCTGATTTTGAGGGCAAAGAGGGCTTTGGCTCTCAAAAAATCTATTAAGCCTAAAAATTGATACGATTTTTGAAGTTTGGGCAAATGGGGGCGAATAAAATCGGTAAGTTCGGTGAGGATACGGATAATTTCGCGACGCTCTTGGGCTTCAAGTTCTCTGATTTCGTTGTTGAGGTCTAAAATTTCGGCTGGTTCAAGATAGACGGTTTGTCCTGTTGCCGATTCGTCGTGGATAAAGCCCTTGATTTTGCGTTTGTGTTCGGCGGCGATAGGAATAACTACTCTGCCTGCTCTAAGGGTAAGTCCTGCGTCTTCGTTTGTCCAGCCTGCTTGTTTGGCTTGGCGAAGGATTTTGTCGGTTGTTTTTCTGAGATTATTTTGTTCTGCGATAATTTGCTTTCTGATACTTTGCAAAGTAGGGGAAGCCGTATCGCGTATTTTGCCCCTTTCGTCGATGATTTGGTCTAAACGTTTGAATAAATTTTTATCCAACTCAACCAATTTGAGTATTTCGGCAAGGCTTGGGTAGGTTTCAGAACGGCTATTCAGGTACAAAAAACATTGCTGAACAGCCTGCAAAGAAATTTTTAGCTCAAAAAACTCCTCTTCCGAAAGAAATATTCCTTCGATATTCGCTTTTTGCAGGGCGGGTTTGGCATCAAGAAAATTTTGCGAAGGAAAAGGCTCGTCAAATTCTAAAATCTGCTTAAATTCTTGGGTTTGCTTGGTTAGTTTGCTGATAAGCTCGTAGTCGTCGGAGAAACGCATTTTTTCTAAATATTCTTGCCCAAGATTGCTCAAACACAGGTCTGCAAGAATTTGGCGTATTTTATCAAAACCTAATTTTTGTTCTATGTTTTTGGGGTAAAGCATTATTTTTTTCGTAAAAATAATCATTTTTTGTGAAAATTCTAAAACATCACTCCCAAAAACTAAAATATCTTTGCAGATGTTGGCAAAATAAAAAAGCACTTACATTTTACTTGTAAGTGCTTGAAAGTGGTCCCACCTGGGCTCGAACCAGGGACCACCTGATTATGAGTCAGGTGCTCTAACCGACTGAGCTATAGGACCTAAAAACTCTGTCTTTATTTTCGGATTGCAAATGTAGAAAACCTTGTCTATTTTTGCAAGAAAAAAATGAATATTTTAAAAAATATTGAAGCCATCATTTTTGATTTAGGTGGAGTAATCATCAACATTGATTTTAATCTCACGCTCCGAGCCTTAGAACAATATACCGACAAAAAACTCGGCACAGGTGAGTATCTGACCAAAAACCCCATTTTTTACGAATACGAAACTGGCAAACTCTCCGAAAAAGATTTTTTTGAAAATCTAAAACACATCTATCAGCTACAAGCCAGCAACGAACAACTCGTAAAAGCATGGAATGCCCTGCTATTAGATATTCCTGAAAGTAGAACAGATTTGATTTCCAAACTTTCAAACAAATATCAAACTTTTATTTTGAGCAATACCAATCCTACGCATTTGTTTGAAGTAGAAAATATCTTACGCCAACAAACAAAAGCTAACTCGTTGAAAGAAATCGTGCATAGACCTTACTACTCTTTTGAAATGCACAAAGCCAAACCCGAAATCGCTATCTATGAGCAGGTGATTGAAGAGAATAATCTTATCCCGCAGAAAACGTTATTCGTAGATGATAGCCTTGCCAACATAGAAGGAGCAAGAAAATTAGGCTTGCAGACCTTACATATCAATCCTAAGCAGAACAGCATTTTAGATTTTTTGCGGTAAAATTTTGTTTATCAAATTCTTTTTGCTACCTTTGCACTCCTAAAAACCGAAAGACAGACGGGTTTCTGTCATTCTCAACTCTAAAATAATACAAAAATGGCTGTAAAAATCAGATTAGCCCGCAGAGGAAAAAAGAAGTACGCAATGTATGACGTAGTAGTAGCCGATTCACGTTCGCCACGCGATGGTCGTTTCATTGAAAAAATCGGAACATATAACCCCAACACCAATCCCGCTACCATCAATTTAGATGAAGAAAAAGCTTTCAAATGGGTAATGAATGGAGCTATCCCTACCGATACGGTAAGAGCTATGCTCTCGTATAGAGGGATTTTACTAAGAAAACACCTGCAAGTAGGTGTGTTGAAAGGAGCAATTACCCAAGAACAAGCCGATGCAAAACTACTTGCTTGGAAGGAAGCGAAAACAAATAAAATTCAAAGTAAAATTGATAGATTGAGCAAAGAAAAGCAAGAAGCTATGCAGTCTCGCTTGGCAGCTGAAGCCAAAGTGAAAGAAGAAAGGGCAAAAGCTATTGCAGAAAAACAAAAAGCACAAGCAACTCCTGCCGAAACCACAGAAACCACTTCCGAGCAAAATGCAGAATAAAAAAGAGGCGTAAAGCCTCTTTTTTTAGTTGTTATCGGTCTATTCATTTTTTCTTTTTGAGGTTTGTCATCTTTTTAGCTTTTTCCTCTCGTTCCAAACGCTCGTTTTTTCTGTATCCATACACAAACAAACATATCAACATTAGCATCAAGAGCCAATAGTTGCTGGCAAAATTACCAATCATTATTTCGTAAATGCTGATAACAAGAAAACCAACAGAAGCAGAAAGTAAAAGCACATCAACAAGTTTCATTTTTCTATAAATTTTGAATACAGATATTCCAAAACTATGATTTTTTGAAGTTTTTTCAAAGTTCAACAGATTTTTTTCAGAATTTGTTTGGCATCTTGTTGGCATTTGCTAAATTTATGCAGTTTCAAACTAAATCTTACTCAAAAATTTTTTATTATGGCAAACGGAAAAAGTGCAATCGTAACAGGTAGTACAAGTGGTATTGGCTTAGGCATTGCCGATGCTTTGGCTGCCGCAGGCTACAATGTTATGTTCAACGGCTTAGTCAGAAATGATGATGAAAAAAGTGCAGCTGAAAAAATTGCCCGAGAAGTTGGAGAAAAGTATGGTGTAAAAACGCTTTTCAGTCCTGCTAATATGATGAAAGGCGAGGAAATCAGAGCAATGGTAGCCCAAGCCGAACAAACTTTTGGCAGTGTTGATGTGCTTGTCAATAATGCAGGGATTCAGTTTGTTTCACCCATTGAAGATTTCCCCGAAGACAAATGGGACGCTATTATCGCTATCAATCTTACTGCCGCTTTTCATACGAGCAAAGCGGTTTGGAAAGGAATGAAAGCTCGTGGTTTTGGTCGGATTATCAACATTACGTCTGCTCACGCCTTACAAGCCTCCGAGTTCAAATCGGCTTATGTTGCCTCCAAACACGGCGTAACAGGACTTACCAAAACTTTGGCTTTGGAAGGTGCAACCTGTGGAATTACTTGCAATGCAATCTGCCCAGGCTACGTACTTACCCCTTTGGTAGAAGGGCAAATCCCCGACCAAATGAAAGCCCATAATATGACTCGCGAGGAAGTTATCCAAAAAGTAATGCTCTACAAACACGCCATCAAGGAGTTTGTAACCGTAGAGCAGTTAGGTGCTTTGGTAGTATTTTTGGCTTCCGATGCTGCAAGACTCATAACAGGAGCATCTATCCCTGTTGATGGTGGTTGGTCGGCTCAATAAAATTGCCATTTCTGTTCCTGTGCATTGAGCGAAGCCGAAATGCACAGGAATACTTAAAGCATTTTGGAGAGATGTTTTTCTAAAATTCGTATTAGATTTTCCAAACCTGCTTGGTCGTCGTGGTCAAAGGCGTTGAGTTGGTCGCTATCTACGTCTAAAACACCTACTACGTTTTCGTTGTAAAAAATAGGCACAACAATTTCTGATTTGGAAAGCGAACTGCAAGCAATGTGTCCGGGAAAAGCCTCTACGTCAGGCACTACGATAGTTTTTCGTTCCTGCCAAGCTGTACCACAAACACCCTTCCCTTTGGCAATACGCGTACAAGCCAATGTCCCTTGAAAAGGAGCTAAGACCAACTCCTCGTTTTTTACCCAATAAAAACCCACCCAAAAAAAACCAAAAGCCTCTTTGAGTATCGCCGAAAAATTAGCCAAGTTTGCAGTTAAATCGTTTTCTGTGCTTAAAATTGCTTCTATTTGTGGGGCAAGAGCCTCATAAATAGTTTTTTTATCGGCTTTTGTTGGAATAAAGATACTTTCTGCCATATTTTTGCGAATGGTTGAAAATTTTGTTTTCTTGCTTTTTTAAAATTTTCAGACAAAAATACGATATATCTATGTCTAAACCAAATATTGCAGTTTTTGGGGGAGGCAGTTGGGCTACGGCTCTCGTCAAAATCCTGACCGAGCAAGATGTGAAAATCAATTGGTGGCTTCGAAATAGCAAAACAGCGGCTTTTATACGAAAATTTCACCTCAATCCCAATTATTTGAGTGATGTTTATATTGACGAGGAAAAAGTAAAAGTTTGGCTCAATCCTAAACAAGCTATTGCAGATGCCGAGTATGTACTTTTTGCTGTTCCTGCCGCATTTATGGAAGATGCAATCAAAACGTTGGATAGCGGCGATTTTGTTGGGAAAAAAGTCATTTCAGCAGTGAAGGGAATGATACCTGAAAAACACTTTTTGGTTACAGATTTATTACACCAAGAAAAAGGCGTAGCTTTTGAAAATATGGCAGTGATTGGCGGTCCTTGCCACGCCGAAGAGGTTGCTTTGGAACGGCAGTCGTACCTGACGATTGCCTCACCTAACATAGAACTTGCCAAAGAAGTTGCCCAAATGCTTACTTGTCGTTATATCAAAGCTACTCCTTTTGACGATATGTACGGCGTAGAATATAGTGCCGTAATGAAAAACATCATCGCTTTGGCAAGTGGCATTTGCCATGGCTTAGGCTATGGCGATAACTTTCAGTCAGTTCTGATAACTAATTCTTTGCGAGAAATTAAGGCTTTTTTAGATAAAATTTATCCACAGCACAGAGATTTGAGCGATACGGCGTATCTTGGGGATTTGCTCGTTACGGCATACTCACAATTCAGCCGAAACCGAACTTTCGGCAATATGATAGGCAGAGGTTACAGCGTAAAATCGGCACAAATGGAAATGAATATGATTGCCGAAGGCTATTATGCCGTAAAAAGTATATGTGCCATCAACCAAAAATACCAGGTAGATATGCCTATCACCAAGGCTGTCTATAAAATTTTGTATGAACGTGCCTCACCCAATAAAGAAATTTCCTTGCTGAAAGAGAAGTTTTTTTAGAAAATTTATTGCAAAAAGGCTAAATTCTTTGAAAATCAGTAAAGTTAATTTTGGGCAAGACAAATTCCTGAATTTTCTTTATACATTCTTCCAAAGAAAGCAGATGCGTTTTTACAACCAAATCGGGAAATTGAGGCGGCTCAAAAGGGCTATCAATGCCTGTAAAATTTTTGATAAGTCCTGCTCTTGCCTTTGCGTACAAGCCTTTTACGTCTCTTTGCTCACAAACTTCTAAGGGGCAATCTACGAAAATTTCTATAAAATCTTCACCAACAATTTGCCTTACCATTGCTTGCGTGGCGTGTGTAGGGCAAATAAAAGAAGCAATAACAACTATTCCACAATTTACAAACAGCTTAGCTACTTCGGCGGCACGCCTGATATTTTCTAAGCGGTCTTGCTCGGAAAAGCCCAAATTGTTGTTCAAGCCGTTGCGTAGGTTATCGCCGTCTAAAATTTGTGTCAGAAAACCTTTTTGGTAGAGAGCCTGCTCCAAATGCAGAGCCAAAGTGCTTTTTCCTGCTCCCGAAAGCCCCATCAGCCAAATGACTCGTGCCTTTTGTTGGAGTAGGCTTTCTTTTTGCTCTCTCCCCAAAGTTTCGATAGGGTAAATGTCTTTGGTAAGCATAATAGATTAGTTAGTAAATGAAGTGCTTTCAGGAATTATCGCTCAAAAATAGAGCCAAATTTTCTTTGCAAAGATGCGTAGATTAGTTCAAAAATCTTGCTAAATTTGCCAAAAAAGTTTTCTACACAAATGCTCATAAAAACAAAAAAATACGAACTTACTCCCAAAACATATAGGCGTTTGGGCATACGTTACATTTTCAGAAAGCAGTGGTGGCTACCTGCGGCAATTTTTGGAGGAATTATTTTGCTAAATCTTCTCATCAATTTCTTGGGATATAAAAATTGGTGGATTTACACACTCGCTCCCATTGGTGCTTGGGGTTGGTATCTTTTTTGGTGGATACAATACACAGGTATTCCTCAGCTACCTCAAAACAAAGTAATGTTCGAGAAATATGCTTACGAAATCAGCAGTCAGCAGATTTTGATACGGAAAAGCCCGCAGGAAGGAATGGTTTTTAAGTGGGATATGATAAAAGAAGCCTCCAAACTTTCAGATGCTTTCTTTTTAGTAATTTCTAAGGGGCAATTTTTGCATTTTCCTTTCAAAATATTCAATTCCGAAGGTGAGATAAAGTTTCTGGAAACTATCTTGCGAAGAAAAAATCTTTTAAAAGACTCCAAACAAGCCGATGATAAAAACGTTCCGACAAAATCTGATAATTTGAGCAAGATTCAAAGCAATGGAGCAATGCAAAAAGCAGGTAAAAAATAAAACTCTAACTTTCTCTGTTCAATCAACCAACCTTGTTTTAGAATTTTTGCTATCCAGGTAGTTATTTGCAATTGCCCTAAAATGTAATTGTGCATTTGCATTTGCTTTTGCTAAAAAGCAATAAGAAAAATTCCATAAAATTCAAAAAATTGCAATTTTTTTTGTAAATTTGTAGAATTAAATTCTATTTTTTAGGGCGGCAACCAAAAAAACACAAAACAATGCAAAGAAAGACCTTATTTTATTTTTTGTTTTCGTTACTGGCTCATCTTGCATTTGGGCAAAATGCACGAGAAAGAATGCTTATTCAACAGCAGAGCAACATAGCTGAACTGAAAGTTTTACAAAAAAAATTTAAAGCACAAGAAGAGCAAACCCGAGCCGAAGCCTACCGAATAGCTCACCAAAAAGGTCTGCCAATTTTCAAAACACTTGCCGATGGCAGAATTGCCGAGTTACAGTATTTTATGAACGGCTCTCCCATCTACTTTGTTACTACAAGCAACTTGCAAGCCGCTCAAACCACCCGTGCCGACCGCCTCTGGACAGGAGGCAGTATGGGGCTAAACCTCAACGGACAAGGTATGATTGTAGGTGAATGGGACAGCGGGGCTGTTAGAAGCACACACCAAGAATTTGGTACAGGCAGAGTTATCCAAAAAGACGGTGCAAGTTTCACGGGAGCAACTACCAACACGAACCACGCCACGCACGTAGCAGGTACGCTTATAGGAGCAGGTACAAACTCCGATGCCAAAGGAATGGCTCATCAAGCGACCCTTTGGGCAAACGATTGGACAAGCGACCTCAGCGAAGCTACCTCACAAGCCGCCGACGGACTTCTGGTTTCTAACCATTCTTACGGATATTTGGCAAGTTCTTTACAACAATGGCAATTTGGCTATTATGACTCCAACTCTGCTAATTGGGACGAACTTACCTTCAATGCCCCTTTTTATTTGCCTTGTATTGCTGCTGGTAACGATAGAAACGGAGGTGTGAATACCTCTGCGGGCGGTTATGACCTTATCACGGGCAGAGGTGTCGCCAAAAACGTACTTACCGTAGGGGCTGTAAATATTCAAACAAATTATACTGGTCCTTCTTCGGTAGTAATGTCTTCTTTTAGCAATTGGGGACCTACTGACGACGGCAGAATAAAACCTGACGTAGTGGGAGCAGGGGTAGAGATATTCTCTTCTGTTGCTAATTCAGATGACTCTTACTCTACTTACAGTGGAACATCAATGGCTACGCCGAATGTGGCAGGCTCTATTCTCCTACTGCAACAACATTACAAGAACCTCAATAGTGGCAATTTTATGAGAGCCGCTACCCTCAAAGCTCTCGTCATTCATACAGCCGACGAGGCAGGCAACGCTCCCGGTCCTGATTACAGCTTCGGATGGGGACTTGTAAATGTGCAAAAAGCCGCTCAAATTATTTCTAATAACAACACGAGTGCTTTTATTAGAGAAAGAACGCTCAATAATGGTTCTTCCGAAAAATTTAATATTACAGCCGCCAGTTCCGACCCTATTGAGGTTACTATCGCTTGGACAGACCCCAAAGGCACACCTGCTCCCACAGGTATCATCAATCCCCCCAACCTGATGCTTGTCAATGATTTGGATATGAGAATCTGGCGGAATAACACCGAACGCTATATGCCTTGGGTGCTTGACCCCGCCAATCCTTCGGCTGCTGCCACCAAAGGTGATAATTTTAGAGATAATGTTGAAAAAATAATTGTTGAAAATCCAATTCCTGGTGAAACCTATACTATTGAAATCTGCCACAAAGGCTCTCTGCAAGGCGGTAGCCAAGCCTATTCTATGATTGTAACAGGGGCTTCGTCTTTTGCTATTGCAAGTAGCATTACTGCTCCCAATGCCCTAATAGCTAAATTCACTCAAAACAAAACCGAAGGTAAAAATGGCGAACAAGTGCAATTCACAGATGCTTCTGCCAAATTTACTTGTTCCTCTCCCGATATTACTTCTTGGCAATGGAATTTTGATGTAGATGGCTTAGGCGGTGCTTCTCCAAGCACATTTTCAGGGAAAATTCCTCCCACAATAACCTTCAATCATTCAGGAACTTACAAAATTCGCCTGACCGTTTCCAATGGCTTTGCTTCCGATACTTACCAAGCAGAGTTGAGCATAGAATTGGCTAATCCTACTAATCTGACGGTTACCAACCAAATAACTAATGACGGAGGCGTAAAATATGTTTTCGACAAAGTAGAACTTAGCTGGCAAGACAATTCCGACGAAACAAATTTTGAAGTGCAAAGGCGTGAGAATGTTCAAGGTTCTTTCTTCCAAACCATTGCTACCTTGCCCGCCAACCAAACTACTTATACCGATAACACTATCTTAGATAGCAAAGAATACGCTTATCGCGTAAGAGCTACAAAGGGTTTTCTTAATCCTGCTTCTTCTAATGTAGTATTCATTAGAACCGTCGTGGTTGCTTCATTGAGCAACAATGAGCTAAGTCAGAGCATACAGATTTATCCCAATCCCGCAAAAGATAAAATAGCTGTACAAAGCATTCGCCCCGAAATCATACAAAGCATACAAATACTTGATGCAAAAGGTGTAGAAATTGCTCGTAGTAGCGAAAATGTCCAAGAAATTAGCCTCGTAGGTGTGCCGAGAGGTCTGTATTTGATACTTGTGAAAACTTCTGAGGGAAATGCAGTGAAAAAACTGATAATTGAATAAAATCCACTCAAATAGTTTAGTATAGTTTTATGTCGGGTGCTTCAAAAAGCACCCGATATTTTTTTAAAACAATAGTTTGGCTATTTTATCCGAAGCCTTCAAACCGCTACCTGTGAGTACTGAAACTATTATCTCGTTTTCAGGAGCTTCTGCTACGTACTTTTTTACTCCTGCTACCACAGCAGCCGAGGTAGGCTCTACAAAATAACCCATTCTGGATATTTCGTAGAAAGCGTCTTTGATTTCTTCTTCGCTCACTACCAAAAAACTACCTTCCGAGAGTTCTACATATTGCATCATTTGCTTACCTCTTACGGGTTTGGCTATGGCAATGCCTTCGGCTAAGGTAGGTAAAGTTTCAACATCAGGAATGTAGGTAAGTCCTTCGTTGAAAGCTTCGTAAAGTGGCGAGCAATTAGCGGCTTGTATGCCGATGATTTTAGGTCTTTTTTCAATGATAGTGGCTTTTACTAACTCCTTGAAGCCTATGTAAGCTCCTAAAAGCAAAGTACCATTGCCCGCTGGCAAAATAAGTGTATCGGGGGCTTTCCAACCCAATTGTTCGCAAACTTCGTAAGCAAAAGTTTTTGTTCCTTGCAGAAAAAATGGATTCCAATAATGGCTCGCATAATAACTTCGTTTGGCGGCTTCATAGGCGGCTTGTGCTGTATCTTCTCTGCTTCCATCTATTACGATTACATTTGCCCCGTAAGCCTTTATTTGAGCCAGTTTGCTTGCAGAAATTCCTTTCGGAACGAATATATCGCAATCTATACCTGCTTTGGCACAATACGCCGCTACTGATGCTCCTGCATTGCCCGAAGAGTCTTGCACAACTTTTTCAATACCTAATTCTTTTATTTTACTTACCATTACGGCACTACCTCGGTCTTTGTAGGAACCCGTAGGAAAAAGAAAATCTAATTTGAAGTAAATGTTTCTTCCGTAAATATTTATTTTTTGTAGAGGTGTTGCCCCCTCGCCAAAGGTTACGAACTTGTTTGAGGATAGTGGCAAAGCCTCTCTATAACGCCACAGATTGGCAGAGCGTTGTCTGATAGCTCTTTTATCAAATTGTGGATAAAAACGTATATCAAGCAGGTGCCCTGAATCGCTTTGCCAACGAATTTCATCAAGCGGGTATTCTTCTTGCGTGTGCGTACAGATAAGGCAATTGGGTTTCAAAACTAATGTCAGTTATCAATGAACAATGGACAATGGACAATGAACAATGAACAACGAACAATGGACAATGAACAATGAACAATGAACAATGAGCAATGAACAATGAACAATGAGCAATGAACGATGATAATTGATAATTGATAATTGATAATTGAACACTGATAAATGTTTTATCCGTTCATCAGAGCCAAAAACTCATTATTATCTTGGGTATTTTTCATTTTTTCAAGCAGAAATTCCATAGCTTCACCAGCATTCATATCGTCCATAAATTTACGTAGTACCCAAACACGATTGAGTTCTTCTTTGGTAAGGAGCAAATCTTCGCGTCTTGTTCCCGAAGCAGGAATGTCAATAGCAGGGTAAATACGTTTGTTAGCGAGTTTTCTATCCAACTGCAATTCCATATTGCCTGTTCCTTTAAATTCCTCAAAAATTACCTCGTCCATACGTGAGCCTGTATCAATGAGAGCCGTAGCAATGATAGTAAGCGAACCGCCGTTCTCAACATTGCGAGCCGCACCAAAAAAACGCTTGGGTTTTTGCATAGCGTTGGCATCTACCCCACCAGTAAGAATTTTTCCTGACGAAGGCACTACCGTGTTGTAGGCACGAGCCAGCCGCGTGATGGAGTCCAAAAGAATAACTACGTCGTGTCCGCACTCAACCATTCTTTTGGCTTTTTCAAGTACCATAGAGGCAACTTTTACGTGGCGTTCGGCTTGTTCATCAAAGGTAGAAGAAATAACTTCGGCTCTTACGCTACGTTGCATATCGGTTACCTCTTCGGGGCGTTCGTCTATTAGCAAAATAATGAGATATACTTCGGGGTGGTTTTCAGCAATGGCATTGGCGATTTGTTTGAGCAAGGTAGTTTTCCCGGTTTTAGGTTGTGCCACAATCATTCCACGCTGTCCTTTACCGATAGGAGCAAATAAATCGAGCATTCTTGTTGAGAGCAAATCGGGTTTAGTGCTAAGTTTTAGTTTTTCTTCGGGGAAGAGAGGGGTGAGGTATTCAAAAGGTATTCTATCTCTGATTTCTTCGGTAGTTTTACCATTTACACTATTGACTTTGAGCAGGGCAAAATATTTTTCACCTTCTTTGGGTGGTCGGATAGTGCCTTTTACGGTATCACCTACTTTTAAGCCAAAAAGTTTTATCTGCGAAGGCGAAACGTAAATATCATCGGGGCTGGGAAGGTAGTTGTAGTCAGGTGAGCGAAGAAAGCCGTAGCCATCTTGCATAATTTCTAAAACACCCGAATTTTCTATCAGTCCATCAAACTCTTTCACTCGGTCTTTGTTTTTCTTTTGCTGTTGTGTAGCATCATTTTTATTAGACTTCTCTTTGGGTGTTGGTAAGATTTCTTCTAACAATTCGGCGGCGGGGTCTTCTTGGGGCATATCTGCAATTAGGTCGTTTATGTCAAAAGGCTCAATGACAAAGTCTTCTTCTACGGAGGGGCTTGGTATAGCCAGTTCTTCGCTACCGTGTCCGTTCATTTCGGCATTGTTGAGCGTTTCGGCATTTTGCCTTTGGATACGTGTTCTTTTTCGCTTGACGCTTAGTGGCTCTTCCGTGTCATTTTCAGGATTTGATGTAGAAGTTTGAGCCTCCATAATAGCCTCGATGAGCTCTTGTTTGCTTAGTTTCTTTGCGTTTTTAATGTCTAAAGAATTTGCAATTTCTCTAAGTTCAGAGAGCAATTTCAGATGTAGTTCATCAATGGTGTGCATACGATGATTAAAAATAATTTGATTGATTAAAGAGGAGAACTAATTTTTTTATGGATAATAGTCAAAAAATCAACCACAAAGCATATTTGGATTTATACCAAACTTCTTTTCATTTTTCTGTAAAAAAACATAACTCACTTTCTCTTTCTTAGTTTTGAAAGAAATTTAAAGAAAATTACAACCAACAGGAGTGCTTTTATTTAAGATTTATTTGGCTCTACGAAGTTTAGATAAAAGAGTGCGGAACTATTTGTGCAAAAATAAAAAAATAAAAGAAATTTGCCAAATGTACAAGTAGAAAAAAAGATTTTTTTATTCTAAAAAATTCATAATCAACAATTTAGGAGATTAGTTTTTATGCAAAAAGCAAACTCCAAATATTTTTCACAACTTTTTTGTGTATTTTTGCAAGAAAATAGAAGAAATCTTGTGAAAGTAAAAACGCTCAAAAAAAATAAGGTCAATATCATTACTTTGGGTTGTGCCAAAAATTTGGTAGATTCGGAAGAAATTTTTACGCAACTCAAAGCCAATCGCTTTGATGTAAGCCACGAGGCTGACAAGTCCAATGCAAACATTGTCATCATCAATACCTGTGGCTTTATAGAAAACGCCAAACAAGAGTCCATTGATACTATCTTGCAATATGCCGACGCCAAAGAAGCTGGTTTGATTGATAAACTCTACGTAACAGGCTGTCTTTCGCAACGTTACAGAACCGATTTGGAGCAAGAAATTCCACAAGTTGATGCGTTTTTCGGCACAAACGAACTGCCTCGTCTGCTCAAAACCCTCAAAGCTGACTACAAACACGAACTCGTTGGCGAACGCCTGCTCACCACGCCCTCGCATTATGCTTACCTGAAAATTTCGGAAGGTTGCGACCGCCCTTGTTCTTTTTGTGCCATTCCGCTGATGCGTGGCAAACACATTTCTCGCCCAATGGAACAACTTGTAGCACAAGCCAAAAATTTTGCCCAAAAAGGTACAAAAGAACTTATCCTCATAGCCCAAGACCTTACCTACTACGGATTAGACCTTTACAAAAAACGCACCCTTGCCGAACTTTTAGAAAATTTGGCACAAGTCGAAGGTATCGAGTGGATACGCTTACAGTATGCCTATCCCGCAGGCTTTCCGATGGAAGTTTTAGATGTTATCAAAAAATATTCAAATATATGCAAATACTTGGATATGCCTCTGCAGCACGGTTCAACCGAAATGCTTCAAGTAATGCGTAGAGGCATTACGCGAGAAAAAACAGAAATTCTTTTAGACAAAATCCGTCAGAAAATTCCTGAAATAGCTCTACGCACTACGCTGATTGTCGGACACCCCCACGAAACACAAGCCCACTTTGAAGAAATGTACGAGTTTGTTGAAAAAATGCGTTTCGACCGCCTCGGTGTTTTTACCTACTCTCACGAAGAGCATACCCACGCCTACACAATGCCCGATAACGTCCCCGAGGAAGTGAAGCAAGAAAGAGCCGCCGAAATTATGGCTTTGCAACAAGAAATTTCTTGGGAACTAAACCAAGAAAAAATTGGCAGAACTTTCCAAGTGCTTTTTGATAGAAAAGAAGCAGGCTATTTTATCGGTAGAACCCAATACGACTCCCCCGAAGTAGATAACGAGGTACTCGTAAAAGCCGATAAAAATACCCGCATCAAACTCGGTGATTTTGCCAACGTAAAAATCCTTGAAGCACAAGAATTTGATTTGTTCGGAGAAATAATCGGCTAAAATGCTTGTGCGTTTCGGCTTCGCTCAACGCACAGGTAAAAGAAAGCACACAAACTAGCTTGCCAAAACCTTCAAACTCTGGGGACGTATGCTTACTTGCAGTTTATCGCCCAAAGAAAAATTTTCGCCATCAAGATGAACAGCCCCCGAATTTCTTCTTTTTAGAGTAACTTTCTTGGCTCTGAAAGATTGATAATATTTTGTCTTCGGCAAACTTTTCAAAAATAAATCCAAACCGATTTTAGGCATTTGCCACTTAGGAAAAGGTTTTAAAATGCAAATATCCATAAAACCATCTTCAATACTGGCTTGTGGGGCGATGAAAGCGTTGTTGCCGTATTGCGAGGCGTTGGCAAAAGTTACAGAAAAAGCACTCACCTCGAAGCTGTCGTTTTCGGTTTCGATGGTATAATGTTCGGGTTCATAATCGGCAAAGGCTTTTAAGGTACTTTCAACATAGGTTTGAAAACCTCTTTTTCCTGCTTTCGCAAACAGACTGCTCACATAAGCATCAAAACCTACGCCAGAAGTACAAACGAAAGGTTTGCCATTGATAAGACAGGTATCTATGGTTTTTTTCTGAAATTTTTTGATTATCTCAATAGCTTTTTGTGGAGCATGATACATTTTTAAGTGGCGTGCCAAACCATTCCCCGAGCCGTAAGGAATAATGCCCAAAGGCACATCAGTACCTATCAGAGCTTGTGCTACTTCATTGATAGTGCCATCTCCACCTACGGCTATTACGCTATCCACGCCTTTTGCTAAGGCATCTTTGGTTATTTGAGTAGCGTGTGTTTCTCTTTCGGTAAAGGAAATAGCAGTGTTGTATGTATCAGAAGGAAAACACTCCTCTATCAGTTTTACTATTCTTGCTTTGGATTTACCTCCCGAAATAGGATTGATAACAAATTGCAACTGCTTCATAGCTTTTAAAAAATTTAACATTATTTTAACTTAAAGAAAATAAAAAAGTAATATTGCAAAACGAGAAACACAAAAAAATAGCGTAAAGTTTTTTCAGAAACTAAAAACTTTGCTTTGAGAATAAAAAAGTCTCAAAAACTTTGAAAAAGCAGTAAGATGCGTATTTTTGTAGCCTCATTTTAAGTAAAACAAGATATGAAAATAGCAGTGGTAGGCACAGGCTACGTAGGTTTGGTAACAGGTACTTGTCTTTCGGAAACAGGCAATACCGTAACTTGTATTGATATAAACGAGGAGAAAGTCAGAAAGTTGCAGTCGGGGGTTATTCCTATTTACGAACCCGGCTTAGATGTACTTTTTCATAGAAACATTGCCCAAGGACGGCTGAAATTTACCACGCATCTTGCCGAAGGCATAGCTGAAGCAAAAATTATTTTTTTAGCACTGCCCACTCCGCCCGATGAAGATGGCTCTGCCGACCTCAAATACATCTTAGGTGTTGCCGAAGAGTTAGGCAAACTTATCAACAACTACGTGGTAATCGTTGATAAAAGCACCGTTCCTGTTGGTACTGCCGAAATGGTGCGAGAACGTATCGCAAAAAATGCTAAAACTGAGTTTGATGTAGTTTCAAATCCTGAGTTTTTGAGAGAAGGCGTCGCCGTTGAGGATTTTATGAAACCCGACCGTATCGTGATAGGCACAAGCTCGGAAAAAGCTAAAAAGATAATGGAACAACTCTACCAGCCATTCGTAAGGCAAGGAAACCCCATTATTTTTATGAGCGAACGCTCCGCCGAAATGACCAAGTACGCCGCTAATGCTTTTTTGGCGACAAAAATAACCTTTATGAACGAAATCGCTAATCTATGCGAAAAAGTGGGTGCAAATGTAGATGATATTCGCAAAGGCATTGGCTCGGATACGCGTATCGGCAAAAGATTTCTGTTTGCAGGCATCGGCTATGGGGGCAGTTGCTTTCCCAAAGATGTACAAGCCTTAGCTAAAACAGCCGAAGATAATGATTATGACTTCAAAATTTTAAAATCGGTAATGGCGGTAAATGCCACGCAAAAAACTAAACTTATCGCTCCACTCAAAGAGTATTTCGGTGGAAATCTGCAAGGAAAGCAAATTGCTGTTTGGGGGCTATCTTTCAAACCTTACACCGACGACATCAGGGAAGCTCCTTCGTTGGAAAACATAAAAATTCTATTAGAAAACGGTGCCAAAGTACGTGCCTACGACCCCGAAGCAATGGAAAACGTAAAACAACTTTTAGGCAACCAAATAGAGTATGCCGATAGTCCTTATGGTGCTTTGCTCAACTCCGATGCACTAATGATTATGACCGAGTGGCCTGTATTCCGTACCCCTGATTTTGAGGTAATTGGTAGTTTGCTGAAAAATAAAGTGATTTTTGATGGCAGAAACCTCTACGAACCCAAAGATATGAAACAATTAGGTTTTACGTATTACAGCATCGGCAGGTAACAGATAAATTTGAGAGTGTTAAGTAAAGATAGATAAAAATTGATTTTGAAAAAAGTTGTAATAGCCATATTCATTTAAACAGCAAGTTATTCGCAATGAAATATCTATCATTTCTATTGATTTTGAAACTACTTTTGTTTTCCGTGTCATACGTCCAAGATAGTGTCTAATGTTAGCATTATTTTGCTCTATACCTATTGTAACGTGAGTTATAAGCAGTTATCTTAAAAAAATCATATTTTGTTCGACCATACTTCGGCAGGCTCAGTAACTACCCCCAACCCCTCCTTCAAAGGAGGGGACTAAGGGGTGGTTAGAAAAGTACAAATTTAATTTGCACCGCTGTAATTTTTGAAAAATATAGAAAAATAAAACTTTGTAAATCAATAAAATAACCTTATAACTCACATTACGTAATATTTAAGTGCATAAGTCCTGTCAAAATTAAATTATTCTTCTATCAAGATTTTCAAAATAAGAAACTTTCATTAAATTTGCCCTTCCGAATTTTTAAGTAAAAATCTTTACCAATGGCATATTTATTTACCTCAGAATCGGTATCCGAAGGACACCCCGATAAAGTAGCAGACCAAATCTCCGATGCAATTCTTGATGCAATGCTCGCTCAAGACCCAAACTCTCGCGTAGCTTGCGAAACCTTAGTAACCACAGGACTCGCCGTGATTGCTGGCGAAGTAACCACACAAGCCTATGTTGATATACAGGAAGTTGTACGCCAAACAATTGAAAGAATTGGTTATACAAAATCCGAATATCAATTTGAAGCTAAATCTTGCGGTATCATAGTAGCCTTACACGCCCAATCGCCCGATATTGCACAAGGTGTAGATGAAGGAAAAGGACTTGACAAAGAACAAGGAGCAGGCGACCAAGGAATGATGTTTGGTTATGCCACCAACGAAACTCCCGAATTTATGCCTATGGCTCTGGCTTTTTCGCATAGAATCGTAAAAGAATTAGCTCGTATCCGTAAAGAAGAACCTCAACTGATGCCCTATCTTCGCCCCGATGCTAAGTCGCAAGTTACTATTGAGTACAACGATGAAGGTAAGCCCCAAAGAGTTCATACTATCGTAGTTTCTACCCAACACGACGAGTTTGATACAGAAGCCAAAATGCTCAAAAAAATTAGCGAAGATGTAAAAAAACACGTAATCGCTAAGGTTATTCCTGCTAACCTTTTAGACAAAAAAACGATTTATCATATCAATCCGACAGGAAAATTCGTTATTGGCGGTCCTCACGGCGATACAGGACTTACAGGGCGAAAAATTATCGTTGATACCTACGGAGGAAAAGGAGCTCACGGTGGTGGGGCTTTCTCGGGCAAAGACTCCTCTAAAGTAGATAGAAGTGCCGCCTACGCTGCTCGTCATATTGCTAAAAATATAGTAGCCGCTGGCTTGGCTGATGAGGCTCTTGTGCAAGTAGCTTACGCTATCGGTATTTCTAAACCTGTATCTCTGAATGTCAATACTTTCGGTACTGCCAAAGTGAAACTCTCTGATGCAGAAATCGCCGAAAAAATCAACGAACTATTTGATATGCGTCCCAAAGCTATTGTTGAACGTTTGGGGCTGAAAAATCCCATTTTCGGCGTTACTGCCGCCTACGGACACGTAGGACGAGAACCCTACAAAGCCAAAGTTGATGTTTCGTATGTGGAAGTAAAAGAAGATAAAAACAGCAAACAAGAAATCCGCAAAAAAACAAAAAAAGAGGTAGAATTCTTCACTTGGGAAAAGTTAGATTACGTAGATAAAATCAAAAAAGCCTTTGGCATTTGAGAATGCCCCAACGGAGCGAGTCGTTTTATTTGGCTTGCTCTGTTTTCTTTTCTCCAAACAATTTTTCATAAACTTCTTGTGCTGATAGCTCTCTCACTTCGCCTATCTGCATATTTTCTAAGCTAAGTCCCTGTATCTGAGAGCGAACTAATCTGAGTGTAGGAAAGCCAACCGCAGCAGTCATTTTACGAACCTGATGTTTTTTGCCTTCAACAATAGAAAGACTTATCCAAGAAGTAGGAATGTTTTTTCTGAAACGAATAGGTGGATTTCTTTCGGGCAAGTTAGGTTCATTTGCAAACCTGAATGCTCGTGCGGGCAAGGTATGGTATAATTTGCCATCTACTCTGATTGTTACGCCTTTTTTCAGTTTCTCGATAGCCTCATCGGTAATATCGCCTTCTACTTGCACCCAGTAGGTTTTTTCGTGCCTAAATTTAGGGTTGAGCAACCTATGATTGATACTTTTATCATTCGTAAGAAGTAACAAACCTTCGCTATCAATATCCAAACGCCCTACGGGATATACATCTTGGGGGAAATTGTACAAAGAAGCCAAAGTCAGTCTGCCTAAGCTATCGGTAAATTGATTTAGCACACCATAAGGTTTGTAGGCAAGGTAATATCTGAACATTTTATCAATTGTTCAACCAATTTGTGAGTATTTCTTTGCCAAATTCTGTCAAGATACTTTCGGGGTGAAATTGTACGCCACGCACATCAAAATTCTGATGTTTCAGTGCCATTACGAAACCTTGTTCATCTTCGGCAGTAACTTGTAGCGGGGTGTTTTGCAAAGAGATTTTATCTACCACCCAAGAATGATACCTACCTACTTTAAATCTTGAAGGCAAGTTGGTAAATAGTTGCTCATTACCAAAGTGTTGTATGTGAGTAGCCACGCCGTGCTGTACTTCGGGCAAATTGAACAAAGAAGCCCCAAAAGCCTCACCAATAGCCTGATGCCCTAAACATACGCCTAAAATACTTTTTTCTTGGGCATAACGTTGAATAAGTTGAGGCATCACACCTGCGTCTTTGGGCAAACTGGGACCAGGAGAGAGCAAGATTTTATCGTAATTACCAACTTGCTCTAAGTCAATTTTGTCGTTACGAAATACGTCCAAACTGACACCTATTTCACGCAATAGATGCACTAAATTGTAGGTAAAACTATCGTAATTGTCTAAAACTAAAAGTTTCATTTAAAATTTTTCAAAATTTTCTGCCAAACTATTGCTTTTTTCAGAAAAAAACAATATTGTTGCATTATCAAAAATAATAGCAAAACTTTAAAAAAAAATAGTTTTAAAAATTTTTGTTAAAAATACGAAAAAAAATATTAAACAAAATTTGGAATTTTGTTTAATTGTTTCTAAATTTGTCTTAAACAAAACCGAAGCAAACCTATGACAGCTCTCGAATTCGATTACCAGCTCGAAAAAGCCTCCAAATCGCTCAAGCCATTTGCATTGAGGCTCACTAAGGACTTAGAAGACGCTAACGACCTGATTCAGGAAACTTTGTATAAAGCATTTACGAATAAGGAAAAATTTACCGATGGTACAAATCTGAAAGCGTGGCTCTATACTATTATGAAAAATACGTTTATCACCAACTACCAACGTATGGTGAGGCGTAAAACTTTCATAGATACTACCGAAAACCTACATTTCATCAACAGCACTGCTACTGTTACCGAAAATGCCGCATCCTCTTCTTTTGCTATGCAAGAAATCAGCAAAGCCTTAGAAGGACTTGATGAAGTGTATAGAACTCCTTTTATGATGTACTACAAAGGCTTCAAATATCACGAAATTGCCGAGAGATTAGCCATACCGATAGGCACCGTGAAAAATAGAATTCACATTGCTCGTAAAGAACTAAAAGACAAACTCCTGAAATTAGGCTATCACGACAAAAAAGCCTGAAATGTAAAAGCCCCTTATTGTGGGGGCTTTTTTGATTTAGGAAAGACTAACTTCTATTCCTTTTTCTATAAGTTGTGTAATGTCAATCCGAACACCTATGTATTTGTGTGGCTTGCCTTCTGTATCCAACACACCTCCAATAGTAGCTATCACCCAATAAGGAGAACCATCTTTGGCTCTATTTTTTATGATACCCTGAAAAATCTCCCCTCGTTTGATGGTATCCCACATTTCCTTAAATACGGCCTTGGGTGTGTCGGGGTGGCGTACTATGTTGTGTGGCTTACCGATGAGCTCTTCTCGGCTATATTTAGCTAATTTGCAAAATGTATCATTCACAAAAGTAATTGTTCCGAATTTATCAGTTTCCGAAACGATTGCCGCAGTGTTGAGAATTTTGGTTCGGGCTTCTATTTCGTTGGCGAGTTTTTCTATTTCTTCCTCTCTTTTGCTAATATCTTTATGAATGGTTTTGAGCAATAATTTTATTTTTTCCTCCTGACTAATACTTTGTGTTTCCACAGGTTTTAGTAACAAAAAACGAAATCTTTTGCCTTCGTAATCTACATTACTTTCAGTAACATTTACCCATTGTTTGTTTGCATCTTGTTTCAGATAGGCTTTTTTCTCAATATCTGTGCCACCACTGAAAGCTAATAGTTCAGACAAATTTTTGTGGTGCAAATCTACTGATGTAGCATTGAAAAGTTGCAAACCTGCAGGATTTGCATAAAGCACTTTATCCTCTGGATTTACAATGAGTACGGGTTGATACACCTGCTCAAAAAAGTGTTGAATAGGTTGTATTTTGGGTAAATCGCTGAAACTAAATCTCATTTTTTTAAAATTTTAGCGGTGAAAACTATTAAGACCAATGGCATAAAGTTCAAGTCATTACATAATATCTACTTGCAAACCTCTTTTGATGAGTGGAGTAATATTAATTCTCACGCCGATATATTTGTAGGGTTTGCCATCAGTTCCCATAATTCCGCCAATAGTGGCGATTACCCAGTAGGGTGAGCCGTCTTTGGCTCGGTTTTTTACAATTCCCTGAAAAATCTCTCCTCGTTTTATCGTGTCCCACATTTCTTTGAAGACCGCTTTGGGCATATCGGGGTGGCGTATTATATTATGAGGTTTTCCTAACAACTCTTCACGTGAGTATTTGGCTACCTTACAAAAAGTATCATTCACAAATGTAATTGTGCCATACTGGTCGGTTTCGGATACAATGGCGGCGGCGTTTAAAATTTTGGTACGTGCTTCAATTTCATTTGAAAGTTTTTCTATCTCTTCTTCTCTTTTGCTGATGTCTTTATGAATGGTTTTGAGCAGTAATTTTATTTTGTCCTCTGCACTTACAAATCCTTTTTCTACGGGTTTGAGCAATATCATACGATAAATACCGCCCTCATAATCAATGGTGCTTTCTATCATATCGGCGGCTTGTTTCTCGCCGCCTTGTTTCAATACCGTAACTCTTTTCTCTGTATCAATATTGATGTGAGGAATTTGCAGGTACTTGTTTATATTTTGCCCTTGCACTTCTACGGAAGTAGAATTGAGCAACTGCAAACTGGCAGGATTGGCATAAATAATCTTCTCTTCGTTATTGGCGATTAGAATAGGTTGATACACTTGCTCGAAAAAATACTGAACAGGGCGAATGATGTTAGAAACAGCCATAGTTTTTTGATTTTAAGTGTCAGTATCTAAAAAGCTTGTAATAAAAATATCCAAAAGAAAATACTTGCAGAATGATTTTGCTCATTGCGTTTGGTGATAAAGAACAGAAAAAAGCAAGTTCTTTGGTTGATAGCTTACAACTACGAAGATTTTTCTTATATTTACATAAAATTTGGTTTCTAAAAATTTTCTATTGATGTCAGATTTACCTTTTCATATCACTTCGCTTGCTATTGAGGAAATCAAAAATATAATGCTAAACAAAGGAATTCCTCGCAAATACGGCTTACGCATAGGCATACGTGGCGGCGGCTGTGGAGCAAGTTTTTTGATAGGTTTTGATAAACAAAAAGAAAGCGACGAAACATACTATCTGCAAGATATTCCTATTTATGTGGATAAAAAGCATTTGATGTATGTAGTAGGTATCAGCATAGACTTTGAAGAAACCCAAGAAGGGCGTGGTTTTACTTTTGAAAGACGGAAGGATTAACTAAAAAATCTTTCAAAAAGATGTAAAAAGAATACAAAAAGTGTTATTTTTGTCTAAAACATATTAGCTAACAATGCAAGTAAATTTAGAAAAACTCAACGAAGATTTAGTAAAACTAATTGAAAAACGTATGGCTCTGGCTACATTGAGCTACGATGATACACGTTACGATGAAATAGAAGAAAATTTGCACAAAGCCGAAGATGATTTCCTGAAAAAATATGACGATTTTCTTGAAGATGTACTATTAGATATTCATGATGAATTTTGCCCCGATAACGAGGTGCTTTCGCCAATTGCTTACATAGCCAAAAACTATCAGATAAAGGATAAAAACCAATATGATGTGGGCGAAAACCAAGGGGTTTGGGTAGAAATAGATGCAATCCCGGATAAAGAAGCACATTTGGTCATTTTACCTAATCCTTTACGTATTGTACTTACAGCTGGAAGTTTCAAAAAAAACGTCTGGAAAGCTGACTACTAAGCCCATGAAAAATATCAAAATACGCCATATAGCCTATTTTTTTGGAGCAATATTAGTGCTTTTGGCTCTACTCAATTACGTAGTAGTAAGTACGCTTGCTATCAAACCTCAGCAAACCGAAATTATAGGTTATACCTTACAGATACGTGAAATCGCCAATCAACTAAAACTTACCCTTACAATTTTGGCTAATCAAGATTTTTTCAACGAAAATTTAGCCGATGACATCAGACGCTTAGAAGCTACCTACAACACTCGCTTTTCTGTTCTTGAAAATGGCGGTGAAGTAGAGCAATACGGGCAGAAAATCACTATTCCCGAACCTGACGAAGAAACCAAAGTGTTGCTTTCGCAAATCCGCAAACAATGGAGTACATACAGCCAAGACGTGAGTTTGGTGATAGATAAACTCACCAAGGGCAAAAGCACCGATACTCTCAAACTTGACCAAAAGTTTGTGGCAGATAAATACAAAATCTTTGTAAGCACTCACGACCAACTGACCGCTATGTATCAAGACCGATTGGAAAGCCAATATGCTCGCCTCAACTGGGCATTTATAATTTTGGGAATTATCAATTTTTGTATCATAGCGGGCATCTACTATGTAGTTCGTAATCTGATACTTATACCTATTTATCAAATTTCAAAAAGTTCTCGCCAACTTGCTTTGGGTAATCTTAGCGAGCAAATTCCTTATGCTTCAAGGAATGAAATAGGATATATTGCTCAAAATATTAACGATTTGGCGGAAATTCTACGACAAGCCACAGAATTTTCACGTGAAATAGGTAAAGGAAACTTAGAAGCAGAATACAAAGGTAAATTGAGCGTTTTGGAAAACAAAGAAAGTATCGTTTCGGCATTAGAAGTAATGCGTCAGCAACTTATTGAAGTATCTAAGAAAGATAGTCAAGAAAAGTGGGTGAGCCAAGGAATTGCGGAGTTTTCGGAAATGTTACGTGGTTTAGATACACGCGATTTGCCCGGAATGTCTTACAGTATCATTAGCTTCATAGTCAAGTACATAGATGCCAATCAAGGAATACTATTTGTACTCAACGATGCTATTCCTAACATCAACGAACACTACTTAGAACCAATGGCAGGTTATGCGGCTAATAAACGCAAACTTTTTAAGCAAAAAATTAAGCTCGGAGAAACCCTTATCGGGCAATCTTTTAGAGACAAAGAAACTATCTTGCTTGATGAAGTCCCCGAAACCTACGAAAAAATAGCCTCAGCAATGGGTAACAGCCTTCCTCGTAATGTACTTATAGTTCCTATTATTTACAACGAAAGTGCTTTGGGGGTATTAGAAATCCTGTCGCTCAAACCTATCCCTGCTTACAAGATAAATTTTGTAGAAAAACTCACCGAAATTTTTGCTTCTTCCATATACAATGCTAAAAACTACAACAAGAGCCAAAAACTTTTTGTTGAGTCTTTGGAAATTGAGAAAAGAATCAGCAGGAGAGGAGGCTAAAAGTCTTCCAAAACAACCTTACATTTTGGGTGAGCCTTCTTGAATTCCTCAATTTCTTCATCAGGAATTTGTGTATTGTAGCAATACAAATTTCGCAAACCTCGTAAGTGCATAATTGGCTCTAAACTTGATACCTTTGTGTGGCTTATGCCCAAACTTTCCAGACGAACCATTCCTCTAAGAGCATCAATATTTTCAATCTGTGTATGTTGTACATAAAGTTCTTCTAAATATTTGTAGCGTTTGAGTGGGTCTAAGGATTTGATACGAGTTTTCTGAAAGTTGAGATATTGTACTTTCTCTAAGCCTGCAATTGGGCTAAGGTCTTCTACCAAACATTCGGCGGCAAAGATTTTCTCTAATCTTCGCAAGTTCTGCAAGGGGGTCAAATCTCGCACTTTGGTTTTTCCAAAAGCCAAAGTATGCAGACTAAATAAATGAGAAAGCGGTTCTAAGGAATTGACAGAAGTATCGTGCAAGTAAACTTCTTCAAGTCTTCGCATATTCCGTAGAGGTTCTAAACTCTTTACGGGGGTTTTCATCAAGTCCAAATGAGAGAGGTTTTCAAACTGCTTGACAAGTTCCAAATCCGAAACTTCTGTTTCTGCAATTACAAGTGTTTCTAAATTGGGGAGTGCTTCTAATGGCTCCAAGCTATCTATGCGGTAATCTTTGCAAATGAAGAAAGTAAGTTTTGAAATTTCTTGCAATTGCTCTAAGGTAGGCTCTTCGTTCTCGTCCATATGGATAGCCTCTTTGAAGGCTAATTTCCAAGCCTTTTCTAAGTTTCTCCACCATTTGTTCAGATACCATTGTGTATAGAACTCTTCCCAAATGTCGGCGTGTTTGATGATGTCTATTTGGGCGGCAATTTTTTTCCCTTTGCTGTCGGTCAGAAAGCTGATTCCTTCCATAGTGTTTCGTGGTGATTACAAGCCTAAATTAGAAAAAAAAAATAAAAATCCGAAATTTTCTTACAAAAGTATGTTTAAAAAATATAAAACACTGACTTTCAATTTTAGAGCAATAAAATGTTTTTTACGTATTGAAAAAGCCAAGTTGTGATTACTTTTTCAAGCTAAAATTGCCTTTTTCAAAGATATTATGAACAGCAAAGCCTTTTTCGGTAGCTTCTTGCGAGAGTTTTTCGGCAATATAGGTCTTGTTAGAGGCGTCAATAATCAAGCATTTAGGCTTTTTAGTGATTTTTTCTAAGTTTCTTACAGCATTATTCTGTACAATCAAGTAAGCATTTTCTACTATTTGGTTAATATTTGCCCAATCTCTGCTATTCAATCTATTTTGCAAGAAAACGAGTTTTTCACCTTGCCAAATCCAAAGTTTCCAATTGTCAAAATCTTTCCAGTTGGGTGGCGATGCGTAGCTTTTTTGTCTTGTTCCCAACTCATCAAGCAGATTTTTCGTATTGAAATTGAGCCTTCCGATTTGTTTTTGCAAAGAGCTATCCGTCCAGATTTGGCTTCTGAAACCTTCCGTAAGGCTACAAGCCCAAGCATTGGGTATGCCATACACTACAAAAACCTTCTGCTTCGCTTGCTTATGATTTTGCCACACAAACGAACCCGATACATACGCATAAGCAATTATCGCAAAAGCCAAATAAAAAAACTTCCTAAACTCAAAAAACCAAACCAAAAACAACAAAAACACACTCAAAGCTATCGCCTGCGGAGCGTCCAGAACCAAACTGGTAGTAGCATAATCTAAATTTTCTATACCAAAAACAATTTTGTTGGTTGCCCAAATAATTTTCTGCAAACTCCACCCCAAGCCTTCGGCAAGTGGTGGCAAAAACGAAAATACTATTACAGCTATCCCCAAAGGAAGAATAATTTGCCCCAAAGGGACAACCAAAACGCTTGCCAAAATGCCATACGTTGGGTATTGATGAAAATGATACAAAGTAATAGGCAAAGTAAAAACTTGTGCCGCCACCGAAACGCAAGTCATTTGCCAAAGAAAATCTATGGCTCGGTTGGGAGCTTCGTAAAGAGCATACAACTTCGGATACAAATACACAATGCTAATCACTGCCATATATGATAGCTGAAAACCTACGTCCATCAGCAAAAATGGATTCCACAGCAATAAAAAAAATGCTGAAGATGCTAGCGTGTTGTAGATATTGGTATTTCTGCCCGTATTGGAGGCAATCGTGATGAGCGAAAACATAGTTACAGCTCTCGAAACCGACCCCGAAAGCCCCGTCACGAAAGCATACAACCACAAAGCCCCCAAAATCAGCAATACATACAAAATTTTGCCATTTCGACGTTTTTTCAAATGTTTCAGCAGTATGTTGAGCAAAGCAAAAATAATTCCTACGTGCATACCTGAAACTGCCAGCACGTGGGTTACACCTGCGTTGGTGTAGGCTTGTTTGAGGTCTTCGTCCAAATGATACTTTACGCCCAGAATAAGTGCCGCCGCTATGCCGTGTTCTTGTTCGGAGGCGATGTATTTTTCTAAAACTCTATCACAATATTGCCTAATCTGAATAGCTACGGCTTCAATTTGCTCGTACCAAGCGATTTCGTTTCCCAAATAGCCAAACTCTTCCTGCCGAATGTATTGCTGATGATAGATATTTTTGTAAGCTAAAAACTTTCTGTAATTGAATTGAAATTCATTTAAAGGCTCATTGATAAGTTGAAGTTTGTTTTGTGTTACGAACACATCACCAAAACGAGGCTGGTAGGTGCTATTGCTATCTTTTTGCAAAAAAATATTGACCTTATCCCGAGCCTTTTGCCACTCTCCCTCTATTTGTATTTGCTCAATGGCACAAACAAACTGATAAGTTTTAGGTTTTTCTTGTACTTCGGAAATAATGCGAACCTTGTAATACTCAAAATGTCTGCGTTCTTGTAAAACGTGATAAGGCAAATGGCTTTCGTTGCGAAAATGAACCAACAAATAACCCGCAAAAGCAATAATGAAAAGCAACAAGCCCCCACGAATAGGCGAAAAATAAACTCTTTTTCTTTTGGGAACAAGATAAACCAAACACAAGTACAACACAAACAAAGCTCCCCATACGATTGGCAGAAATTCATTATATTTTCCCCAAAAGTGGGCAAGCAAAATTCCCAACAGCAAAGCCAAAAGCAAGCGGACAAAAGGCTTGTTTCCCATAGCCCAAAAGATAATGGCTAAGATAACAAAAAAATGTGTATGGATTGCATACACCTTTCAGATTTTTTATTTATGAAATTATTTTGTTAAGTAATAGCGGAAACCCAAAGAGAAAGTAGGCTGAATAGAATTAGCTCCAAAACCGAAGGAACTATTGGTAGTTTTTTTCGTAAATGTTTGATTAATAATTTGGACTTCCTCCTTTGTTGTAATAGAAGAGAAGCCCACAAATCCAAAATTAGTTTCTAAACCCACTTTATTGGTAGGGAAGAAAACAATACCGGGTGTAATGCCTACTTCCAAAGTTGTAGTTTTAGGACCACCAGTAGTATTAGTTGTGCTTCCTCTTCTTCCTTCCCTTTTTGATGAGCCAAAGCCAACTCCTACACCAAAAGTTCCTGTAAAGCCAAAATTATCAGACAACATAAGATATTGACGTACATAAGGAGTAAAACTTATGACCGTGCCTGAAGTTTTATCGTAATCGCCAGGTTGAGAGTTAATACCGCCGTCGTCGTAGGGGGTTTTATTAGAACTGGTGCTAAATGAAAGGTCTAATCCAACCGCCAACTTGTCAGCTATAAAATAGCCTACACCTGGAACAATAGAAAATTGAGAAGATTTCGGTCCGTCTTCGGTAGTGGTTGTACCTCCTCTTGAAGAGGTTGTTTTTGAATTAGAGGCACCAAATCCGAGCCCTCCGCCAAAAAATAACATACCCGCAGAGGTTTGAGCAAAGCCACTTACAATGGCGGCAAAAATGAATACAAGTGTTAAATTTACTTTTTTTATTGATGTTTTAGTTTAGGTTAAAAACTAATGCCAACTTTTCAAAAAATATGCCAAAAATCTGTCCTCAACTTGTATTTCAAAAACACAAACAAATAGGTATTTGATAAGCAACTATTTGGAAAGATTTTTGCTATAATGAATTTCTAAAAAATAAGCAGATATAGCAAATTCGTAACAAAAAATACTTAGTTTTACGTTCTAAATAAACAAAACAACACCAGTAATGACACTGATAAAATCTATTTCAGGCATTAGAGGCACTATTGGCGGCAGTGTTGGGGAAAATCTTACGCCTCCTGATATTGTCAAATTTACAGCCGCCTTCGGGCAATGGCTCAAAAATAATGCTTCAGATAAAAAAACCAAAGTAGTTATCGGCAGAGATGCACGTCTTTCGGGGCAGATGCTCAGCCAACTCGTAGCCGCTACTTTACAAAGTTTGGGAATTGATGTCGTAGATTTGGGCTTAGCTACTACTCCTACCGTAGAAATAGCCGTACCCTTAGAAAACGCCTTAGGTGGCATTATCCTGACAGCCAGCCATAACCCTATCCAATGGAACGCTCTCAAATTGCTCAACGACAAAGGCGAGTTCATCTCGGCAAAAGATGGTGAAGAAGTTTTAGCCATTGCCGAAAAAGAAGATTTTAGTTTTGCAGATGTAAAACATCTTGGCAAATACAGCCAAAATGACAGCTACCTACAAAAACACATTGAGCAGATTTTGGCTCTGCCTTTGGTTGATGTAGAAGCTATCCGAAATAGAAATTTCAAAATTGCCGTCGATGCTGTCAATTCTGTTGGGGGAATAGCCGTGCCTGCTCTGCTTAAAGCCTTGGGCGTAAGCCAAATAGGTTTATTCAACTGCGAACCAACAGGATATTTCGCTCACAATCCCGAACCCCTGCCCGAAAATCTCTTGCAGTTTTCGAGAGATGTAGAAAAAGGACATTTTGATTTGGGCATCGTAGTAGACCCTGATGTAGATAGGTTAGCTTTCATTTGTGATAATGGCGAACCTTTTGGTGAAGAATATACCCTTGTTGCCGTTGCCGACTATGTGCTTCAACACCAAAAAGGCAGTACGGTTTCTAATCTTTCTTCTACACAAGCCCTGAAACTCATTACCGAAAAACGAGGCTGTCAGTATTTTGCTTCGGCAGTGGGCGAGGTGAATGTAGTAAATACAATGAAACTCTGCAAAGCCGTAATCGGCGGAGAAGGCAATGGTGGTATTATTTACCCTGATTTGCACTACGGACGCGATGCTTTGGTCGGAATCGCTCTGTTTCTAAGCCATTTAGCTAAATTTGGCAAATCTATTACACTGCTTAGAAGTCAGTATCCTAATTTTTATATCTCAAAAAACAAAATTGAACTTTCAGAAGGTTTAGATTTAGGGGAGATATTAGAAAAATTACAGAAAAAATATGCTAAGTTTGATGTTTCTACCATTGATGGTTTGAAAATAACCTTTGAGAGTGCTTGGGTGCATCTTCGCCGTAGCAATACCGAGCCTATCATTCGCATCTATGCCGAGGCGGATAGTGCTAACACAGCAGAAAACTTAGCAGAAAAATTAATGAAAGACATTAGTGAGATGGCTAAACATTAAATTGCCTTTTTCCTAAAAACCTTCGGAACACGAGCCGCCCAATAAGCCACTATTACCATCAGCAGGGCGGCTACCCAATAGGGCAAAAAATAATGATAATCATACACCAACCCCCCAAGCACTGGTCCCGTAACACGAGCCACCGCCCCAAACGATTGATTGATGCCTAAAACTTTCCCTTGTTCTTGCATAGAAACAGCCTGCGAAAGCAATGCGTTGAGAGCAGGCGTGAAACAAGCGTTCGCAAGACCTATCAAAAGAATCGCTAAAAGCTCAAAAGGAACGAATAGATGCTTATTTGCAAAAATTGGAAATAACACCCCCGCAATAAGTATGAGTATCGAGCCATAAAAAACAAGTTTTTGCTCGCCAAATTTTTTGTTGAGTTTTCCTACAAAAAAACCTTGTGTAATCACCGTAACAAGCCCCATAAACGAAAAAGCATAGCCGTTCTGTTTATCATTGAAACCTACCTGCTCACTCCAAAGCAGTGCCAAAGTGGTTTGTATCATCATAAATGCCACAATAAACCCGAACGAAAGTAGCATTAGTTCGCCAATGGTATCTCTCCGCAAAGCTAAACGAATATCTTTGACAGGATTGAGTTCTATACGAGTTGCCCGATTCTTTTCTTTGATAGACTCGGTAAGCAAAAAGAACGCCAAAGCAAGATTGAACGTACAAAGTGCAACGATTAACCAGCCGATGTACTCAATGCCGTACAGACTTTTCACAAAACCCCCGATAGGAGGCCCCAAAATAAGCCCCAAACCGAATGCCGCTCCAATGATACCAAAATTTTTGGCTCTATTTTCAGGGGCGGTAACATCGGCTATGTAGGCTTGTGCCGCCGAAATATTAGCAGAAC
>Ga0308394_1000202_pt1 | contig 34726 bp, 34 predicted proteins | sample Hotspr2Sampleme2_FD_202366 | JGI IMG/M metagenome (GOLD analysis project Ga0308394, IMG submission 202366) | Hot spring phototrophic mat microbial communities from Mushroom Spring, Yellowstone National Park, Wyoming, United States - 20050701_me2 ...
GCTCGTTAAATTGCTCGGTAAAAAAGCCGATTCCTTCTGAAAACAGGTGGGGAAGGCGCACGTACCAAAGGCTCACCGGTACAAACCACACCGGTTCTGCCATGGCTTGGGCGCGGTTGCTGTAGTAACCTTCCAGCCAATCGGCAAAAGTATTGAGGTCGGAATCGGAAGTTGCCGCAGCAGAAGCTGTCATATGCAAGAAGGAGGATCGCCTGTCTTCGGGATTTCTCGATCCTAGGGTTATTCTCACCCCCAACCCTGCTTCCGGAGGGAGAAGGTTGGGTGCCGAACCGGAGGGCTCAGTGTTGAGGAGCTTGCTCTGCTGAAGGCAATTTTTCTTCTACTATAGAAAGCTATGACAAAACTCACCCCCAGCTCCAGCTACAGCATTGCTCTACGTCTGCGCCTGCCCAACCAGCCAGGAGCGCTGGCCCGTGTTACCCAAGCTATTGCCGAGGTGGGAGGCAGCCTCAGCCAGATCGACCTCATCCACCAATCGGCAGCCGAAACGGTGCGGGAAATCTGCGTGGATGCCGTTAGCAGCGAGCATGCCGAGCAAATTCGCGCCGCTGTTGCCTCTTTGCCCAACGTAAAAGTGGAGCGGGTGGTGGATCGCACCTTTGAGCTGCACCGGGGGGGAAAGCTACAGGTGGTGGCCAAAAGCCGCCTGGAGAGCGCCGCCGATCTGGCCATGGCCTATACCCCGGGCGTGGGTCGGGTGGCGCTGGAAATTGCCGCCGATCCCAGCGCTGTGTATGAATACACCATCAAGGGCAATTGCGTTGGCATCGTAACCGATGGCAGCGCCGTGCTGGGCCTGGGGAATATCGGCCCGGAGGCGGCTCTGCCAGTGATGGAGGGAAAAGCAGCCCTGTTCAAACGCTTTGCTGATATCGATGCTTTCCCGCTCTGCCTGGCCACCCAGGAGGTGGGGGAAATTGTGGAGACGGTGGTGCGCCTGGCGCCGGGGTTTGGCGGCTTCAACCTGGAGGACATCAGCGCCCCCCGCTGCTTTGCCATCGAGTTGCAGCTCAAGGCCCGTCTCAACCTGCCGGTGTTCCACGACGATCAGCATGGCACCGCCATTGTGGTGCTGGCAGCGTTGTTGAATGCCTTGAAGGTGGTTAAAAAAAGCCTAGAGGAGGTGCGCATTGTCCTCAACGGGGCAGGAGCAGCCGGTATTGCGGTAACTCAACTGCTGCGACGGGCCGGGGCCAGACATATCCTGGTCTGCGACCGCCAAGGGATCCTCAGCCGCTCCCGCGCCGACCTCACCCCCGAGAAAGCTGCCGTTGCCGTTGAGGAGAGCGGATCCCTGGCAGAGGCTTTGGTGGGAGCAGATGTGTTCATCGGGGTGAGCGTGGCCAATGCTTTGACACCAGAGATGGTGGAGAAAATGGCGCCGGATCCCATTGTCTTTGCCTTGGCCAACCCGGTGCCAGAGATCCAGCCCGAGCTGGTGGCAGATCGAGTCGCCGTGATGGCCACCGGGCGCAGCGACTACCCCAACCAGATCAACAATGTGCTGGCCTTCCCAGGGGTGTTCCGCGGCGCTCTCGATTGCCGCGCCAAGCAGATCAACACTGAGATGTGCCTGGCTGCCGCCCAGGCCATTGCCAATTTGATCCCACCGGAAGATTTGGATCCCCAGTGGATCATTCCCTCGGTCTTCGATGGGCGGGTAGTTCCTCAGGTGGCTGCCGCCGTGATCCAAGCTGCCCGCCAAACAGGAGTGGCCGGGATCCCTTGAGGGTTCCCCCTGGCCAAAAGCGGGTGGAAGGCAGCAGGCCTCAGCTAGAAGCCGCAGGAGCCCCGCACTGTACCCCCCTCAATCCCCCCGCCCCCCTGCCCCCCGTATACGGGGGGTTGGGGGGGAAGGGGGGCGGTCGGAGCCGGGTAGTTTACGATTTGCTTTTGCGGAGATCCGCACTATCAAATTGCTCTATCCACAACTCCCAGCAATCGGCGCGCCGGTTGCAAAGTTGCTCAAGATATTTGCAATAAGATCTTTGGGCTCTGACAGAGTTAACCGGAGACTTGCTTGTTATTTTTGTTACAAGATCGGGGATCCTCTCTACCTAGAGTCGAGGAAGCCGGACTAAGTCCTGATAGGCTGGAGGAAAGTTTGGGATCCCTGCCATGTTCTACTTGCCGGTCTCGCTGTTGCTGTTTTTGATGCTGGTGCTGCTGCTGCCTTTCCTCTGGCTGGGGCTGGCGGTGGATGTGGTGGCGTTGGCGGTGGGCAAGTTGGGGTTCTCGCGGGAGGGGGCGCTGTTGCTGCTGCTGGCTATCCTGGCGGGCAGCTCGGTCAATATTCCCCTGTATCGTGTGAAGTGCGAGGTAACGCTGGTGGAAGACCTGGCCAGCCTGTGGATACGGCAATTTTGGGGGATCCCGTTGGCCAAGATCTCTCAGGAGACCGTGGTTGCTCTGAACGTGGGCGGGGGGCTGATCCCGGTGCTCTTGGCCCTGTATCAATTTGGCCGGGCCGATGGGCTGTTGATCCTGGCCGTAACGGCGCTGGTGACTGTGGTCAGCTACTATGCTTCCCACGTGGTGCCCGGAATCGGCATTCAGATGAATCCCTTGACCGCCCCGGCTACGGCAGCCTTGGCCGCCATGTTCTGGGCTGGAGATCAGGCGCCGGCGGTGGCCTTTGCTGGCGGGGTTTTGGGCACGGTGATCGGAGCGGATCTGCTGCACTTGCCGGAGGTGCTGCGGCGCAATTGCTCGGGCATTCTCAGCATTGGCGGGGCCGGAGTTTTCGATGGCATTGCTCTCTGTGGCCTGTTTGCCCTGTTGCTGAGCTAAACCAGCAAATAGGTGAGGGAAAGGGTAACAGCCTGGCCGGGATCCAGCCAGCGCAAGTCGGGATCCCCTTCGGGGGCACGCTGGGTCAACTCCTCGAGGAGAATTTGCGTCCATTCCAGCGGCCCATTGAGCAACAGCGGCGAACGGGCTACCCCCAGCTTGCGGGCCATGGTTTTGAGGGCTTCCAAGCTGGCCGACAAGGGGCGAGTGCTGGCCACAAACAGCAGCTCGGTCAGCCCCTGGGCATGGCAGGTGAGCAGATCGGGATTGACGGCAGAGCGCGAATTGCCAGCCATCTCAGGCAGAGGTGGCAAAGTCAGGCTGCTCTTGGCCTCCAGGCGCAGCGGCAGGGCAAAGTCCTCCTGGGGCATGGGGGCCAGCAGGTGCAGTTGCCCGCTGGAATCGACCATCAACAGGTACCCGAACAGATCCTGCTCGCCCTCGTTGCGCAGAGTGAGATAGAGGGGATCCCCGCGCATAAAGCGTGGCATGCCTGGCTCGCCAGGAGCAGCGGCCCCTTGGGCAAGCCGTGACCCCCGCAAGGGTTTGCCCTTGGTGGACAATTCCCCCACCACCGCCAGCGGCGAGATTGCCGCGTTGAGGGTAGCCCGCAGGCGCTTGGCCGCCAGCAGATGGGCCAGACGGGGCACCAGCCGCTGCACTGCCGTAGCGGCAGCTTCCCCAGCCGGCCCGCAGGAATTGAGCAGCAATTCTCGCCCCGGCCAAAAGAGGCTGTAGCTGTTGACTTCCAGGGGTTTGGGCAGAGCGTCCAATTGAAAGGCGGCGGCCATTTCGGGGGTGATGCGGCCCAGCAGGCAATCCACCTGGCGCTCGCGCGGGTTGGCCGTCTCCATCCAGCTGTAGCCGGCGATGGCGTTGGTCAGATCTACTTTTTCAACGCGGCCTAAGTTGTCTTCCAGACCCACCAAAAGCTTGAGGCTGCTGGAGAGGCTGCGCAACTGCTCCCGCACCAGCGTGCCCACGGGGGGAAATTGACCTTCCCCGTTGGCCGGCTGCACCTGTGCCAACAGGCCGCTGCGAGAACGAATCAGCAGCGGCACCGGCGAGGCGGTGGAAGGCTCGGCAGCAATGGGAACCAAAAGAGTACCTGGCTGCAAGCCGCAGAGTGCCGCCGGTGGGATCCCACCCAGCCACACCTGGGCCCGATTCCCCTTCACTTCCTGGATGGCGCCGCTGACTCCCACCTGAGGGGGGGTGAGGAAGTAGGGCGGGATGCGCCGAGCCGTTTCTTTGCCCTCCAGGATGGGGCGCTGACAAGCAAACAGGCCCAGCTCCCGCTGACCGGCCACTTGGTTGAAGGCTATCAGCAGGCGGGTGGCAGGTGTGGTCTCCCACAGGTACTGCGTCAACAGGTAGGTGAGTATCCCTGCATGAAATCCCGGCCAAGCGGCTTCTGCCGCCAAATCTTGGGGGGTGGTGGCGGCAATTAACAACCCCTTGGGCGGAGAGGGCCAAATCTGCTGCACTTCACCAGAAGGCAGGCGACCGGGAGCCACCGCCTCTGGGGAGGTAGAGGCTACTTCCTTGGGGACTTTCGGCGGGCGGGAGCGCAGTTGCAAGTTGCCCCGTACTGCGGGTGCAACATAGGTAAAGCCACAATCGAGTACGGTCGTGAGCTGGGCTGTGCCCAAGCTTTGCACAAGCTGGAAAAAGCGCTCCAGACCCATAGCCGCCGCTTCTTCAGGGCCAGCCAACAGCAGCGCCGGCTGCCAGCGCTCGGGCGAAGATCCCGCCTGCCATTGGCCGTAGCCGCTAAACTGCACCACTACCGTTTCAGCCGTCTGACTTGCACTTCCCAGGTGCTCGGCAAAGGCTGACTGGATCGCGCTTGAAGTGGCAGCTCCATCGGTGAGGATGAGAATGTCTGCCGGGTCAAAGCCAAAGCGATACCGCAGCAGCTCCCGCTGCAGCTCCACATCCGTGACACACCCCTGTAACGGGGATCCCTCGCCGGGGTAGCGGTTAATGCCTATCAAGAGAGCCAACTTGCGGGAGCTGGCCGCCAAAGCTTGCCCGTAGCGCTCAGCCTGACCCACCAACCAGCCGGGAGAGAGACCAAGGCCGGCAGCAACCAGGAGTAACTTTTGTAGAAAAGACCGCCTTTCCATGTCAACCCTGTGGGCTGCCTCGCTGGCGTAACAGCCACCCTGTTGGCGAACGAGCCACAGCTCAACTCTGCACCGGATCTGTTGCTGCCTATTTCAGGATATCCCCACCCCTCCAGCTTTTTCGAGGGATCGGGTGACAGTTTTTGGCGTTTCGTTTACATTCTTGGCGGGATCCCGCCTCAAGTCCTTTCCGTCTGGGGATACCGACGCCAAGGCCGCTTAGGAGTTCAGCTAGAAACGGCAGGAGGCCCGCCCTTTTCCTCCTGTACACGGGGGATACGGGAGCGTGTCAATCAACAGCCGCGCAGCAAAACAGAGCGTTGGCGGTCGAACAGTTGGGCGTTTTCTCAACTGAGGCAGTTTCTGCACTCCAAGGCGGTGGGGCCGGGGTCAAGGTTGTGGTGGTGCCGCCTGCCGACAGTTTGCAAACCGGCCACCGATGTTTATGGCTTGGCCAGCAGGAAGGGAAGCGTTTTCGTTGTGTGAACCCGGCCTGGGGCTGGGAAGGGGAGGCAGATTTTAACGGTGCCAATGTGATTGCGGTTTTGGGGGCTGCTGTAAGCCGGCCTGCCCCCCGTACACGGGGGGTGTGGGGGGCCCTTGGTTGGCTTGCCAACTGCAGGGCTACCCAAAGCCTGCACTCTATGTGTCAGCATGAGTGCGGGCAATTTACAAAATAGGGCAAGTGAGCCCCCCGTTCCGGCCAATCGCAGCGGAGGAAAGGGATCACGATGAACCCAGCCAAAACTAGACAGCACAGGCTGTAGTAGAGGTGAAAGCTCCCGATGGGATCCACCTGTTCCACTACCCCTCCTCCCAGGGATCCCAGCGCTAGAGCCAGGATATTGTTCAAAGCATGGGCCAGGATGGGTAAGCTCAAGGAGCGTGCTTTCAAGTAGAGCAGCCCCATCACCAGGCCAAACACCGTCAGCCCAAGTGGGTTAGGGTGCAGTAGGCCAAAGACCACGGAAGAAGCCAGCAGGCCTCTGTCAAGCCCCCACTTGAGGCTCCAGCGGTGGAGCAAAATGCCGCGAAACAGCCATTCCTCCGTTATGGGGGCCACCACTGCAATCGAGAGCCAGCGCAACCCCTGGTACACCTGCGGCCAGGCTGTCTCCCCCTCCTCTTCCCCCAGGGAGTCCAGCATCGACTCCGCCAGCTCCGGGAAAGACAGCGACACCCAGTAGAGCATCAGCAAAGTGGTGCCCATGGAGAGCACAACCAAAGCCGGCACTACCCGCAGCAGGGATCCCCAGGGAATCGCAGCTCGCCAGTTGCCCCACAGCCGCCTCATCTGCAAATGGGCTCGTCGCCCGCGCTGCCAGCTCCAGATACAAGTGAGCACAAACGTGACGCAATAGACAACGTAGGCCAGCACCGGATCGTCCGAGGGCAGAGGCAACAGCCTGGCCAAAGCGACAACTCCCAGACCCACCCCCCCGTTGATCGACAGGAAAGCCAGCAGCAGATAGCGGGCCTTCAGCGCTGAAAATCCGGCTGAACCCGGCTCGGCAGGCGGCAAGGCGGGGGATCTGGACATAAAAAAGTAAGAGGTAGGAGTTTTCCCATCTTATAAGGGTGGGGGAGAGAGCACCGACTTTGGAAAGCCAATCCTCCGGGCAAGCTACCTCGTGGAAGGGGAAAGCCCCCCTCTTCAAAGGGAGAGGAGGTCACTGCTTGCGCTGAATCCAATAGGTGGTAAATAGCTCGCCACTGGCCTGTTTCTGGATTTTGCCCCCCAAGTCGGCGATGCGCCGCTCCCACTCCTGTAGGGGCGTGAGAATCGGCTCGCTGCCTTTGAAGAGCTCAATCAACCCCCACTGTTCGGCCCACACCGACTCAGGATTGACCACTTCGATAATCACTGGCGCAGCCGGACGCAACACCCGCCTCAGTTCTGCCCAAACCGCGTCAAAGTAGTCTATCGGGTAGTAGTACAAAAATCCTGTAGCAATGGCCAGATCGAACTGCTCTGGCCCGTAGTTTTCCAGGTGATGGGCGGATCCCTGCTGCATCGACTTGAACAGCTTGGAGTTAAGCTGCGGTGCCCGCGAGCGCACAAAGCGCACGATCCCCCCGCTCAGCTCATGGCCGTAAAAGTAGGCCTGCCAATCGTTCCAGGGATAGGTCAGGAAACTCACTCCACAGCCCAGATCCAAGCAGGCTTCCCGCTTTTTGGGGGCGCGCAATTGCCAAAAGGGGATCCCCAGGCGTTCCTGGAGGTGATCCCGCTTTTGGGCTTGCCAAAAGGGCAACTGTTCCAGGTCGGGGGGAAGCTGCCAACTGGCCCGACCCAACTGCACCTCCAGCTCCCGGTTGAAGCGGGCGGCTACGGCGGCAAGATAGGGATCCCAGCGTTCCCCGCTTTGCGGTAGCTCCATCTTTGGCCGGCTCTGTTGTGGAGGCTTGGGCGCTTAACTGGCCTTTAACCTAGACTACCAGGAGGCCCGGCCCATAGGCCCCCGGCTGCAGGGATCCATTGACCCAACTGTAGCTGCCGAGGATGGTGCCGGCGGGGACTTGAGCTTGGGAGCCCAAGCGCGTGTAAGCGCCGATGTAGCAGGGCGCGTGCAATTGAACGTCAGGGTGGATCTCGGCGGTCTTGTGAACCCATACCCCTGGCGCCCGTTCTTCCACATCCTCGAGAGGGAAATCCCTCATCCGGCTCAGGAGAATGTCCAGTTGGCCGTGGTAGTAGCTGGCCGGCGTGCCCAGATCCCGCCAGTAGCCAGTGTGCAGGTAGGCTTGCAGCCGTCGCCCCTGCCGCAGCAAGTCGGGGAAGATACGCCGCTCGAAGCTGAGGGGATCCCCGCTGGGGTAGTCTTTGAAAATAGCCGGATCGAGGACATAGGTACCAGCGTTGATGGTGTTGGTGGTGAGGGTGAGGGCTTCGGCAGCAGTGGGCTTTTCCCGAAAGGATTGGATCCGGCCCCCTTCCCCTACCTCCACCAGGCCGTAGGCGGTGACGTCCTCCACCTGGGCGAGGGTGAGGGTGGCGACGGCCCCGCTCTGCAGGTGGCAGTGTATCAAATCTAATAAATCCAGATCGGTGAGGATATCGGCATTGAAGACCACTAAGGGATCCCCGCTGAAGTAGGGTTGGGCCAGCACCAAAGCTCCCGCTGTATCTAGCGGCGTCTCCTCGACGACGTAGCGGAGCTTTACCCCCCAAGCAGTGCCATCTCCCAGAGCCGCCTCGATCTGTCTGCCCAGATACCCCACGCTGAGCAAAATGTCCGTCAGGCCGGCCCGGCGGCAGCGCCCGATCAGCCAGTGTAAAAAAGGCACCTCTAGCAACGGCAGCAGAGGCTTCGGTTGCCACAAGGTCAGCGGCCGTAAGCGAGTTCCTTGCCCCCCTGCCAAAATCACCGCCTGCATAGCTATCCCCAACCCATTTTCCCAGCCTAGATGGTAGGGGAAAAGGATCCAGCCTGCCACAGCCAACTGGCTGAGGCCAGAGGCAGGGAGAGCCCCCCTTTGCCGCTGTTCTGCTGGGCAGCGAAGGCCCGCTAGGCTGGCGGCGACGGCTGGGGATCCCGGCAGGCGGCCAGGATGGCCTGGGCGGCCAGGTGGCCGGAGAGGGTAGCCCCTTCCATGCTGTCGATATAGTCTTGGGCGGTGTAGCTGCCGGCAAAGAAGAAGTTGGGCACGGGGGTCTTCTGGTGCGGGCGATAGGGATCCATGCCTGGCGCTTCTCGGTAGAGGGAGTGGGCCAGCTTGACGACGCTGTACCAGGTCATGTTCAGTTGCCGCGACGAAGGAAACAGCTCGTGCACTTGGCGCAGCACGTGCCGGGCAATTTGTTCGTTGGACATGGAGATGAAGGGATCCCCCGGCGTGAGCACACACTGCAGCAGGGATCCCTGGCCGGGTTTGTAGTAGTCGGCGGGGCTGGTGAGAGCCAGATCGGCAAAGCAGGAGAAATCGGCATCGGGGGTGTAGAGGAGGTTGTCGATGCCAACTGGCTGCGGGTGGTCAGCGGCGCGTTTGGCCCGGCCCTTCAGCTCCGTCACCCAGCCGTCGAAGCGCAATTGCACCGTTGCCACGGGTACGGATTCCAGCTTGTAGAGGTTGTCGAACTGGGGCCACTGCCGCCACACCTGGGGGATCAGCCGTTTCGCCCCTTCCACGGCTGTTGCACACACGTACACATCCGCTTCCACCCGCTCGCCATTGGCCAAGACCAGACCGGTTACTGCGTAGGGAGGAGAGTCGCTGACTTCAATGCGGCTGACCCCTCTGCGGGTGTAAACCTGGCCGCCGCGGGCTTGCAGGTAGCGGACGATGGGCTGGGTGAGGTAGTTGTCCGGGGATCCCTTGAGGAGGTTGAGCTTGGAGGCATCGGTTTTGCTGGCAAACATCTGAAAAATGGTCAGCATGCAGCGGGCGGAAATCTGCTCCGTATCGATGAAGCCCAGGGCATAGGCAATCGGGTTCCACATCCGCTTCAGGCTGGCCTCGGATCCCCCGTGGCGGCGGAACCACTCGGCAAAGCTCATCCGATCCAAAGCGCGAATCTGCCGCATCGCCCCCTCGTAGTCCAGCAGGCCGCGAATCAGAGGGCTGGTGCCCAGCGCCAGGGCGTTGCGCAGCTTATCGGCCCAAGAGAGCTGCTCGGTGGCAAAAAAAGCCTTGAGGCCGTTGAAGGGCGCCCCTAGCGGGAAGCGAAAATCGAGGCTGGCCACCTGCCCCCCGCGGTTGACAAAGGTGTGGGTGTGTTGCTTGGGCAGCAGGTTCTCGTAGGCCCCCACCTTCTTCATCAGGGCAAACAGGTTGCTGTAGTTGCAGAAAAAAACGTGCAGCCCCATCTCGATGTGGTTGCCCTCGGCATCCTGCCAGGAGCCCACCTTGCCGCCCACAAAGGGCCGCGCCTCGTAGATCTGCACCTGGTGCCCCGCTTCCACCAAATCCACCCCTGTGACCAAGCCGGCCAACCCGGCCCCGATAATGGCTACCCGCATCGTGATCCCCTCAAATGAGCTCAGCCAAAGGCTGAGGCAACTGCAAAGAAAGATAAACTTCTCTCATTCTGGAACAAAATGCGCCAGGGATCCCTGGCTTGACAAACGACCGCAAAACTTGCCATGATAGATGTCCGATGCGGATGTAGCTCAGTGGTAGAGCTTCTCGTTGCCAACGAGACGGTCGCGCGTTCGAATCGCGTCATCCGCTTTTCGATCCCTCACCCCCGTCCCCTCTCCCAAGGGGAGAGGGGAGGTGTTAGCGCTTGTAGAAGGTCTCCAGGCTGTGGCGGTCGCCCACAAAGCGCCAGTGCCAAGGTTCGTAGTTCACCCCCTGCGGATTGTTTCTGGGGAAAGACAGCTCAAAGCCAAAACGGGCGGCATTTCTCTCCAGCCACCGGAAGGCAGGGGTGGTCTCAAAGGCTTCTTGAGTGTCCCACTGAGGAAACTGGGCATCGCCAATATCAATGGCGTAGCCGGTGTGGTGCTCGCTGTAGCCGGGGGGAGCGCTGAGCGCAGCCCGTTCTTCCGGTCGCAAGGCTCGCGATTGGGCCAGTTGAAAAAACAAAAACTCCTGCTCCGCTATCGAGCGAAACCCAGAGATAGGGACAAGGCGGATCCCGTCGGCTTGGGCTGCTTCACTCATGCGCAGGTAGCTCTCGGCAGCCGCCTGGCGCAGGCGCACCTCTCGACCACGGTAGCTGCCCACCACCCGCAAGCTGTCTGCAGGGGCTTCGGAATAGGCATAGTGCCCCAACAGAGAAGGTCGCCCATTCTGCACAGTTGGCTGCGGCAGAGAGGGCTGACCGGCTTCCTCCAGAACTTGGGGATCCGCCGCCTGCTGGGATCCCGGTAACTTCTCTATCCCCCAACCCGCCAGGAGCACTAGCCCAACCAGCACCAGGCCCAAGACTAGACGGGACCTCAGGGCAGGCACCGAACTTTGCGCTTTTTTCGCCGGAGTGGACTGGCGACGGGCGACCGGAATGTCGTCGTTCATGCGCAAAGGCCGGGATCTAGCGAGGAGTACTGAAAAGAGGCAGCGCTTCTACAAACCCAAATCCGCCAAAATATCGCGGGCGTGGGTTTCGGTGTTGATGTTCTGATAGACCTTGGCAATTTTGCCCTCGGCGTCGATGACGTAGGTCACCCGCTTGGCGTAGCCGCCTCCATCCACATCGTAGGCGCGGGCGATCACCCCACTGGTATCCACCAGCAGAGGGAAAGGCAAGTTGTACTTCTCGGCAAACTTTTGGTGAGAGGCCTGGTCGTCCATGCTCACCCCCAACACCACCACGTTTTTGCTTTGATAATCAGCGTAGGCGTCGCGGAAGCCGCAGGCCTCTTTGGTGCAGCCAGGGGTGTCGTCTTTAGGGTAAAAGTAGAGGACAACGGTTTTCCCGGTAAAATCAGCCAGAGAAACTTGGTTGCCGTGGGTGTCGGTCGTGTTGAACCCTGGAGCAACGGTGCCAACAGCGAGAACCATAGACAGGTGACCTGAAGAGTGCAAGAGAGAAAGCTGCCCTCAGCATTTTCTTCAGCCCTGGTCGTCTCTGTCAAGCTGTTGCCGGCCCCGACCCGGCTGCCCGTTGCAACTCGACCACCAGCTCTTGGAACTCCACTGCCAGCCTAGAAGGCAGCCGTCGCCCCAGGATCTCCGCCAGCGACCGGTAGTACCACAGGGATCCCTCTTTGCCGCCGGAGAAGCGCTCCCAGAGCTGATCCCCCAGTTGGCGAAAGTCGCGTAGGATGCAGCGGACGTTGTGCAGCTTGTCGGAGGCGGCCACCAGCAAAACCGAGGCATCTGCGGTTTCCAAGTGCTTGAGATAGGCCACTTTGCGCTCTTTCCAGTCTTCTTTGGGCTCGCCCAGGGAGCTATCGCTGTCGGTGTCCGTGCATCCCAGGACGATCTGCAGCACCCGTTCTCCGAAGTGCTCCCGCAGCTCCCGTTCAATCTGAGCCCGCGGCTCGCCGCTGTAGCGGGGGCCATCCTCCAGGCTGTCGTGGAGGAGGGCAGCAATGGCCTCATCTTCGTCGGCGCCATGCTCCAGGGCGATGGACGCCACCGCCAGCAGGTGGCTGAGGTAGGGGATCCTTGTTCCCTTGCGGGTTTGAGCGGCATGCCAGCGGTAGGCGTAGCGCATGGCCTCGGCAAACCGCGGCGTCAACTGGGTAGACATAGGTATCTCTCCGGTCGAGGTTGGCAGTTGAGGGGATTGGTATTGGTAGGAAATCGTATCCAGAAAGCGTCTATTCCAAACCAAGCTTTGACCTGGTTGCCGAGCGGCACTCTGACTTTTGCTTCTTGGAACTTAAGCCACTTTTTCGGGTATGCTACTGAGAACATCCCCTTCTTACGGTAGCGCGGCAGGTTTGGTCTTAAACTCATTCCTTCTTGCCAGGAGAGCCTCAGCTTTTTCTTAGAGCTACTGAGTGCCTCAGCTACAGACTTACACGTCTGTTGTGCGGCGGAAACATACATTGCGATAAAGTGCTTGTTTTGGGTTCTGGCCATCTCATCACAAAGCTCACCATAGCTTGCCCATCGCTTCGTTTTGAAATAGACTTGTCTCGCATCGTACAGAGCACAGTTGCTTATTAGACTGTTGACACAACTCTAATAGGGGGACTAGCTCCCTGTTCTTGACTCGAACCTGCTGACAGCCGTACTCCATCATTGTTGATGAGCAGTATGATAACTACAGTCTGACATGAGTAAGCGATAATGCGAGAGGAAAGTCAACGGTACAATCACTACAACCATGCTGTGGGGCTAGCGGTTGTTTATCTCATTTTTTGGCCAAAGAGAAGGAAAAAGGTCTTGGTAGGAGAAGTCAGGAAGAGGTTGTTTGAGCTATGAAACTATATCAACGACCCCCATCATGGGTAAGCGACTAAAGTGGCTAGCGGGCTTTTCCGCCCTGCACTCAAGTGCGGGGCTACCAAGCTATCCTTTTGTGTGCAGGTGGGGACTGGCCCGCAGGGCCTGGATCACCGGAGCCAGCTCGATGGCTGCGGGCCGCGTACCCAAGATCACAGAAACCAGGGGAAGGGTGGCCATAGGCTCATGGGCAGCGGCACCTGTAGAGGCTGGAAAGAGCTGATCCACTCCGCGCAGCTCATTGGGGTGAGCCTCTTAAAAACACAGGCAGCATAGGGCAGCGTTTTCCCAAGGTCACAAGCTGCCAGGATGGGGACTCTACTCAGTCAGGCTGCGAGCAGAACCCGGAAGAGGTTGTGCTCTCTTGTTCGCTTACCCCGATCTTAACTCCCCATCTGCTCCGCTGATCGTTCACCGAATATGCCAGAAAAAGGTTGACGGGATCCCCTTCCTGCAACTAGCCTAAAAAGGGCTGAAGAGATCCTCTTCGGGCTGTCCGGGTTGTTCCGGTTCAACTCTTTCGGAGGAAAACGTTCAACAACATGGACGCTTCTGGCAGTTGTAGCACCGGCCAGCGGAGATCGCTCTTAGGAGCTCAAGTCCTTGGAGATCTGCGCCTTCCTGGTGCCTTCCATTTTCCCGCTGACAGCCTCAGTCGTCGCTTGAGAGGATCCCGTTTCGCCAACGCGAAGGGACAGGAGAGCTTTCTCAAATAGCTTCTGGCTTGGGTGGCTCTCTCGGTCGGCGACGAACAGATGGGCTGAGCAGAGCTCGACCTGAGCATCGGAAAAGGGAAAAGCAGGAGTGCTTCAAAGGGGACTTCCCCTAGCCTTGGGTTTTGTATTTGTTGTTCGTGGGCCAGGGGGAGCCCTTTGGATTCCCTTTTATCGACTTGGGCTTGTGGGCGTCGAGTCGGGCCTAAGACGTTGAGAGGCGTTCAGCTTCAGGGCTCCCATGAGCCTCGGAGCAGGGGTTGGTCGTTGCCCTCCGGGTCTTTTATCCGGCTGACTCCAACCTTCGGAGGTTTGTTATGCAGCAAAACATTCTTCGCGATCTTCTCTCTCCTGCCTCTTTGGAAGCCGCCAAGCGAGCGGCCAACCGCGCCCCTATTGCCGAGCTGGTGCAGCAGTTGATGGAGATTTCTCCGCGGCAGCGGGTACTGGCTTTTCGGTTGCTGGAAAAAGACAAGGCCATGGCGGTATTTGAGTATTTGCGGCCTGAAGAACAGGCCGATCTCATCCGCAGCATGGAAAACCCAGAGGTGATCCGGCTGGTGGAAGCATTACCCCCAGACGAGCGGGTGCGCCTGTTTGAGGAGCTGCCGGCCAAAGTTACCAAGCGGCTGATCGCCAACCTCAGCCCAGAAGCCCGCGAAGCCGTGAATATCCTGCTGAACTACCCGGAGCGCAGTGCCGGTCGGCTGATGAACCTGCGCTACTTGTCGGTACGGGATACCATCACCGTCGGGGCTGCTCTGGCCAGCGTGCGGGACTCTCAACTGGGAGACGATGAGCTGGATGTGATTTTTGTGGTGGACGATCAGCGGTTCTACAAAGGTTTGGTTCGCACCGTGCGCCTCGTGAAAGCAGATCCGGATTTGCCCATTCGGGAGCTGATTGAGGGATCGGATATTTTTGCTCGGGTTACCGACCGGGATCTCCAGGCAGCCCGTTTGCTCAAAGATTCCGGCTTGCCGGCCATTCCGGTGGTGGATACGGAAGGGCGCTTGGTGGGAGATATCACCTTTGAAGATGTCATCAACTTGGTGGAAGAAGAAGCCACCGACGCCGCTCTGGCCCAAGCAGGGGTGGGCAACTTGCTCAGCCGAGACAAGGTTTGGAGCGAGCGCCTGGTTAAAGGCTCCCGTTGGTATGCCGTCCGCCTGCGCATCACGTTTTTAATCATCACCTTGATTGGCGGCATGGTGGTGGGGGGAGTGATCCAAACCTTTGAGGAAGTGTTGGAGGCGGTGACGGCAGCGGCTATTTTCATCCCCTTGGTCATGGATATGGGCGGTAATGTCGGCACCCAATCTACGACCATCTTTGCCCGTGGCTTGGCTTGGGGCCACATCAACGTGCGGCAGTTTCTCCCCTATTTGCTGCGGGAAGCCAGCATCGGCGCCATTATTGGCGGGATCCTAGGAGTTGCGGCTGGGGTGATTGCCTACTTCTGGCAGGGGGCACCCAATGGGATCCCACAATTGGGTCTAGCGGTGGGCTTGGCTCTGGCCATTGTCCTCACTTTGGGGGCTATCTTGGGCGCCATTTTGCCCTGGGTGATGTTAAAGCTGGGCTTTGACCACGCTCCCGGAGCAGACCCTTTCATCACTACCATCAAAGATTTCACCGGCCTCTGGGTGTATTTCACCTTGGTAGCTTGGCTGGTCGGCGTTGAAGTCGAGTTCTGAGGCTGCTCTCTTCGCCTTGCAGTCCAACTTTGGCTCCCAGGCTACCCCCGGCCTGGGGGAGCTGGATTCAGATTGAATCCGATTATTCGTTCAGGAGGTGTGCCATGACTTTGAAAGCTCCTTCCACCACAGCTCAGTTCCGGTTGCTGCTGCAGCGCTACGCCCATCGAGTCAGCATAACCTGCGCTTTAGAAACGGGTGGTAAGCTGGCCCCAGAAGTGGCCTTTGCTCAACTGGAAACCCTCTGGCAGGCTCTGGAACAGGAGGCCAAAGCCCTGGGGATCCCAGATGTGGCCGGCTAGCCCTCACTCCTCCACGGCAACTGGAGCATGCCCTATGACCTGGATTGACTTCACCTTCCGCCTAACGGTTGCCTTTATCTTGGGATCCCTTATCGGGCTGGAGCGCCAGTGGCGGCAGCGCATGGCCGGCCTGCGCACCAACACCTTGGTGGCCACTGGCGCAGCCTTGTTTGTCATGCTCTCAGTGCTCACCCCTGATGAAAGCAGTCCAACTCGCATTGCCGCCCAGGTGGTGTCGGGGATCGGCTTTTTGGCCGGGGGCGTGATCCTCAAAGAGGGGGCCAGCGTGCGCGGCTTGAACACCGCTGCCACCATCTGGTGTGCAGCAGCCGTAGGGGCTTTTGCCGGATCAGGGTACATTCCCCAAGCCACCATTGGGGCAGGAGCCGTGTTGATCGCCAACATTCTGCTGCGCCCCCTGGGCTACCGCATCAACCAACAGCCCCTCAAAGGCACGGAGCTGGAACTGGTCTATGAGTGTTCATTTATCTGCAAAAGCCATGCGGAAGCCCACCTGCGCGCCCTGCTGCTGCAGGGCATAGCGCCCACCCATCTCAAATTGCGAGCCCTCTACAGCGAAGACCTAGAAGACAAACCCGACCTGGTCAAAGTTGAAGCGGAGCTGGTCACCCAAACCCGCGACGACCAGGCTCTAGAACTTGTCGTCAGCCGCCTCAGCCTGGAGCCAGGAGTGATTACTGCCAGATGGCGAATTATCGAACAGGAATTTGGATAATCCGAACTTTTTTTCCGACTTCATGGGAGTTCTGCAGCCAAAAGGCAGAATGTGCCCAGCTCAACAAAGAGCGGACCTTCGCGCCATGAAGCGAGAGGAGATTTTGCAGTCCAAGCGGGAGCAGCTCCTACGGGTATGGTTGTTTCAAACCCGATTAAGACGCTCCTCCAGTGCTCGGCTCCACTGACGCAACGAGCTGTTTCATTGCTCTTTGAAATAACTACAGTTGTTTATCCTAACAATTCCCAACTGGTTACCAACGCAAACAGCAGAAACAAGCCGCCCCCCACCCAATGCACGGCCCGTTCAGAGATGTGGGCTGCTAAGAAGCGACCGCCCACCACCGCCAACCCCACCATCAGCCCATGGCCGAGGGTGGCCCCTGCCCAGACACTCAATCCCGGGTGGGTGGCTGCCAAGGAAACGGTGGCAATCTGGGTTTTGTCCCCGAACTCGGCCAAGGCGGTCAGGCTAAAGGCCTCCCACACAACAGCCCAAGCCCCGCCGCGGCCAGCGCCTTTTGCTTCGGCTTGCTCCACCAGCCTGAGGGCTTCTTCCTCTTCTTCCTTCTCCTGCTGGGGAGTCATTTGGTAAGCTTGCCAGAGCATTCTTAGCCCAAAAGCCGCGAAAACTCCAGCCGATAGCACTCGCACGCCCAGGGGTGGCAGCAGCTCAAAAAGCACTTTCCCGGCCACCACAGCCAGCAAGGTCATCGCGGCCAAAGCCAGCCACGTTCCCAAGAAGACCCAGCGGCGTGGGTGCCGCATAGCCAGAATCAGGGGGGTAAAAAAGGTCTTATCCCCAAACTCAGCTACTGTGACCAACAACAAACTGGACGCAAAACCGGCCCACATCGTTTAGCCTCCAACCTCTCTTGTGTGCAGAATCGGTTCACACCTGGAGGCGAAGGCTGGGAAAGTCAGACGGACTCACCAAGCTCACCTCCGCGTGAACTCAGTGAAAGTCTCGTCACCAAGGCAAGACGATGGGCTTGCCTTGTCTCTGGCACCGGGCTGCTTTTAGCCAGTATGTCGATGCAGAGGGCGGTAAGCCGCCTGACTACTCCCTTTCTAGCCTGAATGGTAGCATGCTCAGCTCATCCAGGAAAGCTCTCCGTTCGCGCCCGTAGGCCTTTGGGATCCCTGCCTTGCCGATGTTGATGCTGCTTCCCACAAGAGGGCTATGCAGGAGAGACAGGCTATCATGGTTACGGTTCAGGAGGAAATCAGGAGAAGGCCACGTGGATGCAAAGCTAGTCTTGGTGGGGGTTGCTTTTGCCCTCTCTTTGGCAAGTTTTTACTTCGGCACCCGCAACGGCTTTTACGACACCGATAAATATCACGGCAACGGCTCTGCCCACTAGGGCCAAGGGGGGAGCGATTCTGAATAGTTCCTTCGAGGAGTTTGTATCTAGGTAGGCTGGGGATCCCTTGCCCAAGCGAACTTCTCTCCAAAACATGGGCGAGGCTGGCGAAGCTTGTGTGCGGCAGTACCTGGAGGAGCAAGGCTGGCAGATCCTGGCGCAACAGTGGCGCTGTCGTTGGGGAGAGCTGGATCTGGTGGCCTCTAGGGCAGGGGAGTTGATTTTTGTGGAAGTGAAAACCCGCAGTGGCCAGGGCTGGGATCAAAAGGGGCTTTTGGCGGTTGGGATCCAAAAGCAGCAGCGCCTAATCCGGGCCGCCCAAGCTTTCTTGAGCCAGCACCCTGATCTTGCTGAACTAGCTTGTCGCTTTGATGTCGCGCTGGTGGAACAGCGACCGGGCAAGGAAGGGGTGAGCTACGCCTTGGCAGACTATCTGCAGGGCGCTTTTGAGCTCTGGGAATAGCGCCGCTCGTCCAGCCAAGTTTGGAGAATCACTGCCGCCGACTGCTGGTCGATAAGCGCTTTCTGGGCCTTAGCCGGGATCCCGGCCTGGCGCAGATCCCACTCCGCCTGTACGGTGCTCAGGTACTCGTTGACCGTAACCACCGGCAAATCCACGGCCGCCTGCAGCGCCCGCACAAACCGCTGCACCTTGCGGGCCTGGGATCCCACCGATCCATCCGCCAAAAGCGGGATCCCGACCACCACCACGGTGGCTTGGCGGCGGCGGATCCACGCCTGCACTTGGGCGATATCTTCCGGCAGGGAACGGCGCCGGATCACCCCCAGCCCCGTGGCCAGCAGCCCCAGCCCGTCGGAGCCGGCCACGCCGATGCGGCGGTTGCCCACGTCCAGCCCCAGCGCCGAAAAGGGATCCCTTGTGGCAGAATAGTTCAGGTCTGTTGACATCTGTTTGTCCCTCTTGCCGACATTGTAACGGCCTGAAACTCCCTCTCTCTGGCCGTGTAGCTCGGCTGAACCTCTATCCTTTTTCGACAACTCTCTTTGGAGCCTTCTCGATGACCAGCGCCACCCTGTCTCTCCCCAAGCACGAAGTTAAAGACCTGGGCCTCGCCTCTCTGGGCAGGCAACGGATCCAGTGGGCGGCGCGGGAGATGCCGGTGCTGGCCCAGATCCGGGAGCGCTTTGCCCAAGAAAAGCCCCTGGCCGGCCTGCGCCTGGTGGCCTGCTGCCATGTCACCACCGAGACGGCCAATCTGGCCTTGGCGCTGCAGGCAGGGGGAGCGGAGAGCGTCCTCATCGCCAGCAACCCCCTCTCCACCCAAGACGATGTGGCCGCCAGCCTGGTGGCCGACTACGGCATCTCGGTCTTTGCCATCAAGGGGGAAGATGTGGAAACCTACCGCCGCCATGTGCAAATTGCCTTGGATCACCGTCCCAACTTGATCATCGACGACGGCGGCGATGTGACGGCGGAGCTGGTGCAGCATCGCCAGGAGCAGCTCCCGGAGATCATCGGCACCACGGAAGAGACCACCACCGGCCTGGTGCGCCTGCGGGCCATGTCTAAGGCGGGGGTGCTCAGCTTCCCGGTGATGACCGTCAACGATGCCGAGACCAAGCACCTGTTCGACAACCGCTACGGCACCGGCCAATCCACCCTGGACGGCATCCTGCGCTGTACCAACATTCTTCTGGCCGGAAAAACGGTGGTGGTGGCCGGCTACGGCTGGTGCGCCAAGGGGGTGGCGATGCGGGCCCGCGGCATGGGATCCCAGGTAATCGTGACCGAGGTCAACCCGGTGCGGGCCCTGGAGGCGGTGATGGACGGCTTTCGGGTTATGCCCATGGCCGAGGCCGCTTCCCTGGGGGATCTGTTCATCACCGTCACCGGCAACAAGCACGTCATCCGCGGCGAGCACTTCGACCGTATGAAAGATGGGGCGATGGTCTGTAACGCCGGCCACTTCGACATCGAGATCGACCTGGTGGCGCTGCAAGAGCGGACGGTTTCCCGGCAGACGGTGCGCCCCTTTGTGGAAGAATACCGTCTCCAGTCGGGCAAATCGGTGTTCGTCCTGGGAGAGGGCCGGCTGATCAACCTGGCTGCCGCCGAAGGCCATCCCGCCAGCGTCATGGACATGAGCTTTGCCAACCAGGCCCTGGCCTGCGAGTACCTGGTGAAAAACCGTGGCCGCCTGGCGCCAGGGCTGCACCCCATTCCGGCAGAGATCGACGAGGCCATCGCCCGCCTCAAGCTCAAAGCCATGGGGATCTCCATCGACAGCCTTACCCCGGAGCAGATCGAGTACGGCAACACCTGGACGGCAGGAACCTAGAGAGAGCCCCTCACCTCCGCGGTGGCAAACCTGGCCCACCTGCGCCGTCGTGCCAGCAGGCAAGCGGCTTGACACCTCCCCCCCAGCAGGCTAGCCGGTTGACCAGCACCCCGGATGGACAAATTGCCTGGCGGTAGAGTTCAAGCACCACTGCCGCGGTGCACCTGCGCCCAAGTGCGGGTAGGCAGGCCCCAGATGTAGATGAAGCCTTCGGCAGCCCGGTGGTCGAATTGATCCCCTTCCCCGTAGGTGGCCAGCTCCGCGTTGTAGAGGGAGTAAGGGGAGCGGCGGCCCACGCAGACCGCCTGGCCCTTGTGCAGGCGCATCCGCACCACGCCGGTAACGCTTTTTTGGGTGGTGCGGATGAAGGCGTCCAGGGCCTCCCGCAGCGGCGAGTACCAGAGGCCGTTGTAGACCAACTGGCTGTAGGTGGTCTCGATGCCGTACTTGTAGTGGAGGACCTCGCGAGTGAGGGTGAGGCTCTCCAGCTCGCGGTGGGCCTGGATCAACACCGTTAGGGCCGGGCACTCGTAGATCTCGCGCGACTTGATCCCCACCAGCCGATCCTCGATCATGTCGATGCGACCGACACCGTGGCTGCCGGCCAAGGCGTTGAGCCGCTCGAAGAGGGCTCTGGGGCCGAGGCGCTGCCCGTCCAGCTCCACCGGGATCCCCTCTTCAAAGGCGATCTCCACGTAGGCGGGCTCGTCGGGGGTTTGAGCAATAGAGCGGGTGAGGGCGTAGACTTCCTCCGGCGGCTCTTGGTCGGCGTCCTCCAGGATCCCGGCTTCGACGCTGCGGCCCAGGATGTTGAGGTCGATGCTGTAGGGGCTGGATTTTTGTACTGGCATAGGGATGCCGTAGCGCTCGCCGTAGGCGATGGTCTCCTCGCGGGTCATGCCCCACTCGCGCGCCGGGGCCAGCACCTTGAGCTTGGGGTTCAAGGCGGCGATGGCCAGGTCGAAGCGGACTTGGTCATTGCCCTTGCCGGTGCAGCCGTGGGCCACGGCGTCGGCGCCCACCTCTTCGGCCACCTCCACCAACAGCTGGGCGATCAGGGGCCGGGCCAGGGCAGTGGAGAGAGGGTAGCGCTGCTCGTAGAGGGCATTGGCCTGGATAGCGGGGAAGGCGTAGTCGGCAATCAGGGTCTGGACGGCCTCCCGCACCAGGGATTGCTCGGCCCCGGCCCTCAGGGCCTTGGCTTGAATGGCCTCCAGCTCCGCCCCCTGACCCAAGTCCACCGCCAGGGTGACCACCGATTCCACCCCCCACTCGTGCTTGAGATAGGGGATGCAGACGGAAGTATCGACGCCCCCCGAATAGGCCAATACCACTTTCTTTGCCCGTCCCATGCTGCTGCGGATCCCTGTTCAAAAGAAGTTGCTAGCCCATTATGCCCTGTGGCTTGGATCTTGAGGCGGGGGGTGGCAGCGGACGAAGGGGAGACATCACGGTATCGGGGCGCGCCAAGGGATCCCTCCTCGGCCAGGCTTACGGAGGGAGGAAGAACGCCTTGTGCGCAAGGACGGTTTCCACCCTCGACCCAAGCCCAGAGGGCAGGCAGCAAGGCCGAAAAGGCAACAGCAATCGAGCTACCGGAAAAAAGCTAAAAGGGATCCACGGTTACCGAAAAGCGCCACAAAGCCCCTCCTGATCAAGGCTCCAACTGCTTACCCTGAAATTGGGGATGGCTTCTTGCAAGACTGGTTGGAAGACTGCTACTGGAATTGGGATCCGCAGCGTTACCCAAGTCGCAAAGCCCATCATCTGGCCCGCTGCCAATGGCAAATCCATTTCTACCAGCATCTGATGCAGATAGGGCTCCCACTCCCGGAGTCCACACGCGCCCGTGCCGCGACAGAAGTTTTTTAAATTTGTGTTAATTTAGGGGCAGCCTCCTCTTCGTTGCGCAATCCCTATGAACAGCATTCAACTTCCCCAATGGCTGAAGCTGGCTTTGCCCTTCTTTCACCCTGTGCTGATGATTTTCGCCTTTGCCCTAGCTCTCTACGCTCTTTACCTGGGCCTGCAGGTGCGACGGCTGCGCACTGCTTCTGCACAAGAGCGCAAAGAACTCGTCAAGGGTAAGTTTGGCCAGCGGCACTTTCTTGCGGGATCCCTGTTCTTGCTGTTGATGGTGTTCGGGGCCCTGGGCGGCATGGGGGTGACCTACCTCAACAACGGCAAGCTGTTTGTTGGCCCCCACTTGCTGGCGGGATTGGGCATTGTGGCCTTGGTGGCTAGCTCTGCGGCTTTGGCGCCCCTGATGAAGGATGGCCAAAAGGCCTGGGCTCGCAATGTCCACCTCCTGCTGAATTTGGTGATTTTGGGGATCCTGGGCTGGCAGGCGGCGACTGGCTTTCAAATTGTGCAGCGCATCGTCAACCAGATGCTAACCTCTCCTCAGGTGGCCTAGCCCTTTTCCGGCCAAGGGCGATCGATCTGGAAGGCGTCCATGCCACAATGGACGCTATCTCTTCTTTCTCGTCCTCCCATGCCTGTTAGCTCTCTTCCCAGTTGGGTCAAGCGCTCTATCGGCAAGGCCAGCGATATCTCGGCAGTGCAGCAGGTGATCAAGCAGCGGGGCCTGCACACCATCTGCGAAGAGGGGCGCTGTCCCAATCGGGCCGAATGCTACAGCCAAAAGACTGCCACCTTCCTGCTGATGGGCGGGATCTGTACCCGCGCCTGTTCCTTTTGTCAGGTGGCTAGCGGGCGGCCCGCGCCGTTGGATCCGCAGGAGCCGGAAAAGGTGGCTGAGGCCGTTGAGCTGCTGGGGCTCCGCTATGTGGTGCTCACCTCGGTAGCTCGCGACGACCTGCCCGACCAGGGATCCGGCCGCTTCGTGGAGGTGATGGAAGCGATTCGGCGGCGCTGCCCTGGGATCCAGATCGAGGTGCTCACCCCCGATTTTCGCGGGGAGCGCGACTGCATTGCCCGTGTGGTGGCGGCCCGACCGACCTGCTACAACCACAACATCGAAACGGTGCGCCGGCTGTCGCAGGCGGTGCGGCGCAGCTCTGGCTACGACCTGTCGTTGCGGGTTTTGCGAACGGTGAAGGAGCTGGATCCCGGCCTGCCCACCAAGTCCGGCCTGATGCTGGGGCACGGCGAGACCCGCGCAGAAGTGCTGGAAACCTTTCGAGATCTGCTGGCGGTAGGCTGTGACCGGCTCACCCTGGGGCAGTATCTGCAGCCTTCCCTGGCCCATCGCCCGGTGCAGCGCTACTGGACGCCGGAGGAGTTTGTCGAGCTGGGCCAGATTGCCCTCCAGATGGGGTTTCGCCAGGTGCGCTCTGGGCCCCTGGTGCGCAGCTCCTACCACGCCGCCGAAATGGCTCAGGATGGCCGGGAAGAGGAACCCTAGGCCTTTTCAGCCAGCTCTTGGCTGCTGATGAGATCCCGCAAGAGGGCCCCTAGGCCGAACCCCTCTGGGGCAAACCGGAGCAACACCCGTGGCGCCAGGGATCCCAAGCGGTACAAACTCGCCCCCGCCACCAGACCCGGCAAGAGGCTGTTGCTCCAGCCTCCCCACAGCCAAGAGCTCACCCCCTCGGCCAAAAGCAGCAGCGCCCCATTGAGCAGCAGCAGTCGCCACAGCCCCTCCTGGGCGGATCCCAGCGCCTCCCGTAAGGATCCCCAGGGCAGGCGCAGCCGCATTCCCAGGCCCAACAGCCACAGCCCATCCAGTAGCGGCGCCAACAGCAGATCTAGCCCCAGTGGCGCCAAGCCCACCGCGATCCCCTTGCCGAGGGCGCAGGCCGTGCCCCATTGCTCGACAAAGCGGGCGTGGTGCTGCCACTGCTTTTGCCAGAGCTGGGCCTGGAGGTGCTCCAGCCGCTTCAGCACATTGAGGGCCAAGAGGGATCCCGCCTCTGCCTGCAAAATTTCCACAATGCGCCCTCGCAGGGCCTCGATCTGGGGTGCGGGCCGCTCCCATTCCAAGGTGATGCGGCCATCTGGCCAGTGGGTGCGCACCTTAGTGGGCTTGGGACGGGCGGCCACCGTCAAGATCTCCTGCGGCAACACCCAGCCCAAGTGGCGGCTGATCTGGGCGCGAATGGCCTGCAACTCGGCTTCCGAATAGAGATCGCACTTGTTCAACACCAGCAGGATGGGCTTGTGCAGGGTGCGCAGCTCCAACAGAGCCTGGTACTCCAACTGGGTCAGGTCTGCGGCGATGACAAACAGGATCAAGTCGGCGGCGCGGGCCACCTCCCAGGCCAACTGTTCGCGGGCTTCTCCGTTGATCTCGTTCAAGCCGGGCGTATCGATGAACCGTACCTGCCAAGGGATCCCCGGCCCCGGCTGCCACAGCAGCGATTGCGGCTGTTGCGTCACCCCGTTGAGGGGCCCTACCTCCAAGCGGGCCTCGCCGGTCAGGGCGTTCAAGACAGCCGACTTGCCGCGGTTGACCAGACCAAACACCGCAATGGAAAACACCCGAGTGACAAGACGCTTGCGCAGAGTGGATAAAGCTTTGAACTCCGGCTGCAGATCCTGACGGCTGGCCAGAGCTTGCCAGTGATCCCAGCAACGCTGAAAAACGGTTTCGGCTTGAGTTAGAGGAGTGGTCATCGACAACAAAAATGGCCTAACCCCCACTCTAAAAGGAATTGGTCCCCATAGCCACGCTGGTATTCCCCCCCAGCGTGGGGAAGTCCGCCGGGATCCGAAGCTCACAGAATGGGGCATGATCACCTTGGGGCATTGGCGCTCCTAAGTTAGGATCCCATCGACTGTTGCTATGCTGTACCGCCTCCCCAACTCTCTCCGCTGGCTCCGCCTTGGCGGATCCCATCGCTCCAAACAAGAGCGTCAAATTGTGCGCAGCCTGCTGGCCTTTGCAGGTGCCCTCCTGGTCGTGGATATCGTGCTCCTGAGCGCCCTTTACTAGTCCGATGGCATTTCCACGCTTGTCGGGAAAAAGCGCTATCATGGAGATCCATTGGTCAAGCTCCGTTGATGGCTCTGTAACTCCTACGAGGCAGGTCGGATGGATTGGGTAGAAAAAGTTCTCGAAAAGATCCGCGAATGGGTGGAACGTGTGATTGATACTCTTCTGGGAAGTCCTCAGCCCCAACCTGCTCCCATTCCCGTAGAAAATGGATCCCATCGTCGTCGTTAATCCGACTGCCATTGCTTCCGCTGGCGAGCTCCTAAGCCTTCTGGTTCTGCACGGCCCCAACCTCAACTTGCTGGGGGTGCGAGAAGTAGGCATCTACGGCTCGGTGTCCTTAGAACAGATCGATCGGGCGCTCCACCAGCAGGCAGAAGTTCTTGGGGCAAAGCTGGAGATCCTGCAGTCTAACCATGAGGGGGTGTTGGTCGATGCCATTCACCGGGCTCGCCAGCAGCACTCCGGCATCCTCATCAACCCTGGCGCCTACACCCACACCAGCATCGCTCTGCGGGATGCCATTGCTGCCGTAGGGCTGCCCACGGTGGAAGTTCACCTGAGCAATATCTATCGCCGCGAACCTTTCCGGCAACACTCCTACATTGCTGCTGTAGCCATCGGCCAAATCAGTGGATTTGGAGCCCACAGCTACCTATTGGGCCTACAGGCTCTAGTTCAGCACCTGCGGCTGCAGGCTGCCCAAGCCTAACCGAAGAAGTTTGGCCTTACCTCGACGCTGCCGAGACAGTCGCTGCTTGGCGATCCTCAACCGCGGGGACTCCCCCACCTGGAAGAGGTAGGCGCTGGTTTTCCCGGTGGAGAACATCCGTCCTCAGCGGCGTGGGAGAGGGGGGCGGGCGCAACTCAGGGAGCGGTTAACTGGCAAGACCAGTGGGCGGCTTAGAGGGACAGTTGGGAGCCTCAAGCCCGACAACTGGGAGCTCCTAGGTCTCTATCCATGGCTGCGCGGATCCGCCTGATGCGGGAGGACAGGCCTGCCCCGATCCAACTCAGACACCTGTCCGGCATTGGTCAACTGCAGGGGCTGCCCAGTTGCCAGAGCCAACACATTGCCCCGCAAAATGGCGGCAGGCTGCTCTCCGATGGCAAATCCCAGCACTTCCCCTTGACCATCCAAAAAGAGAAAGTGAGGGATCCCGTTCACCCGGTAGCGGCTCAACTCCGGCAGCCACTTGGGGTTGTCCACGTTCAGCATGACGAAGTTCACCTGATCGGCAAATTCTTTCTTCAGGCTGGCCAGGAGAGGTGCCATCGCTCGGCAGGTGGTGCACCAATCGGCGTAAAACTCCACCAGAGAAGGCTTGCCGTTGGCCTGCGCTTCCTCCCAGGACACTGCCTCTGCAGCCAAGTCAGCCAAGCTGGTGCCAGCCTGACGAGCTTGATTGGCTAAAAACAAGCCTGCCGCCAGGAGCACGGCCACCACGGCAACTAAACTGTTGCGCAACCGTTTTGCCCAGTCTTCCTTCATAGCTCCATCACTCCGCCATCTGGTGTTCCGCCTTCCCCGTTCTAACATCCCCCTCGCTCCGCAGTGGGCCAACTAGGTTCTGGATGGCTGTCTCCCGGGATCCCGGCTGGCGAGGAGGGCAGATGGACGTACTCCCCCTAGCTATAGCTTGCTCCGGCCCAGCAGTAAGCCTAGGAACTCTTAGTTACTGGTTCCGCAACCGCACTTGCTCCTTCGGGTTGCTCCGCCTCAGCAGCAGTGCCAGTTTCCCTGGTGGGCTCAGGGCGGTGGGACAACGGTTTTCTGGCTGTGGCAAAACTTGGGATCTAGCCAATAACTTCATAAACTGGAGCAAATGGCTCATCGCCATTGCTTTGCAGCGACCAGAGCCGCCCTTGTGATCCCAGTTCGCCTGACCTTACACAATTTTCTCTGCTACTCTCAGGCGGTTTTGGATCTGCGCGGGATCCACACCGCTTGCATTTGCGGCCCCAACGGGGCGGGCAAATCGGCTTTGCTCGACGCCCTTACCTGGGGCCTCTGGGGACAGAGCCGGGCCAGCAACGACAGCGATCTCATCCGCAAGGGGGCCAGCGAAACCTGGGTGGAGGTGGTCTACCGCTCGCGGGGGCAAACCTACCGCGTCCTGCGCAGTCGCCACCTCGCGGGGGAAGGATCCCTGGAGTGGCAAATTCAAACTGGAGAAAGCGACGGCCAAGCCCGTTGGCGCAGCCTCACCCGCCGCGGCCTGCGTGCCACCCAACAGGCCATCCAAAATCAGCTCGGCCTCGACTACGATACCTTTGTTCACTCGGCCTACCTGCGGCAGGGGCAGGCCGATGCCTTTACCCTGAAGCGTCCCGGCGAGCGCAAGCAGATCTTGGCCGACATGCTCAAGCTGGGGCAGTACGATCTGCTGGCGGAGCGTTGCCGCGAACAGGCCCGCAGCGCCAAGCTCAAAGCCGACCTGCTCCAAGAGCGCCTGCACAAGCTGGATCAACACCAGGTCTCTATCGAGCAGATGCAAGCCGAACTGGAGCAGCTTCAACAGCGGCAAATCCATCTGCAACAGCTCCTGGCCCAACAGCAGCAGGAATTACAGGCCCTAGAACGCGCCTATGAACATCGCCACACCCTGGAGGAGCGCCACCAGCAGCTTGCCCAGCACCTGAACAAGCTCAGCGTCAACCTGCACCACACCGAACAGCAGTGGCGAGCTCAACGACAGCACCTGCTCCAGTTGCAAGAGCTGATTGCCCAAAGCGAGGAGATCCTGGCGGGCTACGAACGCTATCAAACCCTGATGGCCCAGGATCGCCATCTTCACCACCTCTTCGAGCAACAGCAATACCTGCTCCAAGAACGCCAAAAGCTGCAGGCCCAACAGGCCGAGCAACAACAGCAGCAACTGCGCAGAATGCAGCGGCTGCAACAGGAATTGGCCGCCTGCCAGGCCCAAGCCCAGGCCGATGCCCAGGTGCTGGCCGAACGAGAGCGCATCGAAAACGCCCTCCACCACTACCGGCAAGCCCAGGAGCGCCTGCAAAGCTTAAACGAGGCCCAGGCCCAAGCCGCTGCCCTCCTGGAGCAACAACGGCACTGGGAGGAGGAGATCCGCCGCGAGGGAGAACGTCTGCAAGCCCGCCTCCAGTTCCTCCAGGAGCACCTGCAAAGCCAGGAAACCCTGGCCCAACAGCAGCAGCACCTGGCCCAGAAAATTGCCGCCAGCGCTGCAGCCCTGGCCGAGCTGGAGCGGCAGCGCCTCTACCAGCAGCAGGTGTTGGAAAAAATCCAGGAGCGCCGCCTCTTTGTGCAGAAGCTGCAGGAGCGGCAGCGGGTTCTCCAGCACCAGTGGCAACAGGAGGAGGAACGCTGCCGCCTGCTAGAGGCTCCTTGGGAAGAGTTTCCTGTTGACGATAGCGGAGCGGAGTCCCTCCACGCCGAGCGCTTGGATCCTGCAGAGCTAGAAGATCTGGATCGCCCGGATCACTTGGGCCCTTCGGATCCAGACTCTGGCCGGTGCCGTCCCACCCATGCTTTGACGGGGGCGAAGGCCATTGCCGAGGGAGCTGCAGAACCGGGATCCGAAGTAACTGCAGACCCCCTCTTCTCAGAGCAGCCTGCCGAGTCCATGCCAGCACCGCCCACCAAAGTGCCGACCGCCCCAATTTGGGTTTGCCCTCTCTGTGCCCGTCCGCTCAGCCCGTCCTTGAGGGCAGTGGTGCTGAAGAAACACCGCCAGCGGCAAGAGGAAATTGCTGGCGAGCTGTTTGTAATCCGCGAGCAATTGGCGGTGGCCGACCGGGAGATCGGGCTGCTGCAGGAAGAAGCCCAGCGTCTTGGCCAAGAGTTGGCCACCTGGGACGAGCGCCTGCACCTTCAGGGGCGCCTGCAACAGCAGTGGGAGGCTGAGCAGGAGCGGCAGCGGCAACTGGAGGCGCGGCGGGCAGAAGCCGCAGAACTGGAGCAGATCCTCAGCCAAGAAGCTTATGCCCAAGAGGCGCGGCAGCAGCTTGCCCAGATCCAACAGGCCCTGCAGCAGCTGGGCTATGACGAGCGGGAACATGCCTTGCAACGGGGAGAGGTGGAGCGCTGGCGCTGGGCCCTGGGCCGCTCCCACGAGCTGCGCAAAGCCCAGGAGCGCCGCGCCCGCCTAGGCGAGCAAATCGCCTCCCTGCAAGCGCAACTGGAGGCCCTGCAACAGGCGGGATCCCCTGACTCGCCGCTGGCAGAACGCCTGGCCCAGATCGAGCAGGCGCTGCACCAGGTCGGCTACGACGGATCCCTGCACCAGCAGGTAAAAGCAGAACTGGCCCAGGCGCAACTGTGGCCGGCCCGCCTGCAAGCCCTCCAGATGGCCCGCCAGGAGCTGCCGGAAGCCACAGCCCGCAGCCAGGCCCTGTCCCAACGCCTGCAGGAAAGCCGGCAACACTTTGCCCAGGCTGCCCAAGAGCTGGAAGTGCTGCAGCGACAACTGGCCGAGCACCCCGATGTTTCCCCGGCTCATCTAGAAGGGATCCGCCAAGCTCTGCGGGAGAACCGGCAAGAGCTGGATCTGGTGCTTTCTCAAATCGGGGCGGCCCGACAGCGGCTGCAGCAGGCTCTTGAACAGCAGGCGGAGCGGACGGAGCTGGAGCGACAACTGCAGCAGGCCCGCCGCCAGCAGCAGGTGTACCAGGAGCTGGCCAACGCCTACGGCCGCAACGGCATTCCCGCCCTGATCATCGAAAATGTCCTGCCAGAGCTAGAGGCCCAGGCCAACCAGATCCTGGGCCGCCTCACCCAACACCGCCTCCATCTGCGCTTTGTAACCCAGCGCTCGGGGCGGCGCTCGGAGAAGCTGATCGAGACCCTCGACATCCTCATCGCCGATCCCCGCGGCACCCGTCCCTACGAGACCTACTCTGGGGGAGAGGCTTTCCGCATCAACTTCGCCATCCGCCTGGCTCTTTCCCGCCTGCTTACCCAGCGCTCGGGATCCGACCTGCAAACGTTGATCATCGACGAGGGGTTTGGATCCCAGGACGCCACCGGGCGGGCCCAGTTGCTGGCGGCCATCAACGCCATTGCCTCCGACTTTGCCTGCATCCTGGTGATCACCCACATCCCCAGCCTGCAAGAGGCCTTTCCCCACCGCATCGACGTGCAGCCCTCCCCCCAGGGATCCCGCCTCTTCATTCGCGGCTAGTCATTTGGCTGGTCATTTGAGGATGAGGAGTTGTCGGCCCGGCTTTGCAACCACTGCTGCAGCAGGGGAACTATAGTCTCGCCAAGCTGGCTCCACTGGCTGGGCTTTTGGGCCGTGGTTAGCAGCTCCACCCGCTCCCCCCGGATCACCAAAAAGCCCACCGGCTCGATGCGCACCCCGCCCCCCGCTCCGCCAAACAGGCTGGCCGGATCCCGTCCGTTGCTGCGAAAGCCGCTGGCCGTTTTGCCAAAATGGCCCCCTCCTCCCCCAACGCCAAAGTAGAGCGACACGTAGGGGACAATCGTTGTGTCGCCAATGGTAATCGGCTGGCCAAAGGTCTGTCCCGTCTCCGCCAAAACCTTCAGCTTGCTCAGCACCGCCTCCAGGACGGCTGCCACCTCGAAATCGGAACTGGAATCGGATCCCATTGGTGACGTTTGCGCAAACGCTGCAGGCCAGCTCCAGAGGCCACTGGGTGAAGAACCAGATTGACTGCAGTTGTCTCAGACAAGATTAAGATACCTTGCTGCCTACCCAAGCGCCCCGCGCCGCTGCCCTCACCCCTGGCCTCTCTCCCTGAGGGAGAGGGGAGTTGGGGATAGTTCTCGGCGCCAAATGTTTTACTGCAACTTCATCCAGGAAAGGCTGCTCACCCCCACACCTGACTCGGGCCGACACCGAGAAAGGGGGAGCTCCTGCGCCGCTCTTGAACTCCCTTTTTTAGTCCTCGTCGGGAGAGCCAGAGTAGAGATCCTCCAGGCGGCTGCGGGCCTCTTCCAAGCTGGCCGAGCGAATGACCAGCAAGGGCTCTTCCGTCAGGTTGCCTTCTTCATCCAACAGCTCTGGGTGGGGCACCTGCCGGCGGCCTCGACGTGGCGAGGCCTTGCGCTCTTCTTTGCTCAGAGTAACCACGTTGGCCACCAGGTTGCGCAGGGCTACAAAGGCAATGGCCACAAAAGCGATGAGGTAGAGGATCTGCAGCATCACGGGTCAGATGAGTCGGAGGAGGGGTGAATTTGGCGAAAGCGACGGCCCAGCTCGGCGCACTCCATCAGCAGGCGATGCCATTTTGCCATCAGGGCCGGGTCAACGCCAACTTCATTATCCGACAACTGATAGAGGGCTTCCGCTGCCTGGAGCTCCGCTTGGGCAGCCAAAACCCACTCCAGGAGGGCCTGCTGCGCCTCTGGGCTGATGAATTCTAAAGTTTCTTCTTGCAAAAAGCGACGAGAGCGCTCAAACCAGTAGCGGTAATCTTCCAGCAGGGGCCCCAGAATCTCTCGCAACAGCTTGGCTTTGCTCATGGATCGGGATCCCTCCGCGTCTGGTTTGCTGAGAGCATCTTAGCCGAACTTAACCTTCCCCCGCCAGGGATCCCTGGGTAGCCTCCAGGCGGGCTTCCGTCTCCAGCATCAGGGCTTCTAGGTGGGGCACCAGCTCCGGCGCCTGCTCTTGCCAGTAGCCCCGCTGGTGGGCTTCCAGCAGCCGCTCGCTCATGTCCCGCAGCGCCCAAGGGTTGTGGTTGCGCAAAAACTGCTGCACCCGGGGATCCAGCAAGTAGGCGCGGGCCAGGCCAGCGTACATAAAGTCCGGCACGGCGTGGGTGGTGACGTCGTAGGCGAAGAGGTAGTCCAGGGTGGCGGCCATCTCGAAGGCGCCTTTGTAGCCGTGGCGCATCACGCCGGCAATCCACTTGGGGTTGACGACGCGGGCGCGGTAGACGCGGTCGATTTCTTCGGCCAGGGTGCGGATCTTGGGGTTGTGGGGACGGGCGTGATCCCCGAAGTAGATCTGGGGGTTGCGGCCCTGGAGCGCCCGCACCGCTGCCACCATGCCTCCCTGAAACTGGTAGTAGTCGTCCGAGTCAAGGAGATCGTGCTCGCGGTTGTCTTGGTTGTGCAGGACAATTTGCAGGCGGGCCAGTTGCCGCCGCAGGGCTGCGGGGGCCGGCTCTCCTTCGCCCTCGGCCCGGTAGGCGTAGCTGCTCCAGTTGAGGTAGGCGCGGGCCAGATCCGCTTCCGTTTCCCAGTTTTGCGCCTCGATCAGCCCCTGCAGGCCGGCTCCGTAGGCCCCCGGCTTGGAGCCAAAGATGCGCAGCCGCGCTTGCTTTGCCGCTTCTGAAGGCGGGATCCCTTGCTCCTGCCAGTACTGGGTATCGGCCAGCACCTGGGCCCGCAGGGGGTTGTCGCTTTCCGGCTCCTCCAGGGCGGCCACGGCCTGCACGGCGCGGTCGAAGAGGGCAATCAGGTTGGGAAAAGCATCGCGAAAGAACCCAGAAATGCGCAGGGTTACATCCACGCGGGGCCGGCCCAAAACCGCCACGGGCAAAATCTCAATATCCACCACCCGTCCCCCCTCCCAGCGGGGCCTGACTCCCAAGAGCGCCAGCGCCTCGGCCCAGTCGTCGCCGCCGGTGCGCAGGGTAGAGGTGCCCCAAACGGATAGGCCCAGGTGGCGGGGATATTCCCCCTGCTCTTGCACGTAGCGCTCCACCAGCCGCTCGGCAGCCAGCGAGCCAACCTGCCAGGCGGTGGGGGTAGGGATGGCGCGGATATCCACCGAGTAGAAGTTGCGCCCGGTGGGCAACACCTCCACCCGGCCCCGGGTGGGGGCACCGGAAGGGCCGCTGGGCACATAGCCGCCGTTGAGCCCGTGCAGGAGATGCCTCAGCTCCTGGGGGGTTTGCTGCAGCCGAGGGAGCAAGTCGGTCTCGATCCAGTGCAGCACTTGTCTGGCCGCCGGCCCCGGCGGCGGATCGTAAGGGATCCCCTGCAGATACTGGGCAATCCAGCGGCGGGCCTGGGCCTCCAGGGCGGCTACTGCGTCTCCAAAGCGGCGAAAGCTCTCGCCCATAGGGCTTGCTTGCCTGGCTAATTTCTCAGATAAACGGCTGCCCCCAGTCCGACCAGCATTTCTTCGGGAGTAATTTTGCCATCTTGGTTAGTGTCGAGGGCATCGAAGACGCGATCTGCTCCCATCCACTCCTCGCGGGTGATGAAGCCATCCCCATCCAGGTCGTAGATGCGGAAGACATCCTGGGCGGCGTGGGTAATCGTTTCCTTGGCGCCCTCCAGCTTCTGCAGCCGCTCGGTGAGCAGTTTTTCCAGCACCTCCAGCGCCTTGGAGAAGCCCTGGATCCCTTCTTCTAGTTTTTCCGAGGCCATGCGGTTTTCCCGGTGCATCTGGTCGAAGGTGGCCCGATCCATCACCAGGCGGGGAATATCCATTTTCTTAGCTTTTTCCGGATCCAGCTTGCGCTCCAGGTGGCCCTCGGTGTTTTGCAGCTCCGCCAACAAAGCCGGCGAGATGGTTAGGAGATCGCAGCCGGCCAGCTCGATGATCTCGCCAATGTTGCGGAAGCTGGCCCCCATCACTTCCGTTGGGTAATCGTATTTGCGCAGATAGTTGTAGATCTGGGTTACCGACTGCACGCCTGGATCTTCGGCGGGCGGGTAGCTCTCCCGGCCTGTGTGTTTTTTGTACCAATCCAGGATGCGGCCCACAAAGGGCGAGATGAGGGTTACCCCCGCTTCGGCGCAGGCAATGGCCTGGTGCAGGCCAAACATCAAAGTCAGGTTGCAGTGGATCCCTTCTTTTTCCAGGATCTCGGCGGCGCGGATCCCTTCCCAAGTAGCCGCAATCTTAATGAGCACCCGCTTGGGATCCGCCCCTGCCGCCTTGTAGAGCTCGATGAGATGGCGGGCCTTGGCCACGGTGGCTGCTGTGTCGTAGGAGAGCCGGGCGTCCACCTCCGTCGAAACCCGACCGGGGATGATGGACAAAATGCGCACGCCAAAGGCCACCGCCAGTTGGTCGATGGCGTGGGCCACCACGGCTTTGGTGTCGGCTTTGGATCCCAGGTCTTGGCGGGCCTTGAGCAAGGTCTCATCGACAATGCCCTGGTACTGGGGCATTTGGGCGGCTGCTGTAATCAAAGAGGGATTGGTGGTGGCATCCTGCGGCTTAAAGGTCTCGATGGCGTTGATATCCCCCGTGTCGGCCACCACCACCGTCATCTCTCGCAACTGCTCCAGCAAGCTCCTGCTCATACTCCCCTCCTTAGATATCGCGCTTCTGCGACCTAGCCCCAGTGTCGCCCACCTAGGCAAGGGATCCCGGTAGATGTGAGATTGTCTTAATTGTCTAGCCGGCTACTCCCACAGATGTGGGGACAACGTACAGCAGGAGAACTACCAGGGGGCTCATAGATTGGTTCACCCCCACGGGTGTGGGGACAACTCTCAGCACTGGAGATTTGTGAGCAGATTGAGCGCGGTTCACCCCCACGGGTGTGGGGACAACGCTCTGCTGGCGGCTCATCTGGCGCGTCCGGCGGCGGTTCACCCCCACGGGTGTGGGGACAACGGGTTGTTCACTTCCATCGTGAATCTCTTACTGGCGGTTCACCCCCACGGGTGTGGGGACAACCCAAACTGGAGCCGGCGGGGCGCACCAGCACCACCGGTTCACCCCCACGGGTGTGGGGACAACTGCCCAACCTGGCCGACGCGGTGCGACGGGTGGCCGGTTCACCCCCACGGGTGTGGGGACAACTCTCCGGGGAATAGGTGAACCTTGGCGCAACGCCTGGTTCACCCCCACGGGTGTGGGGACAACTCGGCAAATGACGCACCAGCTGGCTGTATTTGTCGGTTCACCCCCACGGGTGTGGGGACAACGAACCAGCGCACTTCTTGTCTTTTGTGGCACCAGCCAATCACGTAGGGATTGGTGCCGCGGTAGATGTGCAAGAGATAGGGATCCAACTCCCGTTCCG